>OATI01000899.1_pt1 | contig 17837 bp, 26 predicted proteins | sample 1494981 | NCBI WGS metagenome assembly OATI01 (sample SAMEA2579952, study PRJEB22360) | human gut metagenome
CCACATAGCTTAACAGCCGGTCCGTGGCTTTGGAGGAGGAAAAATCAATGATTAAAGCTGAAAAGAATGTACCCATCGCAGGGATTGAAGCGCACGGGGAGAAAGTTGAGACAACGATACAGGGTAATTATAAAGATATCGTTGCTCTTACAGTTATTCTTCTTTCAGGTGTTTCAAAAGCGCTATCCAGTGATGATATAGGAGACCAGGCTTCGACCCTTCAATCGTTATACCTTACTGCGCTGGATGAACTGAGAGAAAAGGCAAAATAGCTGGGGGGGGGGCACGATTAAACTATGGAACGTGTCATGCTCACCCCGCTCACCCCCGAAGAGCAGCAGTTTGCGGCAGACAACCATGACTGCTTGCAATGGGCCATCCGGAAACAGTGCCTGGATAGAGAACTGACGGACATAGCAGCGCTTGGATATGTTCATGCCGTTAAAAAATGGTTTGCAAGGCCGGATTTGCACAAGTGGTCATTCCGTACCATCGTGAACCAGACTATCCGCAGCCACATTTACAACGAACGCAGCAAGCAGGCGACAAGAATACAGACAGTAAGCCTGGATGCGGAAATCCCTGGCACGGACGGCCTGACCTATGAGGACATAATAACGGCCGATAATATAAGGTATCAGCGCAGAGAGGAGAAACAGGTGGAAATAAAATTTGATGAACGGATTCCGGAAGCTGCAAAACAGAGAATCAGCAGTGTCGCCGTGGAGGTATTACTGGAGTTTCTGGCATCGGATCATAAAACTATGGCCTTGACTTTTATAGACAAGAAAGAAGCTGCGTCAAAAGCCGGCACAATGCGGAGCTGGAAAAAGAAGAATGAGGGAACTAATTTTGAGGTATACCGTTTGGACAATACGGTATATGTCGAAAAAATCCAAAAAGGGAAGGGGAAAATAAGATGTCAATAAAGATAAACGAACTTGAAATCGAAAATGTAAAGCGGGTTAAGGCTGTGAAGATTGAACCCACACCAAACGGCCTTACCATCATCGGGGGCAGGAATAACCAGGGCAAGACCTCAGTCCTGGACGCCATTGCCTGGGCCTTGGGAGGGGAGCGGTTCCGGCCTTCCCAGGCTGCCCGTGAGGGCTCCGCCATACCGCCGAACCTTAAGATAGTTATGAGCAACGGCCTGGTGGTGGAACGTAAGGGGAAGAACAGCAGGCTTAAGGTGACTGACCCAAGCGGCCAGAAGGCCGGGCAGCAGCTCCTGGACGAGTTCGTGGAACAGCTGGCCCTCAACCTGCCTAAATTCATGGAAGCGTCTGACAAGGAGAAAGCAGACATCCTCCTGCAGATTATTGGTGTCGGCCCACAGCTGGCAGAACTGGAGCATCAGGAAAAAGAAATGTTCAACGAGCGGACCTACATAGGCCGTACGGCTGACCAGAAAGAGAAGTACGCAAAGGAACAGCCTTACTTCCCAGATGTCCCATCCACCCCCATATCTGCATCAGAGCTTATCAGGCAGCAGCAGGAGATACTGGCCCGGAACGGGGAGAACCAGCGCATCCGTGAAAACCTGCATAAGTTGGAACAGATTAAACAGGAGATTACAGAAAAGCTCCAGGAACTTCTGCGCAAACAGGATGAAGTGGATGAAAAACTGAGAATTGCTCGTTTATCTGCTGATAACTTACATGACCAGTCCACAACGGAACTGGAACAGAACATAGCGGATATCGAGGAAACCAACCGCAAGGTACGGGCCAACCTGGATAAGGAGAAGGCCGAAGAAGATGCCAAGGACTATAGAACGCAGTACAACGCCCTCACTACCAAGATTGAGGCGGTAAGGCAGCAGAAGGTTGAACTGCTAAAGGGAGCTGATCTCCCGCTTCCCGGTCTGTCCGTGGAAGATGGGGAGCTTATCTACAACGGACAGAAGTGGGACAACATGTCAGGCTCCGAACGGCTCCGGGTATCTACAGCCATTGTACGCAGGCTTAATCCCAACTGTGGTTTTGTACTCCTGGACAAGCTGGAGCAGATGGACCTTGACACCCTGCAGGAGTTTGGGTATTGGCTGGAACAGGAGGGTTTACAGGCGATTGCGACCAGAGTAAGCACGGGAGACGAGTGCAGCATCATAATTGAAGACGGATACGTAGCCGGGCAGGATATGCCGGCAGCTCCTGAGCCTCAAAAACAGACAGGATGGAAGGCAGGTGACTTTTAATGGAAATCATTAAGGGAAAGATACCAGGGGCTAAGAAGGTAGTTGTGTATGGACCTGAGGGGATTGGAAAAAGTACGTTTGCATCTATGTTCCCAGGCCATCTCTTTATAGATACGGAGGGCTCAACCAAGGACATGGACGTGGCCAGGACCCCAACGCCCAGCAGCTGGATGATGCTCATGGAACTGGTGATGGAGGTAAAACGCACCCCTGGCCTGTGCCAGACATTGGTCATTGATACGGCAGACTGGGCTGAAATGCTATGCATTACCCAGATATGTGGCAAGAACCATAAGAGCAGCATTGAGGAATTTGGGTATGGCAAAGGGTATACCTATGTTCAGGAGGAGTTTGGTCGGCTTCTGAACCTGCTGGAAGAAGTGGTCAAGACCGGCGTCAACGTGGTACTGACGGCCCACGCAAAAATGCGGAAATTTGAGCAGCCGGATGAACTGGGAGCTTATGACCGCTGGGAGATGAAGCTGACCAAACAGACGGCACCCATGGTAAAGGAATGGGCCGATATGGTATTGTTCTGTAATTATAAGACATTCGTGGTTAATGTGGACGGTCAGGGGGCCCAGAAAGGAAAGAATAAGGCCCAGGGGGGAAAACGTGTTATGTATACCACGCACCACAGCTGCTGGGATGCCAAGAACCGGTATGGACTGGCTGATGAAGTACCGTTTGAGTATGAAAGCATCCGGCATATCATTGAACAGGCCGCTGCATCACCGGTCACTGCCAGGACAGCAGAAGAGGAGATGTCAGATACATCCCCATATAAGGATAGCCAGCCTGCCTTGCAGATACCTACGACCGTCAGTAATGACAAGAGCAGTGAGGAGCCTGCAGCGAAAACGGAAATACCGGCACCTGTTGATGATAAGCCTATAAACAAGCCGGAGCTGTCTGCTGTAGATGAACGCATTCCAAAGAACCTGCGGGACCTCATGATAGCAAATGATGTCTGCGAGTGGGACATTCAGGCCGCGGTGGAGGCGAGAGGATATTACCCGGGCGACATGCCAGTGCGGGATTACCCGAAGGATTTTGTAGACGGCTGCCTGGTAGGCGCCTGGGATAAAGTGTATGGAATAATTAAGGAAATGAAGGATAAGGACGCATTGGTATTCAATTAGGAGGTAAATGTACATGAGTGATATAAATGAAGCATTGGGCAGAGAATTAAGCTGGGATGACCAGATAGAAAATGAAGGTTCTGATTTTGAGCCATTACCAGATGGAGAATACGGTTTTGAAATCAGGACCATGGAGCGGGGGAGATTTGCAGGCAGCGACAAGATGGCAGCCTGCAACAAGGCAACGATTGACTGCGTCATCAAAGACTCAGACGGAAACGAACACCATGTTTTTGATGACCTCATCCTGAACAGCAAGATGGAGTGGAAACTTTGCCAGTTCTTCTTGTGTATCGGACAGCGGAAAAAGGGGGAGAAGCTGAAACCGCGCTGGAACGAAGTGCCTGGAGCCACAGGGCGGTTCAAGATTTATGTCAATGAGTATAAAGATAAAAATGGAAAACAGCGCAGGAATAACAAGGTGGATGAATACCTTGCACCGGAACCGAAACAGTTCAAGGCTGGTGATTTTTAATCATGCCGAATAAAAGAGGTGAAAAGAAATGCAACTTAGAGACTACCAGTCTGAAGCAAAGGAAGCCATTTTTAAGGAATGGGACAAGGGTGTCCTCAGGACGCTCCTGGTCCTGCCTACAGGCTGTGGCAAGACCATTGTGTTTGCCAAGGTGACAGAGGATTGTGTGCGCCGCGGGGACCGGGTGTTGATCCTGGCCCACCGGGGCGAACTGCTGGAACAGGCAGCGGATAAGATTGCCAAGGCCACCAGACTGGGGTGCGCTACTGAGAAAGCGGAGCAATCTTGTCTTGGCAGCTGGTTCCGGGTTGTGGTCGGTTCCGTCCAGACGCTGATGAGGGAGAAAAGGCTGGGACAATTCCCAGCTGATTATTTCAATACCATCATTATTGACGAGGCCCATCACAGCATATCAGACAGCTACCAGAAGATACTGGCGCATTTTAACAAGGCCAGGGTCCTGGGCGTGACAGCGACACCAGACCGTGGGGACATGCAGAACCTGGGGCAGGTGTTTGACAGCCTGGCCTATGAATATACCCTTCCCAAGGCCATCAAGGCCGGGTATCTGTCACCTATTAAAGCGCTGACCATACCACTCAAACTGGACTTGTCAGGCGTGGCTATGCAGTCCGGTGACTTCAAGGCCGGGGATATCGCCACTGCCCTTGACCCATACCTATACCAGATAGCGGACGAGATGGAAAAGTATTGTAAAGAACGAAAAACCGTGGTATTTCTCCCACTGGTTAAGACCAGCCAGAAGTTTAGAGATATTTTGATTGAGAAGGGCTTTAAGGCGGCTGAGGTCAACGGGGAAAGTAAAGACCGGGCGGAAGTCCTGGAAGCTTTTGACCGCGGGGAATATAACGTCCTGTGTAACTCCATGCTGCTGACGGAAGGGTGGGACTGCCCATCCGTTGACTGTATCGTGGCGCTCAGGCCTACCAAGGTCAGAAGCCTGTACAGCCAGATGGTGGGGCGCGGCACCCGGCTGCATCCAGGGAAGGAACATCTGCTGCTTTTAGACTTTCTGTGGCACACGGAACGCCATGAACTGTGCCATCCGGCAGACCTCATCTGTACGGACCGGGAAGTGGCCCAGAAGATGACTGACAATATGGAGGAGTCCTGCGGGTGTCCTGTAGACATTGAGGAGGCAGAAAAAAAGGCGTCAGAGGATGTAATCGCAGAAAGGGAGGAAGCCCTGGCCAAACAGCTGCGTGAGATGCGGAACCGGAAGAAGAAACTGGTGGATCCGCTGCAGTTTGAGATGAGCATACAGGCGGAGGACCTTGCCGGATATGTTCCTGCATTTGGATGGGAACTGGCACCTCCGTCCGATAGCCAGAAGAAGGAACTGGAAAAACGGGGTATTCTCCCGGATGATATTGACAATGCTGGAAAGGCCAGCATGATACTGGACCGTCTCCATAAGAGACAGGAGGAAGGACTGACTACGCCGAAGCAGATACGGTGTCTTGAAAAATATGGGTTCCAACATGTAGGAACCTGGAGTTTTGAGGCAGGCAAAAACATGATTGACAGGATAGCAGCGGCAGGATGGACCGGGGCCCCAAGGGGGATAAACCCCAGTGAGTATGTGCCTGATAGATAAGGAGTAAGCCATGGAGAATAACCAGTATGACCTGTTGGAGGTCTTAAACAGCATAGAGCCAGCGGAACTGGATTACCAGCAATGGCTGAATGTAGGGATGGCCCTGGACCAGGAGGGATACAGCGTGGAAATCTGGGATGCATGGAGCCAAAGGGACCCAGGCAGGTATCATCCTGGTGAGTGTCAGAAGAAATGGACTGGTTTCCATGGCCATGGAACACCAGTGACGGGCGGTACCATTGTCCAGTACGCCAGGGAACAGGGCTGGACACCTCCTTATGACCCGGGACATGCACTGGACTGGGATGACGCCATATCATCCGAAGGGATTATCGTAGATAAAAACTGGGTGGAAGGCCGGGAGATACAGGAGCCCGGCAGATGGGACCCGGTGAAGCAGCTTATCACCTATCTGGAAACACTGTTTGAAGCCGGTGAGAATGTCGGTTATGTGGTTAAGAGCTACCAGGCGGAGGATGGAAGATGGAAACCCACGGATAAAGGCTCATTTGACCGTACGGCAGGCCAATTGATTGAGGCCCTGGCAAACTGTGATGGGGACATCGGGAAAGTACTGGGGGACTATAACCCAGCGGGAGGGGCCTGGATACGATTCAATCCCATGGATGGAACAGGTGTCCGTGATGCCAATGTGGCAGACTATAGGTATTCACTGGTTGAATCAGATGGAATGGACATTGAAAAACAGAATGCCATCATCAGGGAGCTGGAGCTTCCGGTAGCCTGCCTTGTGCACAGTGGAGGGAAAAGCCTGCACGCCATTGTGCGGGTAGATGCCGCAGATTATACGGAATACCGGAAGCGCGTGGACTACCTGTACGACATCTGCCGGAAGAATGGCCTGGAGATAGACCCACAGAACCGTAACCCATCCAGGCTGTCCAGGATGCCAGGGATTATCCGTGGGGAACATAAGCAGTTCCTGATGGATACCAATATTGGAAAAGCGAACTGGACCGAATGGAAGGAATGGATTGAGTCTGTCAATGACGATCTGCCGGATCCAGAGAGTCTGGATGATGTCTGGGACAACCTTCCGGAGCTGGCGCCATGTCTGATTGACGGGGTGCTGCGGCAGGGCCATAAGATGCTCATAGCCGGGCCATCAAAGGCCGGAAAGTCCTTCCTGCAGATTGAGATGTGTATAGCCATTGCGGAGGGCAGAGAATGGCTGGGCTGGAAGTGCACCCAGGGGCGTGTCCTGTATGTAAACCTGGAACTGGACCGGGCCAGCTGCCTGCATCGTTTCAAGGATGTGTACCAGGCCCTGGGATGGAAACCGGACAGCCTCAAGAACATTGATATCTGGAACCTGCGTGGTAAATCACGGCCTATGGACAAACTGGCGCCGATGCTCATACGCAGGGCTGCCAAGAAGAACTACATAGCCATTGTGATTGACCCCATTTATAAGGTCATCACCGGAGACGAAAATAGTGCGGACCAGATGGCTAATTTTTGTAACCAGTTTGATAAAGTCTGTACGGAACTGGGGGTGGCGGTTATCTACTGCCATCACCATAGTAAGGGTGGACAGGGAAGCAAGAAAGCCATGGACCGGGCGTCCGGCTCTGGTGTATTTGCCCGCGACCCGGACGCCATGCTGGATATGATAGAACTTGAACTGTCTGAGGATGTGCTTAAGGCCGAGGAGAACAAGGCAGTGTGTGCGGGCTGCAAGCAGTATCTGGATGCTCATTTCAAATGGGATGACGACCTATCACAGGACGACTTATGCAGCAGTTATCAGATGCTAAATTACTGCGAGAACAAGTTGGACAAGTGGCAATGGGCAACCCTACAGCGCATTGTGGAGACCGCTAAGATAAGGGCCAGGGCTGTGTCAGCCTGGCGCATCGAAGGGACGCTGAGGGAGTTTCCGAAGTTCCCCGCGGTCAACCTATGGTTTGATTATCCCTGCCATAGAGTGGATACCGTGGGCATCCTGAGTGACATACAGCCAGAGGCGGACGGGACATCTTGGCAGAAAAATTTCAAGAAGAAACGGACGCCGGAGCAGGCCAAGAAGGACCGCATGGATAGCCTGGAAGAACAGTATGAATCCTTAAAAAGCTTTAATCAGGATGGGAAAGTGACCGTGAAGGAACTTGCGGAGAGCATGGGGACGACCGAAAAAACAGTCCGGAACCGGATAAAGGAGCATGGCGGATTCTGGATTGATGAGGGGAATGTGGGTAAAAAGTAGAAGGAAAAACACGGAGGGAAAGGGCTTCCCTTATAAGGAAAAACTCGAAGGGAAACAATTTCCCTTAAAAGGAAAAATTCGATAAATTTCCCTTTCCCTCTTAAAGTGAAAAACTCGAAAATTACCGAGAATTTCCCTTTAAGGGAAAAAGTCGAGAAAATACCGAGTTTTTCCAAGGGAAGGAAAAGCCTATATATTATAAATATATATTATGGCATTTTCCCTGACGGTCAAAGGGGGAAAGAAAGGCGGGCTTAAGCGCTGCCCGCCGTCCTTCCTTCCCCTGTCCTTTGACAGAAGAGATTTTCACAACGAAAGAAATTGATAAAAATTTAACAATCATGAAGAGGAGACAAATATGGATAAAAGAAAACGAAGCAAGATGTTAGACGCTGCACGAACAATGCCACCCCTGAGACATTCCATCCCAGGGAAGGAATTTAACATCAAGAATAGCGAAGTTGTAAAATGGTTGTTAGAAAATCCAGTGGTGTGGAATTATGTATGGAACAACGTGAAAGAGTCTGGGGCTGTCTCATATGATTCCGATACGGGGAAATGGCAGGGAGTTGATTATCATGGTGATTGATTTCTTCATGGCAATGGAGCCGCCCGCCTGTACCCATCAGGAGAAGCAGGTACATGTAGTGAATGGGAAACCGGTATTCTATGAGCCGGCAGGACTGAAGGCGGCCAGGGCGAAGCTGAGAGCGCACATGTCCAGACATATACCCATAGAACCATTCCAAGGGGCGGTGCGCCTGACAACCTGGTGGTGCTTCCCTCTCCAGGGGAATCACTATGATGGTGAGTACAAAACCAGCAGGCCAGATACGGATAACCTGGTCAAGATGCTTAAGGACGTCATGACGGACCTGAGGTATTGGCAGGATGATGCGCAAGTAGCCAGCGAGGTGATCTGTAAGTACTGGGCAGAACGGCCAGGAATCTATGTAAGGGTGGAAAGCCTATGAACCTGGATGATGTGGTAATCCTGAGTGATCAGGATGTTAAGGGGATATGCAATGATGTTTATAACGGGTTCTGGCGCCGGTATAAGGATCCCCCGGACTGGCAGTCGCCGGAATGGGAGGATGTGGTGCGGCAGGAAAAAATGCTGCGGGAACGGTATCAATCCTGTCCGCTGGTGCTGCACATGCTCCAGGATCTGATGGACCAGCTGGAGGCTAGAAGTAAAAGGAGAAATCAAGGTGAATGAGATAGATCTCAAAGAATTGGCAGAATATATGGCTGATGTTGAAGGCAGGAAGTCATGCAGCGAAAAGGCCACAGAATTATTTGAAACCAGAGGAAAGGACTTCTGCACTGGACTAATCCTGCATCTGGTCATCTACATTTCTGGAAGCTATAAAGGGATTAAGAAATGACTAAGGCAAAAGAAAAAAAAAACAACCGGAATCCCCGGTCTACATCTGCAGCCAATGCGGGCAGGAGATAAGCGGGGACCATGTATATATCAAGACCAGGCGGCGGACGGAGCTGCACATACACTACGGATGCATGCCGGGGAGATGTATCAGGAACGAATGATATTATAAATCGAAATTTGAGTGATTAAGAAGGGAGGCCGGAGCGGTGGCCACCGTGACAGGATATCCTGGCTCCTTTTTGAAAAATGGACTTAGAAAAAAAGGCAATAGAACGAATTAAGATGGCATCAGAAATGTCCCTGCATCATTATGGGAAGCCATTGGTATGTACATACAGCGGGGGTAAAGATAGCGATGTAATGTTAAGATTATTCAGACGATCAGGAGTACCATTTGAAATTGCCAATAGCCACACTACTGTAGATGCACCACCAACAGTAAAGCATATACGAGAGGTATTTGCAGAATTGGAATTGCAGGGAATTAAGTGCAGCATTGATTATCATATACAGCCAAATGGAAGCAGGACCACGATGTGGAATTTAATTCCAAGAAAGCTCATGCCGCCCACCAGGCTGGTGAGATATTGCTGTTCTGTCCTGAAAGAAACATATGGGAAAGAAAGATTCATTTCGACAGGTGTTCGATGGGATGAAAGCACAAAGCGAAGAGAATGGGGGAGTATATCAGCACCAAGTATAAGACTCCACGCAACGGATGAAATTATGCTGATGAATGATAATGACACCAAGAGGAAACTTATTGAGCAGTGCGACCTAAAAGGAAAAATGGTTGTAAACCCCATTATTGACTGGACTCACAGAGACGTATGGGATTACATACAGTCGGAACATATTGTCACCAATACGTTATATGAATGCGGCTATGATCGAGTCGGTTGCATTGGTTGCCCTATGGCAGGTAAATACAGATGGAAAGAATTTGCTGATTTTCCGACATATAAAAAGGCATATATTTTAGCGTTCGATAAAATGCTCGAAGAACTAAAAAGACGAGGGAAAAATATAGTACGGAAGAGTGGGAAAGAGGTATTTTCTTGGTGGATGGAGGACAAGAATATAGAGGGACAGATGAACCTTTTTGAGGATGGGTTTGTTTCTGACAATTAAAATTTCCAGGAGAACCTGAGAAAGGAAAATAATGAAAAAAGTTGATTTGAAAATTGTTTACCCTATAGAAAATCCGCCGGTTAAAAAATGTCCGTACTGCGGGAGCGAAGAATTTTACATTAATCAGCGCGCCAGAGGAAATATCGAATATCATTATCGTTTTGATGGCAATGAGGGAGAAAATGGCGAATTGCATGAACCATTGAATTATACGGATATCGGAAAATTTGCGTATTGCACAGACTGTCGTAAGAGATTATTTAGATATCGAAATTAGCATTTTAATGGAGGCAATATGGTTCTGGAAGTATATGATAAAGAGACAAATAAAACAGTCGATGTGAAAAAAGACAGCTATTTTAAAGATTATGGTGTTGTGATTGGACTGGATGGACATATGATGCTCACGCATTATGGAGATATAGTTTGTAGTGTTGACGATAGGTATTATGGAGTAAGGGTAGTAAGCCGCAATTAGTATTTAACGGCGGAAAACCGGGAAGGAGCAGTATGTTTTTTTGCGAAATGTGCGGCAGCGGTGATTGTTGCGAGAGGACAGATATACATGGTGGTCCTATACTATGCGATACATGCTACGCAGAGGCTAAACAGGACCAGGAGGATAAGGACGCAATCGAGGAGATTTTTAAGGATAATTAAAATTTAAGGAGAAAGTCCAAATGGAGAAAAGCAAAGTAATTGAAAACCTAAAGCGCGCAGAAAGATATATGGGAATGCCAGAACAAGGTTGCAAATGGACACCAAATGCGTCAACGATAGCCATTGAAGAGGCCATAAACAGCTTGGAAAAATTATCACGTTATGAGGCAACCGGCTTAGAGCCGGAAGAGATTTTGACTGGTGTGCAACTGGCTGAAATAGCTTGTTTGCAAATCCGGTACAAGAAAAGGCAGGAACTGTTGGAACGTGCTGCTAGATGTATAGAGGGCTGTTATGGACGGGAAACGGAGTTGTCAGAAGCAATCAGGAAAGAGATAAATTAAAATTTTGAAAACTAAGAAAGGAGCCGTTCCCCGGCCGGGAAAGCATATGCGGAACCTTTTAGGAAATGAAAATATTGGTGGCGTGTGAGGAATCACAAGCGGTAACGATTGAGTTACGGAAGTTGGGGAATGAAGCCTATAGCTGTGACATAGAACCGTGTAGCGGCGGCCATCCAGAATGGCATTTACAGGTGGATGCCCTGGAACTGCTTAAGATACGGTGTGATATGATAATTGCATTTCCGCCATGTACATATTTGAGCAATGCCGGGGCCTGCCGACTGTATCCCAAAAAAGGGCAGTTAAGCCAGGAACGTTACGAAAAGGGATTGGAAGCAAAATCCTTCTTCCTCCGATTTTTGAACGCAGATTGTCCCAAAATTGCCGTGGAAAATCCAGTATCAAGCACGGTGTTCCAGATGCCGCCGCATAGCCAGGAAATACAGCCGTGGCAATTTGGTCATCCGTATACCAAGAAAACAAGGCTATGGCTACGAGGTTTGCCATTGCTTAAGCCTACAGACATTGTACAATCAGTTGGACCATATGTGCCAGCCGGAACTGGAAGAAGAGACCGGAGTAAGTATGGAGCCGCAAAGCGTGGTGAAGATGCAAAAAACAGGGCAAAAACATTTCCTGGTATAGCAAAAGCGATGGCAGAGCAGTGGGCAGGCCAAGGCCAACAAGGTCCTGCGGGCATCAGCTGTAGCGGCCTGTCCGGTTCCGGAGCTGCGCAGGCTGCCGAAGGGAGTGATACGGTATTATGAGACAGTGCTACATAGACAACGGGCGCCGCGGGTGTGATGGCCAGCGCAACAACAAGGGCAGGATACGGTACGGGTGCTGGGCGTGCCCGTGGCTGGATGCGGGAGGAGGTGAGGCCGGTGAAACAGACGGAAGCATTGGAGGAAGTGGCCAGGCTGGCCGCAAGGGAAGCCCTTAAGGAGCATGAGAAGCAACTCCGGAGGGAAAAGAGAATAAAGGTATTCCAGAACACCAAGAAGCTGATGGAGAATTATAACCGCATCTGTCAGAGCGTGGAGGAGGGAGTGGCAGAACTGTCCGACATGGATAATGGCGATGAACTGGAGGAGTTCACAGAGGAAGATATCTTTATCAACAGTATCCTCAAGAGCAAGCTCCGGAGTATTGTCATGATAGGACACATAGACAAGTGTTTGAAGCTCCTGGAGGATGAGGAGTGTCGGAAGAATACGCATGAGAAGTATCTGGCATTCAAGTATTTCTATCTGGATGGGATGACATACGAAAGTATTGCAGAGATTTACGGATATGGAGAGCGGACAGCCAGGCGGTGGATAACGGAACTTACGGGGATTCTTAGTGTATATCTCTTTGGGGCTGATGCCCTCATGCTGGATTAGATACTTGACAGGAGCGTGTCAAAATCGTGTCCTTGTCATGTCCGTTTGGATGATTTATAATTGTAATATGCAGAATTGGATGAAGCGGAAAGCTGATTGATTTTGCATCCTCCCCACAAATAACGGCCGCCAGGTGTTACAGCCTGGTGGCTGATTAGCCGGTTTTTGTGTAATCCCTCATAAGACAGACCTGTACATTAACGGGACAATGCCGCAGGGTACGCAAGCGGTGAGGTATCTGGTTTTATCCCCCATGACGTTTTCCAGATACGATTAGGGCATCCTAGAGGTAGGGTGTCCTTTTATTTTACCCTTGACTTTATCGAACATATGTTCTATGCTTTGGTTACGAAGAGAAGATATGGATGTGTTTTTGTAAGATTTGTGGAATTGGGAGGGGGATATTTGTATATTCTTTCCATTCGGTGTGTGATATAATGTAAGAAAAACGTCGAATTGGGGAGAGCGATATGGATGGAAAAAGAGTTACTATTAAGTATCAGTATTATCAGCTGTGTACAATTATAGGAGATGAAACAACGGAATATACTTATGATTTACGTGAATGGATAGGGAGGCTAAAATCACTTTCGTTGCAAGATCGTATAAAAGATATTGATGGAATTAGTGGGCGCCTTGAAAATATTGCTTTAGTGCATAATGATGAGTTTTATGTATTGAATTTTATGCGCTTAGATGTTGTAAGTAATACATATGTATTGGCTCCAGACACAATGGCTCGCCATGTGGATCTTGGAGAAAATGAGTATATTGGGAAGAATACAGTTGTATTGTATGATCCAAGATATCATGTTGCAATGGTTCAATGCAATCGAGGTAGTTATGGAACATTTGCTTTACAAAGCTATGTGAATAGTTTTATTGGGGATGGTAATCTATGCTATTTCAGACCAATTGACTATGACTATGACAATGTTGATTTGCTAAAAAAACAATTTTTAAAACTGGATGTTCGTTTTGCTAATACCCGCGGTTTAGTATCTAAGAATAGCAAAACGTTTGAGGACATTATTAAATTATGTGACCAGGTGGAATGCAAGACGGCACATCTTGAATTTGGCTTGGGATATAATTATGGTCATCATGATGAGTTGGAGGCTGAAACGATGCAAGGAATAGTTCGGGAAATAAGGAGTGGAGATAACCGTGAATTAATTTCTTCTGCCCGAATAACATTGAGTGATGATCAAAAGTCGGAGGTATTTGATTTATTACAAAATATCTTAAATGATAAGATTAATTATAAGGTTCCGCCAAGAGGGGAGTTGTCCTTCTATAAGCTTTCTAAAGAGATGTCTAAAAAATATAGTGAAGGAGGCTCAAGGGCACAAATAGCTAATTTATTAAAAAAAGGGTGAGGTTAAATGAATGAAACAGGGGGTAAAGGAGATTTTCATGCTTTTTGGTATTCGCATTATGCTTTAATAATTCCAATGACTATAATAAGCATTTTACTTTTTGCCGAAGTCAAACAAAAAATCCAGATTTTACAAATATGTAAAAATTCGTTATTCAGTGATATGCTTACAGCATTGATAACGTGCATGTCAATTATTATCAGCATATTTGGTTTTTTAATCCCTTCTTTAATATCGGCAAAAAATGATACTATGGTCAAATATTTTATTGAAAACGCCAATATGGATGTGTTCGTAGGTAAAATAAAAAGTGTGGTATTGTCTGGGCTTAGTGGTATTTTGTTGTCAGTTTTACTTTATCTAAGTGAAGATTTTGGACAAGAAGTATTGAAGATAGTGATTTTTTTATGGATAGGGATTATTTTTAACTTTGCATGTAATTCTTATAGATTTATTAGTATAATTATTAGTCTGTTGCTTAGTGAGAAGAAAAAAGTTAATGAGAAAGTATGTGCTAATGAAATATCAGAAGAATCTGTGAAAGAGATTAATGAGAATTTACCGAGGTTCTAAATGTGTTGCCAGATAAAAATTCGGCAGGGGATTTTCTTATGTCAGATTTTGGTGTATGATAATAGAAAAAGATTGTGGGGTATTTACATGGAAAGCTGGACAGATATTAATCGGCAGGAGTTTTTGAGCGACATAAAAAATGAATATTTAAATTTGAGAAATAAGAAGCTAGAAGAGTATGAAGATTTAAAAGACCTCTTTAATAAAAAAAGAGAAGATGTTGCCCAAAAAGAAGTGTTGTGGGAATTGTCAAAAAAGTTTGGGAGCGATTCAAAAATTGAGGAAGCTTATGCGCAACTAAATGATGCTTTAAAGAGTTTTAGAGAGTTAGAGCAAAATCCAGAGCTGTTGGCAAAGAAGCGAAGCCTTGAAAGTCAGATTTCGTGGTTAAATGATATTGTCAGTCGTTGTTAATTACATACTATAAAATTAGGGTCCACCTCCGGGCGGCTCTTTCCATACTCCAAAACAAACAAAGGAAAGGCAGCCTAATCGGCCGCCTCATCCTCAGAAATGAAAGTGTTTATAAATTTTTTGATTTCCGTTGTGGGAGTGGTTCCTAACTCGTCGCATTTGGCTTTGAATGCCTCTAGGACATCAGGCTTTAGGTCGAGAGGGAAACGAACATATTTGGTGCGCAGGTGTTTTTGCTGAGACGCATATTTCTTTTCTTCTGGCATGATAGGCCTCCTTAAAATAAGAGTTTGATTAAACCAATGACAATGATAATTAGCCAAAGGATGGAAACAATAAGATGGAATAGGTTTTTTACATTTCTTCTCATATTGTTTTTAGAATGGATATGTGTTATATTTTAGATGGGGAGGTTTCCCTCCCCTTTGGTTAGCGGATACTCTCTACAATCATTTTAATGACTGCTATGAGAGTTCCAATTTCTAAGGCAAGCTGTGTAAGTGCTCGAACCACTTTTATTAGCTTGCCTATTTGTTTATCCATTCCGTATCACCTCCTTTCTATGATTTAATTATAGCATATACGTACGTATATGTCAAGCAAAATATAGATATTTATAAGATTTTTTTGCATCTGCGGATACTTGCAGGTGCTTTTATTATGCCATGACAAGAGGTGGTGATTATGCCAAGACCCAGGAGCCCTAACAGGGACAAAGCACTGCAGCTATGGCTGGACAGTGGGCGGAAACGCCAGTTGAAAGATATAGCTGCTGAGTTGCAGGTATCAGAAGAACAGATTCGTAAATGGAAAAATCAAGACAAGTGGGATAAAGTAACGTTACCAAATGCAAAAGGTAACGTTACTAATCATAAAGGGGCTCCTGTAGGTAATCAAAATGCTGTTGGCCATGGGGCGCCGAAACAGAATAAGAACGCAGAAAAATACGGTTTCTTCAGTAAGTACCTGCCTGAGGAGACCGTTTCCATTATCCAGGAGATGCCCACGGACCCGCTGGACATCCTTTGGGACCAGGTGCAGATAGCCTATGCTGCCATCATCCGGGCACAGTCCATCATGTATGTGAGGGACCAGAAGGATGTGACCATCACTAAGATAGGCCATAAGGACGGCGAGACAGTCACAGAGGAGCGCTGGGAGGTGCAGCAGGCCTGGGACAAGCAGGGCAATTTTCTGCAGGCGCAGGCCAGAGCCCAGAAAACGCTGGAGGGGCTTATTAAACAGTATGATGAGCTCCTGCATAAAAACTGGGAGCTGGCCAGTGAGGAGCAGAAGGCGCGGATTGCAGTTCTGAAGTCCCAGGTTGAGAAGGACGAAGAGAAGCCAATCCAGATTACCTTTGAGAAGGCAGGCGAGGTACATGGCTGATGTACACAACGTAAAATTTGTATTGAATGACCATTTCTTTGATTTCGTCCATGACTGGGACCATAAGATATATCTGACTGTTGGCGGTTATGGCAGTTCTAAGAGCTACCATATTGCCGTGAAGCTGATTAAGAAGCTGCTGGAGGAAAAACGCAAGGCCCTGGTGGTCCGCGAGGTATTCGATACCATCCGGGATTCTTGCTACGACCTTCTGATGGAAGTGGCGGAGGCCATGGAGGTGACGGACTATATCACGTTTACCACGTCCCCGATGCAGGTGCGCTTCAGGAACGGCAGCCGCATCATCTTCAAAGGCATGGATAAGCCGGCAAAGCTGAAATCCCTGAATGGTGTCAGTATCGTCTGGATAGAGGAGTGTTCCGAAGTCAAGTATGCAGGAATCAAGGAGATTCTGGGACGTCTCCGTCATCCGACCCTCAGCAATCACATTATTCTGTCCACAAACCCTGTCAGCAAAAGCAACTGGGTTTACAAGTATTTTTTTCAGGACAAGGCAGCCGGCTACAAGGTGTTGGATGATGAGGAACTGTATCAGAACCGAATAATGGTGGTCGGCAACACGTACTATCACCACAGCACTGTGGATGACAACTACTTTGTACCGGCGGATTACATCGAGCAGCTGGACGAGTTGCAGCAGCATGATCCAGACTTGTACCGGGTGGCCAGGAAAGGGCGCTTTGGTATTAACGGAAGGCTGGTGTTCCCGCAGTTTGAAGTACGTACCGAAAGAGAAATTGCTGAATGCATAAAGGGGATTACCAATCCGATTCAAAAGAACGGAATGGACTTTGGTTTCGTGACCTCCTACAATGCTGTGGTACGAATGATGATAGACCACAATAATAAAATTCTTTATCTGTATGACGAATATTATTCCAGAGATAAGACAGACCCGGAGATTGCGCGGGACATAGAGAAATGGAAGGGCATACTTATAAAGGCTGACTGCGCAGAACCAAAGGCAATCCGATATTACAAACAACAGGGATTCCGGATGAAACCCTGTAAGAAGTTCCAGGGGTCCCGGGAGGTGTACACCAAAAAGGTCAAGCGGTTCAGGAGTATTGTATGCTCAGAGCGGTGCCAGAACATCATCAATGAGCTGAAGGAATTGACATTTGCCGTGGATAAGGATGGGGAAATCATTGAGGATGAATTCAATATTGACCCCCATACACTATCCGCTATCTGGTATGGACTGGATGATTACGAGGTATCAGACCTCAAAGGAGGCAGCATATCGGTCTTAAAGTAAAGGAGGTGGTGGGATGCCACAGGCCATGACGATTGATATTGTAAAGGAACTAATAAGGAGCTATTCCGCAGGGCACCGACGTTTTGTCCGGGAGTCCAAGGCGGCAGAACGGTATTATGAGAATAAGAATGATATCCTTTTTGGTATAGGGAAGAACCGGGACAATGACCCGCTGAGAAATGCGGATAACCGGATACCGCGGAACTTTCACGGCCTGCTGGTCCACCAGAA
>OATI01000923.1_pt1 | contig 17186 bp, 31 predicted proteins | sample 1494981 | NCBI WGS metagenome assembly OATI01 (sample SAMEA2579952, study PRJEB22360) | human gut metagenome
CCGTAGCGGCTGACCATCTGACCGGCTGTCATTGAGAACTTACGGTAGAGCGTGTCCGGCCGCCCCCTGAAGTCACAGGCGATGCAATACTCGCCACACACCAGAGGATGCGCCACGAAGGCATAGACAGGATCCTCGACCACGACAAAGGCGGAGACACCATAGACGCCAACCTCACGCCAGCAGTGCTGGAGCGCCTGGTAAACGTTCGTCTGCGTGAAGGCCATTTCCATGATTCGCTGGACTTCGTCGAGCCACACCTTAACGGCATGGCTTTCATCAAGGCTCGGAGAACCTGTCGTCAGCGAGAACCACTGCGTGCTCGGATCCGTCATGCCGGACATAAGCCCGGCCTGCAGGATGTTGGCGGCACGGACTGCCGTGCTGTCGTAGATGCGGTTCCAGCGGTCCCGGGCTTCATTGTCCCGGCTCTTCAGGTCAAGAAAGCGCCCAGAGGCCGGCGTAATGTGCCGGCTGATCTCAAGCCACTGCGCGACGTACGGCTCACGCTCGATCTTGAGGCGTGTCCAGCGCTTGAGGACGCGCTCACGCAGGTCCTTCTCTTCCATAGCGTTACCCCAGAGTGCTTGCGGAACCGAGGCTCATCTGGTCATTCTTGACACCACCGGCACCGGTGAGGAGCGTGGAGCCACCAGACAGAGACGGATTCGCGTTCTGGTTGAGGATCGCACTGACATCGGCCGTCTTCCCCTCCCGTCGGCGCATGGCCTGACGCTGCTGCTCTGCAGTCTGTTCAGCCTGCTTTTCAGCCTGCTTCATGGCGACCTGCTGGCTCTTGGCCTGCTTGTTCGCCGAGTAGACGGACGTGGCCGCGGCCGTAGCGGCAATAGCAACACCCGCGATAACTGCACCAGACATACTTAATCCCCTATAGCTAGTTTTTCATTGCGAGACAGGAGACGCTCGGGCTCATCGGTGAACTCGGATTCCGCCTCCTCCACGGTTTTGGCGTTTGACGGGAAAACCATCGTGAACGCCGAATCTGAAAGGGCAACGACTGCGGCACGCCTGCCGGCATTGCCGTCAAAAACATGGAAGCCGTTGAACTCCTGCGTCACTCCGCCGTCGGTGATCTGGAAGTGTCCGTGCGCGATGAGTTGTGTCGGGCACTTGATCAGCGTTCCCACAACAGCGGCACCGGCCGGCACATAGATCGTTCGCGAGTACATGCCGGCATGAAGGTGGTGCTCCGTCTTGATCTCAACGGGCTGAAGCTGGGCGACCTTATCGCACAGCTCCTCGAACCACTGGTTCTGCTCTTCACTCACCGGCGGCATAGGCGCATTGCGCACGAGCATGTTCATAGCTGTTTCCAGAAAAGCGTATTCATGGGAGAGGCGATTCTTTCGAACAGGCGCTCAGCACGCGTGCCCTTCTTGACGCCCCAGAAGATGCCGGTGCACCCGTCCTCCTTAGCGAAGCGCTCGACCGCGCGAATGAGCCTGAGTCCAGCCCCGGTCGTGCGGTACTCAGGATCCACCCAGAGTGCGTCACTGGACGCGAGCAGCGTGCCCTTGAAGCGAGGGACGGTAGACACGCAATAGATGGCGACGCCCACAATCTTGTCAGCGTCGAAAGCACCAACAAAGTGGGCCACGCCGGCGGCCTCGAGACGCTCATAGAGTTCGCGGTCAGGGTTAGGCTCGAGGCCCGGATACCTGACGGCCTCACCGTACGCCTTGACGAGAGCGTCCCAGGCGCAGTTCTCAAATGCCTCACTGCATGTAATACGACGAACAACAATTCCCATAACGGCTCCTTTGTTGTGCATCGTCCTACCCTTTCAGAGCCACACGCGCACTAGCCACTAGCGGTAGGGGTCGCGACTTGTTGCGGACCGGTGCTTGCGTGGTGCCGGCGGCGTAGGATCGTCCAGGTATTCGTTGACGCGGACGGCAAAGGTGAGCGCCAGGGCATCAGCATCGTCAGGCGATGCGAGGCCGCGCTTCTTCATGTCCTCTTTCTTCTCGAGTAGTAGCTGGCCGGTTGGCGTGTAGCCGTACTCAACGCCTGTCAGGTCTGTCACAAGATCGTCGTCCTGCTCGATGCAGCCGCCGGCCTTGAGCCAGTCGCGCATGCGGCCCCACATCTCTGCGCGCAGGTTCTTGTACTTGCGAGTGTCTGCGGCATTCGATCCAAACTGGATGGCGTTCACGCTGTAGCCGTTGTTTCTCAGCCAGTCGACCGGCGAGGCACCGACGCCCCCCACGTCAACGTTGATCAAAACCCTGCGAGAGCCGGAGTGCACGAGCTCGTTGTAGACCTCAGCGACTCGAGCGCCCAGCTGGAAGCCGTCCAGGCCGTGGAGCTTGATCTTCTTGAAGGACCGGGCATCCTGCCCATAGCGAACACGAATGACCGATGCGTCGGAGCCGAAGCGGGCCACGTCGACGCCGATGATGGCCACGACATTGGGGACAGACTCATATGCCAGCGGCCGAGAGGCGGCGGCCTCCACGATGTCGCGCGGGATGAACTGCATATCGCTGCTACTTGGAAAGACACCACGCACACGGACCTTGAAGAAGTCAGAGTCCTCGCCATAGTCGGCCAGCCACTCTGCAATCTTTGTCTTGTCTGTCATGGCGGCATCGCGGCCGTCCACATGCCGGTGGTCCCAGCGATGGCGGAACTTGTTGAAGCATTCATAGAAGCGCCCGGTGCTTCTCGTAGGATTACCGAAGGCCAGCCAGAAGATCTGGGTCTGACTGTCGGTCAAGGCGCCTTCGGTGACTTCCCAGATGCTGTCAGCAATGGCCGAGGCCTCGTCGAAGATCACGATGATGCGCTTGCGCTTGTTATGCAAGCCGGCGAAGCCCTCGGGCTTAGTCTCCGACCACGGGATAGCGTCAGCACGCCACGTCTTATCGTGGCCCGGCTGCTTGCACGCAACGGACATGGCGGACACGGAAAACCACTCGCGAAAAAGGCAGAGGTTGTGCCACTTTGCGACTTCAGCAAATGTCTTGGTGCGAAGCTGGTTCTCTGTGTTGGCCGTAACGACAATGCGGGTATCCGGGAACGTGCACAGGCCCCAGAGGATGATCCACGCCACAAGGCCGGACTTGCCCACACCGTGGCCGGCGGCAACTGCGTACTGCATGACGTGCTCCCATGCCGCGCCGGACTTCAGCTTGTCGCGCATATCGGTGAGGATTGCGGTCTGCCACTTGTCCGGGCCGGTCATCCCTTCGAGAGAATCCTTGCCCCACGGGAAAGCAACCTGCACGAAGCGCAGAGGATCAGATGAGCACTCAGCGGCCAGATAGGTCATGGCCTTGCCGATGCCGGCTTTGGTTGTGAGGTCGAATTGAGGCGTCGACGTCATTTGCGCAGAAGGCCCTGTAGCGTCTCTGAGAGAGTTTGAATGGTCTGGTCCTTGTCGACCTGTTCGCGGCCTATGCCCAAGCACTGTGAGAGCGTCTTGAGTGCCGTATTGGCACCGGCGGCATCGACCTTCTTGTAGACAGTCTCGCCCCGAAAGTTCGTGAGCTCTTCACCCGTGACGGCATCGATGACCGGCACATTCTGGCCACACACGATGGCCAGGTCCTTCAGACTTTTGAGGACGAAGGCGGCATCAACAATCGCTTCTTCTTTCGCTGGCTTTCTCAAAGCTTCAATGGCTTCCGCGACCTTAATATTTTTCAATAATTGAGAAGCACCTTGAGCCGCAGTCTTCTCGCTGTAACCCGCCTTTATGGCGGCCTCTGAGGCGTTCTTGAATCCTCCTCTCGCGTATTCATTGACGAACGCCTGCTGACGTGCATTCAACATCTCACCACCTCCTTAAAAACGTTTTCCATCCTGAGACGGACTGGCACCTGCGACGCCCGGAGATGTAGTCACGTAGCGTCCGGATAGGCATATCGAGCATCACGCTTATCTGCTTATATGTGTAGCCCTGCGCGCGTAGTTGACGCGCATGCTCGACGTCTGAGTCGAGATATCGTGCGTTGACGTGGTCCTCACCGATAGCCCTGCCCGAGTCGTTGACCGTAACTGTCATCCGGTGAACGGAAGTAACGCGGATACTCTGACTGGACCTTACGGATTGCTGAGTCGACGATCTTTGCGCGTCGGAACTCTTGGTCCGGTCCGAGGTGCCGGGCCTCTGCGGCAGCTCGAACAAGAGTAGCTGTTGCCACTGGCGGCAAGAAACCTGAGACGCCGAGGGGTTCTTTTTCGTCATTCATCGGGCTCCTCCCAGTCGAACTGCAGGAGCAGGTGCCCCGGTGCTTCTGCTTTGTTCCAGACCTGTTCTCTGAAGTGGAAAGTTGTGTCATCAACGCAGAGGCTGGCGGCGCACCCGTCCAAGTAAGCCTTACAGGTAGCGATCAAGTTGTCCTCGTCGCGGTACCGAGTGATCGGCGGAGTGCAGACCAGCTGAACGTTCATCGTGCCGGCGCGGTAGCGAGGCGGCTGACCACCCTTCAAGCGAGCACCGGCAAGGCCCTTCTCGTGCAGTGCGCGCTTAGTAGCAGCCTGCGACAGAAGCTTTGCGGCCTTGAAGAGACGGGCCTTCGCGAAGATTGTGAGTCGGGAGTTCGGGCTAAGACCACGATTCGGCCATGGAAGTTTCACGACGATTTCAGTCATTCGCTCTCATCCTCCCTGTGGTTCTTTTCGACCTGAGCGTCGCAGACGCCCAACCAGAAATACTGCTGCTCTAATTTCGTCTTGAACTGTTCAGCCTCTAAGGACGGCGCCCAGCCTTTAAGCCCTACGTCGTGGCCGACCTTATAAGCGCGAGTCAACTTCTCTGCGACAGCACGGGAGACCCCGGTAGGCGCTTTCATTCCTCATCCTCCCTTTCGTACTGAGCGTGAACGCGGCGGACTTCTCTCTTCAGCCGCATCAACTGCAAAGACAAACCTTGTTTTTTGAAATATCGCGGCGCAGTTGTTTCAACATCCGCGAGAACTTCCACGATCTTGGCGGCGTCCTCAGGCTTCAACTGCACGTGCTTCGGGTTGCTCATTACTTTCTTCCTTTTCCAAATTCCCCGTGAGATGATTGAGGTGAATTCCCCAACCCAACCGTCAACCACCTCACGGAGGAAAACTTGATTGACACCTTATTCGGCGGCATAACCGCCATTGCCACTACTGTTGGAGGCCTTGCAGCCATGTACACCGCGTGGGCAACCTACAAAAGCAACTTTTCGAATCTGACAGTCACCGGACGGAGCTACGCCCCAAAGGCCGGCACTGACAGTGCTCAGATTGCGATACTTGTCTCGGCCAAAAAGCAGACGTACGTAAAGTCCATTTCGTGCAAAGGCCGGACGTTGTCCCTTACACCCAACGGGGAAAAAGCCCCGAGCGTGCTCTGCGGAATCAGCTTTGGCCCCAAAGGCCGTCACGACTTTCCGGAAGAACTCTTCATCGCGCCGGCGCCGAAGAAGGGCGAACCGATTGTCCTGGTGTTCGACACCGGAAACCGCTGGGTAAAACCAACTTTCGAACTGTGGCCCAGTGATTTCACAGTTGACGGATACCCCGACCTGGGCGAATGGCCTACTCATCGCTAAACCCCAGCTGCTCAAGGAGTTTCCGGAACCACCGCGGCAAGGGGGTATTCAGTGCTTTGGCGATAGTCACCGTATTGAGCGTCACGACTATTGTCAGAGCAACCAACGTGATGTTTTGCAACACGAGCATGGTTTCGGTCATGCCGCCTCCGGGTGAAAAACGATTTCCTGGTTGATCTCTTCCTCGGTCTTTCCGAGCATTCCGGCCGCAATAAGCTGAGCCTCATCAGGCGTGCCCATGGCATACGGATCAGGTCGGGAAAGCTTGCGCGAATCCAGGCCGAGCCCATGCAGGTAAATCTGTGTGAGGTACGTCATGTCGTCGGCCTTCCAGTCGCCGCGGCTCTTGCCGAAGCGTTCGAGGTAGGCCACCTGGGCCGTATGAAGCGGACGGCCGAGCTCCGGGTGCTCGTGCATGAAGCGGAGCCGAAAGACGTGGAGAATGGGACTCAAGGGCTTGGCACGCTGCCAGCGCAGGTAGTCGAGGCACCACCGCGGAATGGGAATGCCTGCGCCCTGAACGGCCCTGCGCATACTCCCGCGGCGTTCGGTCTCGGTGTTGGCTGCCATTTCCGCGCGCTGCGCCCGGCGTTCGTCAAGCTCCCTGCAGAGCTTCACGATGTCGTAAGGGGTCGGGGCCGCCTTGTGGTTGATCGGCCAGTCGTTGATCACGCGCACGGCCGTCTGGCAGTCGATGTCGCACAGGGCGTTCTGCCAGATGTCCCAGCCGGTCTCGGTGACGTTCTTGCCGCCGGTGACAGCAATGACACCCGACAGCAGCTCCCTGACGTAGCGGTTGAAGTCAAGCTTGTCCATTGTTTTCGTCCTTTCGGAGCTGCTTTTCGCCCCGGATAATCGCTTGGATTTCTTCAAAGGAAGCCGGCTTCACCTTGTCGGCCTCGGTTTTCTTTCGGAAGGTCTTGCGCTTCCAGTCCGGCATTGAGAGCACAGAGTTGCGGAACGTGGCAAACCAATCGAGCTTCACGCCTTTGGCACCGGGCACCGCGATCCAGTAGTTCCGGAATTCCTCGAAGGCTGCCTTCGGATCAAGATCAGGGGCTTTTTCTTCCGCCCACCGCTCCCAAGGCTCCGGGAGCTCCTTCAGGCCAAGCCGTGTTCCGCGCTTTTCCTTTTTCGCCGGTTTCGTCTCCGGCGGAGGCAAAGGCTCAAGAGCGCCCCAGTCCTCCGGGAACGGTTCCTCGGGAATCTCGTCACAAAAATCCGAAGGAGGAGGTTCGGGAGCGTCAGCGACTTTTTCGCTAAAAGCGCCCCCAACCTTTATTTCTTGTTCTTGCTCTTGTTCTTGTTCTTGTATTGGCATACCCTTCGGGAAGGGTTCCTGAAACCCTTTCGGAGCGATATGGCAAATATCTCCGAAAGCATCAACAAAAGCCTTTAAACCCTTATCAGTATTGGATGCGCACTGTTTTGCCTTCAGTAAAACTTCGTGCTTTAAGCCGCACTCCGGCAGATAATCAAGTGCAACAGCCCAACCTTTAATGACGTTCGGATTCTCCGGCGGGTTGTATTTCAGGAAGTTCGGAGCGAAGACCAGAAAGGACTTTTCGTCATACCTCACGATACCCTTTGACAAGAGTTCATGAAAGGGTTCCTGAAACCCTTTCTCAGTCAGTCCGAGCTCCTGCGCCATACCGGCAGCTGAGATGCGGAAAGCTCCCAGACTCGTCATGCTCGGATGCGTCAGGATAAAAAAGAAAGCGCGCTGTGCCTCATGTGAAAGCGAAGCGAACTTTTCATCGTTCCATATACGCGGGTCGATTTTTCTATATCGAGCCATAGCAGCACCTTCACAAAATGCCGCTCAAAAGCTTCCAGTCAACATCGGGACGTAACTGCTCCCTGGTGATGCGGCAGGAAGTGGCCCGTTCGATCTTCGCCGCCAGCTTGACGCCCGGAGAACGCTTATCGCCATAGATAAGGTTGTTCAGATACCGCCTGTTAATTCCGCACTTGGCTGCTACGGCATCTTTTTCCTCTGCAGTGAGAGAGCGGAAAAAGGACTTCGCGGTTTTGTTCATTTAAACACCGTACAGGTTGATGAATATAAACCGCATGATACACTATAAATGTGTTCGCGTTGCAACCGTCGGTGCATTTTTACGGTGTATTTGGCGGATAATGGTCAAAATTGACCGGAGAACACCATGATTGACCTACCGAAAATTCGGCTTGAGAACTTTGAGAAGGTTCGTGAGCAGTACGGGACAGCAGCCGAATTGGCTCGGGCGCTTGAACGTTCACCGCAGCAGATCAACGATATGCTTGCCGGCAAAAAGTCATTCGGCCCGCGTATCGCCAGGTACATTGAAGAAAAGCTGAATCTCGGAAAGGGATTCCTGGATGAACCGCATGAACTCACCGGCACCAAGATTTCTCGTTCGAAGAAAATCCCCGTGCTTTCGTTCGTTCAGGCCGGCCTGCCCACCGATAGTGGCGACAACTCGTACGATGAATGGATCGATGTGGGCGACGACGTGCCGGACAATGCTTACGCCCTGACGATCAAAGGCTCGTCAATGGAACCCGTGTTTCATGAAGGCGAAACAGTGATTGTGAACCCAGACTTGTCCCCCAGGCCAGGCGACTATGTCGTTGCGAGAATCGACAACGGCTGCATGAATGAAGCCACGATGAAGCAGTACGCCGTCACAGGATTCGATAAGTACGGCCGTGAAACATTTGAACTGCGACCGTTGAACCCTTTGTACCCGACGCTATCGTCCCAAGAGCTGCAGTTGCAGCTTTGCGGCGTGGTGGTTGAGTGCAGAAAGAGGTTTCGGTAATGGTTGAACATACTGGCGGTATCGTCGCCGTTGAGAGGTTACACGTCATGGATCCGAGACAACTGAAAGCCTTAAAAGACAAGACAAAAGTGCTTGAGGCTTATCCTGATTTTGCACCGGGAAGCCGCAGCAAGGACTTTCCGAAGCCACTCAAGCAATTACGGCGTTACGACATGGTCAGCGACCTGATAACAGTTGCCGACCACCATGTCATCGCCTTTGCCGTCCGGAGACGAGAATTACAAATTGATTGTAAGTTTTACGGGTACTGGGGTCTGAAAACCGATGAAAACAAGTTGCTCCCCATTATGATCATGCATTATCACCCAGACCATAAGGGTATCCATATCCTCGTGCCCTGCAATACAGATCCCCAGCGCGACTTCACCTCCCGGGAACTGCCAGGGGCCCCTGAGTTAAACCTGTATCCGGGCATTGCGCCGGATATCCGCACAGATGAAGGCGTATGCAAACTGATTGAGTTGTTTTGTCAAGCAGCCGGCATTACCATTAGCGGGAAACGGTTCGTCCAAGGATCGTTGTTTTAGCCATGAATATCAACATCTGCCAGCTTTTTAAAGTACGTAATAACGTCGAAAGCGGAGTCTCTCTCGTAGAGACCCCGCTGGCATACGTTGGTACCAACGACCATGCAGTTATTCGTGTCCGCCCTCTGCCGGGTAATCGCTACCAAATATCCGACGGAGGAAACGCCGATTGGTTTGCCTCAACAGCCGGCTTCGACTTTGAGGGAAGCGCCGCCAATTACTTTATCTCAGAGCAGGCGGCACTGTTCGGCATCCAAGTCAACGATGAAGGAGAAATCTTCTCTGTTGCACAGGCAGACGACCTGCCAGTGCAGATTCTGAGGGTGGCTCAATGTTCCGTTTCTCTCTATTCAACCGTTGTCCTGCGTCCGCAAAAGGTTGCCAGCGCATTCAAGGATGAACTGCGGGAAGCAATCTTCTCCGTGATGCAGAAAGAAGAAGTACAGGAGAAGTATGTTGTGCCTGATTCGCACGAAATAACAGTTGACTACTTTCTAAGCCGTGCCTCCTTCGCTCCGATTTATATCGTTGCTGCCGCAGACAAGTCCCGTCTTCTGGAAGCAGAACTACTGAGCGTACAGTTACGCAGTCAGCAACGAAAAGATCGGGTTATTGCCGTCATCGAAAGCCAATCAAAGGTAGGTCGTGCCGAATATGAGCGTTCTTCATACTTCGTGGACAAGTCGCTGGTGTTTGACAAAGAACAATTGCCGCAAATGCTCAGAACTCTGAACTAAGCGCCAGCTGCCAAACGACAAGAGCCGCCTTCGGGCGGTTTTTTGTTGCCTTGCGTTTTGACATTCGTCAAATATACATCATTTAATACACTTTCTAGGTTTCTTATTTGGTTGCCAAATAGTTGCTTTTGTGGTGTAATCTTCATACACCAAAAACAACTGAATTACAGGACACCAAATGACACTAGACCACGTTTTCCTCATGGGCCTTCTGGCCGATATTGCCGAGGATCGTTTTTGGTCTCAGGCAAACGTGGTGATCGCCATTGCGGCCGTCACCGGTCTTGTGACGCTTTTGAAGTGGGTGCTGGCATGAACGAATGGTTCGAGAACGCCATTGCAGCCGCGGGCTTCCTCGTCCTCATGTACACCCTGCTTTCTCTGCCTGGGTACTAGAAACGAGAAGGCCGCGAGCCTTTTGGCGAACCGCCCGCCCGGAGTGAGACGAAGGTAATGATCCTCTCACTGGGCGGCTCACCAAAAAGCCCGGGGGTACGCGTTACCCGAAGGCACAACAATAGGCAGAACGACTGAACGTATCTGTCAAAAGTGGTGAAAGTCCATGCGAACACCCTGACGATACCGGATATTGGGACACCGGCTAAGGGCGAAGTGCTCACCCAAGAGACAGCTGAGGCGTACGCCAGAGGGCGGCGCGGCGGGCGTAACACACCGTCACCTCAGTGAAAAGGCCAACTCAAGCTCACTACCAAGCGCGCTTGAGTGGGTCTTTTTAGGAACGTACGAAAAAATCGTACGTTTGGCAAAGAAGGACATGGACGCGAACGAGCATATGTGCATTTTTTTGCCCTCATGCCTTGACGAAATGGGTAAAAATGCTATAGTGCTGTCGGATAACTCGTGAAGGATCAGTGCTGGGTTCCTGAATGGGAGTAGGCCGCGAGGCTTAGAATTCCTTTGCCCCTGGGGTTATCTCACTTCTTTCGCCGCGAATTCCTTGCCACGACTTCGAGAATATTGTCCGGTTCTTTACTCAGCTTTTCGAATAGAAAGTCAATCGTAGACTTCGAATATGAGTACTGGTTTTTCTTGTAAATGTTGTTGACGAAGCAGTATTGACTGTTTTCTTTGATTCCAAAGTGTTTGCACAGATTCGTAAAGTGAAACTGGTTGATTTTTGCCGGTCTTCCACGAAACGTGAGTTTCACATTTGTTCTCCACAGCTTATCATTCAGGCAGTCCATTAAAGATTGCGCAGTGAAGGGATGCGTCTTTGTTGGGTCAGTTTTCTTTTGCACAATCATTAATGGGTCTTCACCCTCTTTGGCTATGCGCATAACATTTGTCGTATCTCCAATTTTCTTTGTTATGTAATGTTCATGAGTAACCGTGATTGCGAAACGGCTACCATTAACAGAACACAAATTAGCAATTTTCTGGGCACTTTCTAATAGACGAGCGGAAACCGCATCTGAGTATTTCCCGCGTATTTACCCTTCATCAATGGCGTGAAAAGATACAGACAGAGAAAGGAAATTCTCTGGTATGTAGTCAGTTATATCAACGTTTAAAAATTCGTTGATTTTTGCAGAAAAGTTGATTATATTCGCTTGAAACAATGGTACGTATACCGCTTCATATTCTTCGGTTATGAAATGTGTGCTTGTATTGCGAAGATCAATGATCTTTTCTAAATTAAGCCGAAGAGGATCCTTTTCATTTGTGAACACCTTTCTGATGCATCCTTCCAAGGACACAGTTCTATTTTGGTTGTCCTGAAAATAGATTGCTTGCTCACCGTCACGTTTGACTATGACAGCCTTCAGCATTAGTTCCCATGCATTAACAACAAATAATGCAAATCCTTCAACTCTATACTTAATTGTTGGTTTGTTATAAATTTCAATAGCAAGCAAAAAGGCTTCTATGGCCTTATTTTTCAAACGTTCGACCGTTTTATTTTGTTCGACCTGATGGTCACTTACTTCTTCTGTCTTCATGCTCGAAGCTCCTAATAGAGTGTGAGGACACGAGGGGGTGCGCTGTAACGCATCCCCTCACCTTCATTTTACAGCCGCCTCCGGGCGGCTTTTTCATACCCGCAAGCTTTTGGCCTGCGGGTTTTTTCGTGCCTTTTGATCTGCGTCCCATGAATTCGGTGCGTGATTTTCGTCCTTACACGCGGGGCGCAGATCAAAGGGCGTGCAGTGAGGTCAGTAATCCACCTCGGCCGGCCGATGGCAACCCTTCGGCGCGGCTCTAAAGGCAAGCGGCTACAACCGCTAGTCAGCATCCACTAGACCGCGGCCTGCGCCCTTTACTAATGAACAAGGAGCAAAAAATGGACTCAAAAACTTACTTGGAGCTCAAGGACAAAGCCTTCGATAAGGTCTTTGGCGAGATCAAAGAGATGAAGGATGCCGGACTCGATCCTCGTGACTCAGGTCTTTTATGGCGCATCACTCCGGAGGCCAAGACGGAGATCAACAAGGCGTCGGCAAACTTCATGATCGCCGTGCTTGAGGAGCCGGACATCGCGAGGCAGTACCCGGCCGTGCGCACATGGCTGATGCTCAACGTCAAAGAAACACAGGAGAGTCTGATATGCGAGGCACTGCATGCAGAGCAGGCCCGCGATGAAGACTTCAAAAACCTCTAGGAGGCGGCATGAACGAAGACGACAAGGACCTCGACGCCGAAGAGCTCGAGGACGAAGAAGAGGAAGAAGAGCCGGACGACGGCGACTTCGGCGATGGCGATGATGGCTGGGCCGATTCGGACAACTTCAGAAACTGGGACCCGTTTAAAGGACCGTAGAAAATGACAGCTGTATTAGCGGGGGTGCAGCCGCCCCGTCAGGCCAAGGCCTTTTCGCAAGAGAAGGCCCACGTGAGCCTCTTTGACCATTTGCGTGGCGTCACGAAAAAGGTCGAGCGGGTTGACGTGGTCATTCAGGGGTATAGCTCAACGGCAGAGCATTCGGCTTTGACCCGAAGTATGCAGGTTCGACTCCTGCTACCCCTGCCAGAAACACCCCGCTGTAGCCTCATGCGAAAAATAAATTTGACCCACATTGTCTTCTTCATATACTTGAAGAATAAATATTTTTAGAGGAAACAAAACATGTCCTTAAATAAAAAATCGGCAGGGTCAAATTCTTTTGAAATCAATAAGGTAGACAACAAAATGATGGCTGTCTCGGCAGGGGTTACAGGCTTCCTTTTCAAGGCCGAAAAGCAAGTCGAACGTGACGGCATTGAAATGGGGGTTCTTGAGAACGGGATGCCCTATCTTTCCGAAAGTGGTCTTGCACGAATGTGTGGGGTAGCTCGTTCGACGATTCAAGCAAGAGCTGCGTCCTGGCACAGTAAGAAACAAACGAAGGTTGACGACGAAATTGCAGGTCTTTTGAATTCGAAGGGATTTGATTCGGATGAATTGTTTATACAAGTTGAGATAAATGGTTCACGAACGAATGCCTATACAGAACCGGTATGCATGGCGCTACTTGAGTTCTATGCATTTGGAAGTGGCGGCCCCAAGGTAGAAGCCCTGCAAGCTTGTAGAAAGCTTCTGAGCATCTCCTTTAGAGCAATGGTGTATCAGGCGGTAAATTATCATCCCCAAAGTACCGTCATAGAAAACCTAAAACGTTGGGGCGATCGCGTAGACCTAACCAAAGACAGCGTCCCTTTCGGTTATTTCTGTGTTTTTTCCGAAATTGCCTCCATGATGATCCCGCTTATCCACGCTGGCTTCATTGTTAGCGACAAGGTAATACCTGATATTTCTGTTGGAATCGCATGGGCAAATTTCTGGAAAGACAACAACTTATCTCAGAAATATGGGGACCGAATTTCATACAAACATCAATACCCTTCCTACTACAGACAGTCAGTCGGAGGCGCTAAAGATGCTTATGCATATCCTGATGAAGCCCTAGGAACTTTCCGTAGATGGCTAAGAGTCAATTACATCAAGACGAAATTCCCCGACTACATCTACCGTGCCATGAAGAAGGGCGCGATAAGCACTCAAGCCGGAACCGCAACTTTGGAAGCTTTCTCTGCAACCCCAGAACTTCCGAATTAATAAGCCTATTCTTATAGCAATTTTTATTTTCAAGCCTCGCACCTGCGGGGCTTTTTCTTTATCCGGAGCCGACATGAAAGAGGCTTATTTCGATCCGGCACTGCAGAAACACCTCGAGCGCCGGGCGCTGATTCACAAATGGCAGCACCGCCGGGATCTCATCAAAAAGTACCGAGTTCTCATCGCCAGCAGCGCAGTCTCCGTCTCAATGGTCGCTGCGCTTTTCTTTTGGAAGATTTATCCGCTCATCTAGGGTCCACAACCATGACATCAGCAGAACGCCTTGAATGGCTCAAGACACGACAAACCGGCATCGGCGGCAGCGACGTTGCCGCTATTCTTGGTATTTCCAAATGGACAACGCCGCTGGACGTATACAACGAGAAGGTAGCCGACACCCCGACGGAAAAAGACAGCGATTCAATGGAATGGGGCTGCCGCCTGGAACCTGTTATCCGCCAGGCCTATGCAGACAAGACGGGGCGCGTCGTGGCCGTGCCGGAAAAACAGTTCCGTAGCGACGCTCATCCCTTCATGATCGCCAATGTAGACGGTGTTTGCGAAGACCGTCTGTTGGAAATCAAGACCGCACGATCCGGTGCTGACTGGGGAGAAGAAGGCACGAACGAAATCCCCGACTATTACCTGACTCAGGTCATGCACTACATGATCGTCACCGGCTACCGGCTTTGCGACGTGGCAGTGCTCATCGGCGCTTCCGACTTTCGCATTTACACAGTCGAGTATGACGACGAACTTGCTCAGATGTTGATCGAAGCCGAAGCAAAGTTCTGGAAGATGGTCGAGAACCGGACGCCCCCGGCTCATCGTTCGCTTGCAGAAACGAAGGCCGCCTTCCCCTCCTCAGTTCCTTCGAGCATTGAGGCCGACAACAAGATAGCCGAGACCATGACCGAACTCGCCAAGGTACGAAACGAAATCAAACAGCTGAAGGACACGGACGACAAATTGACTGCTGTCGTTCAGGCTTTCATGGGCGAAAGCGAAAAGCTGACTTTCGGAGGCTCAACCCTTGCCACCTGGAAAAGCAGCAAACCAGTAGCCCGACTTGATTCGGCTGCGCTCAAAAAAGCCATGCCGGACATCTACGACCAATACACGAAACAAAGCGCGCCGACCCGCCGCTTCATCGTAAAAATTACCGAGGAGTAAATCATCATGACAACCGAAATCACCGTAAACCCCTTCGCCACCCCCGCCCCTGTCGTCAGCCGCGGAGCCGCCCCGGCTACCGCAGCCGTTGAGAGTTCTCGCGCCGTGGCTGAAGTGCAGGCCGCTTTGGCTATCGCCCGCATGAATCCGCGAGATCAACGCGCCGCGATGGACCGAATCTTGAACGCCTGCACGCGGCAAACACTCGCTCAGGCCGCCGTTTATTCATACTCTCGTGGAGGAAGCGAAGTTACAGGTCCGTCTATTCGCCTCGCCGAAGCCGTCGCACAGCAGTGGGGCAATATGCAGTTCGGCATTCGTGAACTTTCAAACGCCGGGGGAAAGTCTGAAGTTCAGGCTTTCGCCTGGGACGTAGAAACGAACACCCGCCGCGAAGTGACGTTCTCTGTTCCTCACATTCGTCACACGAAGAAAGGCTCCTACAAGCTCGAAGACCCGCGCGACATCTATGAGCTTATTGCGAACCAGGGTAGCCGCCGCCTTCGCGCCTGCATTTTGGCCGTGATCCCTGGGGACGTGATTGAAGCGGCTGTGTCGCAGTGCCAGATAACGCTTCGCGCCAACGTGGACGTAACGCCGGAAGGCATCAAGAAACTCATTGATGCTTTCTCTCAGTTCGGCGTCACCAAAGCGCAGATCGAGAAGTTCTGCCAGTGCCACGTAGAAGCCATCCGACCGGCTCAAATCGTACGGCTTCGAACGATCTACACCAGCTTGAAGGATGGCATGGCCGAGCCTGCGGACTTCTTCGAACCGGAGTCCGCCCCTGCCGCTCCTGCCATTGAAAAGCCCGCCGAGAAACAGACGCTGAAAGAAAGACTCAAGGCGCAGAAAGTTGCTGAAACGACGGAGATTGCCGACGCTGATACGCCGGATGCCGGAGCGGAACCCGCACCGACGGCCGCGCCCAAAGAACCGCTCCCGGATCTCAATCCGGACGAGCCGGAAGTTCGGGAACCGTGAAAGATCACCCGTAACACACAACTTTCACTTAGGAAGCACAAACAGGAGTCCAAAAAATGACCTTTGACGATAAGGCCCTGGCAGCCGGATCGGTGATCGCCGCGGTGTTCATTTTTCTTTGGCTTTGGCTCAGTCCGGGCGTTTTCTGGGCTGGTTGATCTGGGGGTAAGAGATGGAAGCACAGGATTTAAAACGCCGCGTCCGGGAGCTATATGAGCAGGTCTCCTTCAGCCAGGAGGAGACACGACGGCTTCAGATGATCGAGGACGCGATCACAAAGGGAGCAATCGAGAAGGCGTGCGTGCTCTCGATGATCCTCGCGACAAGCACGCACAAAAAGGCAAACGCCGCGGCCCGGCTACGGGATACGCTGAGGAGAGCGAAATATGGCCAAAAACAGCAAACCGCGCAAGAAGTATCGGCCGAAGCCCGTGAGGTTTAACTGTTGGAAACGCTCAGACATCGAGCACCTGCAGGCCGTGTTTCAGGAATTTGAGCTTATCACTGAGTTCAAATTCCCGACCGGCGAAGCGAACATGGACGACATGTGCTGTGTCCGGGACGTGCTCAATCTCTGCACCCTCGGGATGGTGACACGGGACTGGCTAGATCGGGACGAGGTCAAGGACTGCACACCGATCGTCAACGCGGCCGGAGACGCGATCAAACGATGCGCCGACCGCGCCTGCGACCGCAATCCGGGCGCCCCGCGGTTTGTGTTCGCCGGAGACGAACTCAAGGCAGTCCGGGCAGGAGTCGCTATTGCCGGCCCCTTCATTCGTGACAGTCTGGACGAATCACCAACCCGCCTCATTCTGGAGTTCTACGCGATGCGGCACCTCACCAGGGGAAAGGGCGGGAGTTACGCGTACACCGACGAACAACTGAAAAGAGCAATTGAACAAGAGAACGACAACATTGACTGGAGCAATCGCCATGGATAACACAACACTTCTGATGGACCAAGCCGCCGCAGCCGCCTTCATGGGAATTTCCGTCACGACGTTCAAGCGCCGCCGGTACTCGGACAAGACCCGCTTCCCGAAACCGGTTGAAGGATTTTCCGCTAAGCTCTACTGGAAACGGGAAGACATCCGCAAGTATGTGGACGGACTCGGCTACCTGACGGAAGCCGCCAGTCAGCAGACATCGACCGAACCAAAAAGCGCATAGCGCTCATCACAAAAGCACCTCGAAAAGACCTCATACAGGAGGAATCATCGAAATAGGTGCGCACACATTGAGTGTGCGGGGTGCATCTCACCCACAATTCCTGACCCGAGTCGGTTGCCGACTCGGGTTTATTTTTTCCGCTACCCCGAACTGTACGCGG
>OATI01000932.1_pt1 | contig 17083 bp, 16 predicted proteins | sample 1494981 | NCBI WGS metagenome assembly OATI01 (sample SAMEA2579952, study PRJEB22360) | human gut metagenome
TACACCAGCCGAAAGGTTTGCTGCAAGCCTGACACCTGCCGGTAATGCTGCAGCTGCTGCACTTGTCTCATCTCCTGTTTTTGGAGAATTCTTCTTCTCGTCTTTTTTGTCTTCTTTGTTTGGTTTTTCTGGTTTACCTGGTTTCTCCTGATCTGGAGTCTCTGGTTTTTCCGGTTTATTTGGCTCCTCTGGATCCGGAGTTTCCGGTTTATCCTCTTTGATCTTTGTTACGCTCAGCTGTAATGGTGTCTCTTTGTACAGCTCTACCTGGAAATCTCCAACTTCCTGTAACTCATATCCTTCCGGTACCCACTCTGTGATCTCTCTTGTGTGGAAGATTCCGTCTCCGTCTCCATCTACAAAGTAGTCTCCGCCTGCTACCACTTCATCATTATTCTCAGCATCTACAAACTGGATTTTTACGATGGAAGAAAGGTCACCTTTCTCTACAACCATTGTATGTCCGCCTGTGGATCCAAATGGAATTTTGATTTCTGTTACCTGATCTCTGTCGTTGGACAGCTTGTATCCTGTTGGAAGATTAAAGTCCACACCAAGTCTGAATACCGCGTCTTCTCCATCAGCGCCTTCTGCTGTTACTGTTTCTGTTGTAACAACTTCTCCGTTCGGAGTTTCAAATGTAATGTGAAGCACTGCTTCTCTGATTTCTACATCTTTCTTTACAGAAACATATACGTATCCATCTCTGATGATGCAGTCTGAACTTACCAATGCATATCCTTCCGGCATATATCTTGTCAGAATTGCCATGTTTACGCATGATGTATCAATTGACACCTGTACCGGTACTTCTGCTACCTGTTTCTCAGCATCCTCATCATAGTAATTGATCTTTACATTCTGTACCTCTTCTGCTGGTGCTACGGATACATATACATATCCGTCTCTGATGATACAGTCTGTACCTTCGATTGTATATCCTTCTGGAAGATATCTTGTCAGGATTGCCATATTTACACATGATGTATCCATTGATACCTGTACCGGTACTTCTGCTACCTGTTTCTTTGCTGCTTCATCATAGTAATTGATTTTTACATTCTGTACTTCTTCTGCTGGCGCTACGGATACATATACATATCCGTCTCTGATGATACAATCAGAACCTTCAAGTGTATATCCTTCTGGAAGATATCTTGTCAGGATTGCCATATTTACACGTGATGTATCAATTGATACCTGTACCGGTACTTCTGCTACCTGTTTCTTTGCTGCTTCATCATAGTAATTGATTTTTACATTCTGTACTTCTTCTGCTGGCGCTACGGATACATATACATATCCGTCTCTGATGATACAATCAGAACCTTCAAGTGTATATCCTTCTGGCAGGTATCTTGTCAGGATTGCCATATTTACACACGATGTATCAATTGATACCTGTACCGGCACTTCTGCTACCTGTTTTCCAGCTGCTTCATCATAATAATTGATTTTCACATCCTGTGTTTCTTCGACAAGTACTTTCTTTACCTCGGCATATACAAAATAAGAATCCTGTGTCTCTCCACCTGCTACCGAATAGATACCTTCTACCAATTCATATCCTTCTGGAAGATATTTTTTCACAGTTTCTGCCGGCAATACTTCATATGTATCTTTCGGATCATCACCCCAACGATAATCCTCCACTTTTTCATTGTTAAATTGCACAAAGATAGATTCATTGTTGTCTGTATCTCTAAAATTAATTTCACCAGAAATACTATCCCAACTATCGCTCTCCGTCTCCACCTTTTCCACTGGCTCTGCTGCAAACACTGGTGCAACGTTCGCTGTTGCAATTGAAACAACCATAACACCCGTCAGGCATACGCGCATTAATTTTTTCCTGTACATACTACTTTCCTCCTATTATAACTTTTAGTTTCCCCCTAAATAACAAACCATTTCAAATTTCCGTAACGTTTGCTACCTAAACACTTCTAGTGTATATTCGAATCCTTTTTTTGTCAATACTTTCCAATATTCTATGAAAAATTGCTGCATTTTTATATTCTTTGTCATAAAAAAATACCGGTAACCTGATATCTCTCCAAAACTGATATCCCTTTACCGGTATTTCTTATTCCCACGTAATATCCTCAACCTCATACACTGATACAACATTTGTCTGATAATTGACTACCATCTGCATAGTATATATCTTTTCAAATGCCTGGTCATTTCTTGTGCCTTTCACATCTATATCACATTCCACAACACCTACATCTGTTTTACCATATTGCGCTTTCTTTGCACTTTTTACTTGTGTAGACACTTCATTGATATTAACCACGCTTTCTTTATAAAAAGCATCTCTTTCTTCTTTTAATAATCTTCTATGTTCTGTATTTGCAATACTTTGATACAAACTCTGATCTGTTATTTCTTTATCTTGAGCATCACTATTTACCGCCAAAAATGCTTTTGCCCAACTATTGACACCTTTTTGTATTACTTTTGTTTCTTCATCTGGAAGGGACTCCTCTGTAACTTTCAGCTGTTCATATATCGTCAACGGTACTGTTTTTTCTTCCTTATCTTTTTTCCCACATCCACATGTCAGAATTCCCAATATACATATCATCAATACCAATCTTATGTATTTTCTCATTGTAATCCTTGTTCCTTTCGCCACCTGGCTTATACCCCTGTCTTTCATGTACTCCCCATAGAAAAATATTGCCAAAAACGCAATGCATTTTTGGCAATATTTCCATTTTTTATAACCTAAATCCGCCTATGCGTTTTTCAGATTATTTAAATTTTTTCACTAATACTGCAAGAATTGCTGCAAGGCTCACACCTACAGGTAATGCTGCGGTTGCTGCACTTGTCTCATCTCCAGTCTTTGGAGAAGTTTTCTTCTTATCTTCTTTCTTAGTATCCTCTTTTTTGTCGTCTTTTTTATTTGTGTCTTCTTTTCCTGTATCTTCTTTGTCAGGATCTTCTGGTTTCTCTGGTTTGTTTGGATCTTCCGGATCTGGATTCTCTGGCTCTTCTGCAATCTTTGTCACACTAAGCTGCAATGGAGTTTCTTTATAAAACTCTACCTGGAAATCTCCAAATTCCTGTAATTCATATCCTTCCGGTACCCACTCTAATACTTCTGTATGATTGAAGATTCCATCTCCGTCTGCATCTACAAAATAGTCTCCGCCTGCAAGTACTACACCTGCTTCATCTACAAACTGTGCTTTTACGATAGAAGATTTATCTTCTTTTTCTACAATCATTGTAAATCCGCCTGTGGATCCAAATGGAATTTGGATGTTTGTGATCTGATCCACTCCTTCTGCCAGTTTATATCCTTCTGGAAGGTCAAAATCTGTTCCCAGCATGAATGTCCAACACTCTCCGTCTGCTCCCTGAGATGTTGTAGATACTGTCTTTGTTCCTACTACTTCTCCATCCTGTGTTTCAAATGTAATATGAAGAACAGTTTCTCTTGCTGTTACCAGACATTCTGTTGTTTTAGTTTCTCCCGCTTTCAATGTCTCTACAGGATAATCTACTGCCAGCTGGTATCCAAATGGGATATTAAAATCAACTGCTGCATCAAATACATAATTTCCATCTGCATCCTGACGTGAACCTGTTAATGTTTCTTCTCCAACTACTTCCTGTGTTGTCTGATCTTTGTACACCACCTTCATAGTTGCAGCCTTTACCGCTTTCACTTTCAACTGTGTTGTTTTTCCTACATAATCTTTTACGAACTGATCACCTGCCAAAGACAATTCATATCCTTCTGGCACCGGAAGTTCACTAAGATTAAAAATTCCATCTCCATCTGCATCTACAAAATAGTCTCCACCTGCTACGACTTTATTTCCGTCCATAAACTGTACGTTAATAATAGATGCTTTTGCAATTTTGTCAACTGTTACTTGGAGTGCTGTGTCTGCGTAATCTTTTGTAAAGAAATCTCCAACTGTCTCTGCTTTGTATCCTTCTGGTACTGGAAGTTCACTCACATTGAAAACTCCATCTCCATCTGCATCTACAAAGTAGTCTCCACCTGCTACGACTGTTCCTGCTGCATCTACAAACTGTGCTTTTACAACAGATGCTTTTGAGGTTGTCGTCTCTGTTCCTGCTGGTGCTTCAGCTGCAAATACTGGCGCTACATTTGCTGTTGCAACAGTCACAACCATAAGTCCTGTTAAGCATGCGCGCATTAACTTTTTCCTATACATGTTTCTTTCCTCCTAAACATTTTCTTAATTAATAAGTTTTACCCCAACAGTACAATTACGACTTTTCCCCTTTCATTTTCTAAGCTACAAATTCTAGTCATGCCTATATTTATACTCCCAAACGTGTATAAACTTAGGCATGGTAAGCCTAATAATCCCTCTGTTTGGTATTCCTCTTAGCACAGTTTGTCAACACTTTACATCCATTTTATTCAAAATTTTTCCATATTTTTTTCACATTCTCCAGCTTCTACCATCATTTTTATCCCCCCCTATTTTTTTCTTCAATTTGCATTTTTTCTTCTTATCACTTACAATAAAATCTAATATATCAAGGAAAGGAAATTGCACTTATGAAAATCAGAATTGCTACTTTAAAAGATTTAGATTCTATCCTTCGCATTTATGAACATGCCCGTTCTTTTATGGCGTCTCATGGAAATCCGACTCAATGGGGAACCACATATCCTCCTGTTGATATGATAGAACATGATACCCGGATGGGCAACGCCTATGTCTGCGAAGAAAACAATCGCGTTATTGCTGTTTTTTACTATGCATTTGAAAATGATGTCACTTATACCACAATCTACGACGGGAACTGGTTAAATGACGCACCTTACGGAGTTGTTCACAGAATCGCTTCTGACGGTACAGTAAAAGGTGCAGCTTCTTTTTGTTTAAACTGGGCATTCTCACAATGTCAAAATCTGAAAATTGATACCCATCAGGATAATCTCGTCATGCAGAGTCTTCTCGCTAAGCTGGATTTCAAAAAATGCGGAATCATCCTGACAGAAGATGGATCAAGCCGAATTGCTTATCAGAAACAGGACAGCAAATAAACTTATCCTCATGATACCTTTCGTTCTAAAGCTTCTACTCGCTCTTCCAACTTTTCTGTCCGCAAAGCAAGTGCGCAATTTGGCGCACTATTGCCATTGCGTTCAAGACACACCAAACGGTTTTCAATACGCTCAGATCGATTGTTCGCATGTTCCTGCACTGTATCCAATTCTGACAGGACATTGCTTTCCACTTCTATGATCGTATGCTCCATATCCTTTAATTTTTGCTCCACACCATCTAATCTTCGATTCGTACCCTCTAGTCTTTGGTTCATATCCTCTAATCTTCGATCTATCTGTTCGAATTTCTGATCTATTTGTTCCAACTTTCGATCCATCTGATCAAACTTCTGATCTATTTGCTCAAACTTCCGATCTATTTGTTCAAATTTCTGTCGGAACTCGGTGTCCATTTTATCTACCCGCTGTTCCAGCCTCTCGATTCTTCCATCCAGCATATCAAAACGGTCTACAATAACCGTGGTGATAGACTGCAGCAATTGTTCATTTGTCATACCCATACAATAAACTCCTTCTTTTATTTTTATATTGTTTTTTGGAAACATATTTTCATAAGCAATGCATTGTTTATTTGACTGAGATTTTTACAACATTAAGAAATGTATGCAGATTAATAAGAATAAGAATTTACCAGATTTGTTCTTATTGATGTAGATGATTATAACATGCTTCTGTAGAGCAGTACAGCTGTTTTTTCTATTTTTCTTGTTTTTGTTACTCTTTCACAAAGTCACTTTCTAAAAAATCTCCACATCCAATTTTCATCGGACATGGAGATTTTTCTTAATCTTCTTCCTGCATCCCCCAGAACACTTTTTCTGCGGTAATTGGAAGTTCTCTCACTTTTACTCCGACCGCATGGCTGACTGCACTTGCAATCGCAGGGGACGGCGTATTGATCACGATCTCGCCTATTGATTTCGCTCCAAACGGACCTGTCGGCTCGTAGCTGCTTTCAAATTCCACCCGAATATTGCCCACATCCAGACGGCTTGGGATTTTATACTGCATAAAGGAATTACTGTAATTTTTTCCTTTTGCATTATAGATGACATCTTCATACATGGCCATTCCGATTCCCTGCGCAAGTCCTCCCTCTGTCTGTACTCTCGCCAGACTTGGATTCACTACCGTTCCACAATCTACTACTGCCACATAATCGATCAATTCCAGTTCTCCGGTTTCTTTGTCAATCTCCACTTCCGCCATTCCGACCATAAACGGCGGCGGTGAAACCGGTGAGCTGTATGCCTCACTGGCATAGAGCGCCTCTTCATTGTTGCACATCACACGGTTTCCGATTTCCGCTCTCGAAATGGATGCACCTGTTTTGATATTCACAACACACTGTCCGTCAAAATCCACATCGTCCACATCACATCCCAGGTACTGTGCACCTTTTTCGCAAAGTTTGTCTTTTAGTGTTTCACAGGTACGTACGACTGCCATTCCTGTCACATATGTAGTACTTGATGCATAGGAACCTGTATCATAAGGAGAAGAGTCTGTATCTACTCCATGAACAATGATCTCATCCATTTCACAATCCAGACATTCTGCTGCCATCTGTGACAAAATCGTGTCACACCCTGTTCCCATATCTGAAGCACCGATCAAGAGACTATAGAATCCATCGTCGTTCACTTTAATTCCAACAGATGCTGTATCTACAGCGGAAATACCTGAGCCCTGCATTGCCATTGCCACACCGACACCTCTGACTTTTCCATTTCCCATATCACGACTCGGGAATTTTTCTTCCCAGTTCATCATCTGCTTTGCCTTTTCCATACACTTATCCAGGGCACAGCTGTTTGCCGTCTCCCCGTAATATGCAGGCATTACCTGCCCCTGACGAACCATATTTTTCTCACGCAGCGTGACCGGATCCATATTCATTTTTTCTGCCAGCTCATTGACTGCAGACTCTACTGCAAACAATCCCTGTGTTGCACCATATCCACGATAAGCACCGGCTGACATTACATTCGTGTATACCACATCATAGGCAAAACGGAATGCTTTCGCCTTCCCGTACAGAGGAATCGATTTGTGACCGGAAAGTCCGACTGTTGTCGGTCCGTGTTCCCCAAACGCTCCTGTATTGGAAAGCGTATAGACATCTATTCCCTGAATAATTCCGTCTTTATCAGCTCCAAGACGGACATGAACCTCCATCTCATGCCGCGGAGAGGATGCAATCATAGATTCTTCTCTTGTAAAAATCATCTTTGCCGGTTTTCCCGTTTTCCATGTTACCAGTGCCGGATAAACTTCTGAAACAACAGACTGTTTTGCCCCGAAACCGCCTCCGATCCTTGGCTTGATTACACGAATCTTCGACTTTGGAATATCCAATGCATTTGCAAGAATCCGCCGTACATGGAACGGAACCTGTGTGGACGAAAGGACATTCAGTCTTCCATACGTATCCAGATATGTATATGTTCTGAATGTTTCCATCATTGCCTGCTGGTTTGCCTTTGTATGATACACCTGATCAATGATATACTCACAGTTTGCCAGAACCGCTTCTATATCTCCCTCTTCACAGCTGTCATGTGCACAGAGATTTCTCTTGTTGTCTGCCCCTACCGGACACAGACTCTTCCAGTTTTCTTCCGGATGCACCAGAATCGGATTGTCTTTGGCTTTATGAAAATCAAGTACAGGCTCTAATACCTCATACTTTACTTTGATCAATTTTAACGCCTTATTTACCGCTTCTTTTGTCCGTCCGGCAACGATCGCAACTGCATCTCCTACAAAACGGACTCTCTGATCCAGAATCAGTCTGTCATAAGGACTCGGCTCCGGATATGTTTGTCCCGCCATCGTAAACCGCTTGTCCGGACAATCTTTGTATGTCAGAATACATTCAATATCCGGAACCAGTTCTGCTCTTGTCAGATTGATGTCCTCAATCAGTGCATGTGCATACGGACTTCTGAGTACTTTGACAACAAGACTGTCTTTTGCAGCCAGATCGTCGGTATACACTGCTTTTCCTGTCACCAGCGCTTTATAATCTACCTTGGGAATTGCCTGACTTACCACTCTGTTCCCCATGCCTGCACCTCCTTCTCTTTCTCACTCTGCTTTTTCACTGCCATATATTTCCGGATTGCTCGAAGCTGTCCCATATATCCGGTACATCTGCACAGATTGCCGGATAAATATTCTTTGATCTCCTCAATTGTCGGATTCTCCAACTCACGCACCATTGCCAGCACATTCATAATGAATCCCGGAGAGCAAAATCCACACTGTTCTGCACCTTCCTGTGCCAGAAACGCACCAAACTCCTCTGCCTCCTCTTTCAGCCCTTCCAGAGTCGTCACTTCCTGCCCCTCTATCCCTGCTGCCAGAATCGAGCAGGAAAGTCTGGATTTTCCATTGATCCAGACTGTACAAAGTCCGCAGTTTGTTGTCTCACATCCACATTTCACACTGTAGCATCCTAAATTTCTCAATACATCCAGAAGTATGGTATCTCCGGATACCTCTGCCGATACCTGTTTCCCATTTAATTTAAACCTTACTTCCATGCTCTTCCCTCCGTGATGATTGAACGCATTTCTCTGAAGATCAGTACCTCTGCCAAATGCTGACGATACTTTGCACTTCCTCTCATATTGGTTCCATACTCAAATTCTGAAGCTACTATTTTTGCATATTCCCGGATTTTTTCTTCTGAAATATCTGCCGGAATCTTCCACTGCTTTTCCAACAGTGCTGCTTTCATCGGTCTTGCTCCCACTGAAAAGTACCAGGACTCTACTCCGTTGACCATTCCAGTGACAACAGAACATGCGATCACCGGAAAATCTGTTTTGGTTTGCCGTACTGAATCATAACGGAAGGAACGCTTGCTTTTTCTTATTATAATAGAGAGAAGAAGATCCTTATCTTTTTTACGATTTACAAATTCCGAAAGTCGGATAATTCCTCCATTATACAACTCCACAAATGTATCCAAAGCCAATAATGCCGTCAGTACATCTGAAAATCCAAATCTTCCATAGATACTTCCGCCGACTGTCGCCTGATTTCGAAACTGCACTCCAACAATGTGGCGGACACACTCTGCAATTCCGTTGCCATACATTTCACGTAATCCCTGATGCAACTCCAGCTGTCTCAAAGTACACATCGCCCCGATTTTAAATACATGGTCTGTCTCTTCAATCTGATCAAGACCAAGCTCTGACAGATCGATTACTGTCTTTACTCTCGCATTTCCAAGACGCATCCACATCATTCCGCCCATTACACGGCTGTTTCTCGCCTGGTTCAATTCGTAAGCTTCTTCCAAAGTCTTTGCTTTCACATAATCTGTAATCGTAAGCAAAATTCTTCTCCTCTCTTTTGTATCTTTCACTCTTTTGTTCTCAAGGCATAAAAAAAGTGCAAATGTACTTATCATTCACACTTTATTTTAACCTTACAAATTCTATCACAAGTTTTCAAAAAAGTCAAAACTTTTTATCGTTGGTCTGTTCAAGAGGAACTTTGATTGCCTCTATATTTTTGATAATAAATAAAAGCCGTAAAACCTTCTATTTCTAGAACTTTTCACGACTTCCTAAGAACAGGGGATGAGAGAATCGAAGCCTGTCTTTTTTAGAATTAAAACCGCTTAAATTCCTTTATTTCTTCAAGTTTTTTCTCTCTTCTTTCTTCATGTTTTTTGATTACTTTTGATTACTTTTTGATTACCTTTTCAAATATTAACCGCTCGCTTGATCTGTTCAATTTGATGTGCCTTTGTCTTATTTGAATAGTAATAATATTTACGACTTGTTTCTATTGTAGTATGTCCCATTTGCTTCATTACCAAAGAGTCTTCACAGCCGGAGTCTATTAGTGTTGTACCATATGTTTTTCTCCCTTTATGGATAGACCTATGATGCAAATCTACTTTGTTCAACACTATATCCAATCGTTTATTGAAAGTATTTCCACGAATACGTTTTCCTGATTCATTTTCAAAAAGATATTCCCCGTCTGGATTCAATTCAAGAATTTTCTTCAATGTTTCTATTCCACCATCTGAAAGAATAATATCTCGCATACCTGCTTCTGTCTTTGCAAACTCTCTCACGTCTACAATATTTTTCCCTTTTTCATTCTTATATCGAATCTCCGTGCGCCGAACTCTTAGAATATTTTTGCCATCCCAATCACACGGTTTTAATGCTGATAGTTCTCCAACACGAACCCCCGTCTGTAACACAAGCAAAACACCCAAATTCCAAATAGTAGGATTCTTTTTCAAATAGTCTACTATAACTGGAATTTCATCTTCTGAAAAAACCTCATTTTTCTCATCTTTAACAACTTTCTTAAAAGCTTTTCTTGAAATATCCAAATCTCCAAAAAATTGTGATATAGATATATCTGTCCACTTTTTCTTTTTAGCGAACATCCAAATACCTCTAATAATTGTTCTAAGTCCAGAATATGCTTTCATGGTCAATTCATTTTGCGCTACTTGCAATCTGATAAAATCTTCTAACTCATCAGCAGATATTTGTTTCATTCGTCTTCTAGCAAAATTCGTTTTCACAAGAAATCTTTCAAAATCTGTTTCGTAACGGTCTGCGCTTCCTTTTTGAATCTCTTTATATTCTAACTTTTTGCTTAACCATAGTCTGAATACTTCTTCAACCGTTGGATTTTCCTCTTTCTCCTTGTAAAATGCAACAATCAAGTCTTCTATTTCTTCTCTTGTATTCCTCTTCTTTAAAACTCTCCCTTTTTCTTCATCTGGAAAATAAGTATACCATTTTCCATTTTTACCTCTCCATATATCATATAAATGTTTACTTAATAATTCCTCATATTTCTTCATTTCATATTCTATACGGATCTCATCTAACTTAATGCTATCACTTTTTTTAATATAATTCAATAACTCTGCTTCTGTAATTTCTTCTTTTTGCATATTATTGCTAATTCATACGCTGTTTTAAAATCAATAACTTACTGCCCGAAAAAATTTGAACTGCTTTAGATAACGTTACATTGCGATACAGTGGGCGTTGATTTACTCCTTTCCTTACTACGATATATTTATTTTGATTCCTCTTATTTAAACGGACTTTCTAAATCATCTATGATCTCAAACCCATGCATTTTTTCACTTTCATCTGCTTGTTTTAAAAAAGGCATTGTTTCTGAAACATAATTGATAACATCTTGCTCTGTCTGATCTTCTTTCGGCATATATCTGTCTAAAATATCATTGAGATATTCCGTCTCTTCTGTATACTCTTTCTTTAAAGAATCCCATCTTGAAATGTAAATCCTTTCTTTATTCATACGCAAATGCGTGCCGCACCGTCTTTTGAATTGAATCATCGGCTCATCTTCTTCTGAAAACACGTTATGATAAAATGTCTCAATATCTAAAACAGTTGTTATTATCAATAGCTTACAATTAGCAAGACACTTATTCTTATACCTGCTTTTCACTGCTGAGACTGTATTGTTATCTAATAATTTAAGCAATTCACTTAAATTGATAGAGCTCGGACGTATATCATCTAGGATAACGCACGGTTCCAGAGCATACTCCCCCAGAAAATCTGTACCACTAGATGAGATATAATATGGAAGCCCTTTTTCTTCCGCAATTTTTTTAGCTAACGTAGTCTTACCGGCTTGCGAAGATCCGGTAATATAAATACACTCCATTTTTCTACTCTTTACTGTTTCTTGTAAATTTTGAACTCGGCATCGAAATGCTTCATTGATTTCTCGAGCATAATGTACACGGAACAACGGCGGTATCACAGATCTTTGATATTCTGGAATTTCGCCGTTTAAAATATCCATTAGAATGGAATCAATAGAATTTCTTTTCATAAAATTATTGATTACATTTTCTATCTTAAAATTTGCAGTAACTTCACTAATATCATATTGATATTTTTCTGGACAATTAGCGTGAATCTGATATAACACAGCGCTATCCCACCGATTATGAATCTTAGAAACAAAGTTCGGTGGAATTTGAAACCAGCCTGCAATATTTTTAAGTTTCTGAGGTTGATTCTCAAAAAATCGCAACAGCAAGTGAATGTGTTTGGGTTTTAATTCTCCACATTTATACTTTTCATTTTTTCGCTCATCTTCTTCTGTATATACATCTTTGTCATGTATAATATAGGAGAACTCCTTTATACACGTTTTGGACTTTTCTTCTAAAACTTGCTTCATTCGTTCTATATCAAATAACTTTTCTCCATCTTCTGATTCTAAATTACTAACGATCTCACACCGTCTCATGCTAAGATTACCTTGATTCGTTTTTCTTTTTCTCATATGTATTTCACTCCTTTTTCTACATTTCTACATGGTCTCTGACAAGCCCTGAGACCATGAAAACACTATATTTTCAACATTTAAAGGCTTTTTTCTCTGCTCTACATTCCATAAACTTTTCGGTTTCTTAGCCTGCTTTTCTCCGCTACCACAGTAGCTTCAAAAAGCAGACATGAAACCTCTCTCTTCAACCTTTAAAGTCGATTGTGCAAATCAAAAAGCTTTTTCCTTTCTTTATAATCATCTGAAGCCAATATTTCTACTAACCCTGGATGACAACATGAAAATGCTGAATCCGGAACCTCCATAATCAGCGTATTTCCTATCATCCACAAGCCAGAAACACATCGATCAGAGCACCTCGAAATATCTACCCCTCTCGATCGCGTGTATTGTAATAATGCACGCTGTAACTCCATCAGAATAATCTCTCGCAGGTTTAAGTCTCTACGATTCCAAGTATCTTTTAATCCATAAACATCTGCGCATACAAACGATACACAAATCTCTGGATACGAACTGTAAGATTCCGTTTTCTGGATATGTCTCCATTTTCCATGAGAAAAGAAAAATTTGTCCAAAATAGCACCGAAGCATACTTCATAAAAAGAAGTTTGTCCTACTGGAAATATCCGCGCACCATATACGGGATATTGCCGCAAAAATGCTTTTGCATTTTCCTGCTCCCACCATGTATTGTAACGATCTGTTAAACTCATTTTCGTTTGAGTTTCCACTTCTGTATCTTTTGGCAGAGTAGAATTCTCAACTCCTTTATTACGTTGTGAAAAAATTTCTTTTAAAAATTCTTTCATCTTTACTTTTCCTCCTTATTGCATATTGTTGATTGCACACTGCCGACTAGGTACTATCTACCATACGGCAGTATGCACATTCACTTTAATCTTCTTTATAAAACTCTGTCAGCCAGTCCGAAAGAATTTCCACATCTGACACAAATTTATTTGAAAAAGTCAACTGGACAAGTGCGCCCCATGAAACGTCTTCCAGTTTGTTGGATATTTCTTGATATTTTTCAGGCAAAATAGAGTATTTGATAGCTTTTCCAGTTAGTGACTCCAAAGGAATAACTATCAGCTGATCAGCCTCATCCCACTCAATCGTCTTACCATCAATCACCCCACTTCCCTTCTTTCGATGCTTTACGTTACAAACACACACCAAACTATTTTGAAATCTTCTTCTCATATAATCCTCTCCCACAATAAGAGAATATGTGATATAATATTCTTGTCAGAGAACTGTTACCACATATTCGGTTTACAGTTACATTAGAGAGTCCTCTGTGATGGGGACTTTCTGATTAGGTGGGCGATCTCACCCTCACATTCAGCATTTGCTGTTCACCTCCTCGTCTGCTTATAAGTAAATTATATCAATGTTTTTTCTGAAAAGCCGTCCCCTTTACTTATACATTTGTCCCGTTATATGATACATTGTGTGATAGATTATCTATAAGTTTTTCTAATTTTTTTCCACAATTATCCATCCGCTGAATTTGTTCTGTTAAAGATTCTGTTTGTTCCTCGTCTACTCCATATAATATAAAATCAGCAGAAACACCAAATTTTTGTACATACTGATCAAGTCTAGCTACCGGAAGAATTGTATATCCTTTTTCATAATTTATAATTGTTGATCGTTTACAATCTAATAATTCAGCGAGTTTTTCTTGACTCATTTTTGCATCCTCTCTTAACTTTTTTAATCGTGCTCCCATCTCTTCCAGATCCAATATTCTCTTTTGCTTGTCTTTCATCGGTATTGTTCTTATACCAGCGCCAGTTTTTTTCCTTTCATTGTTCGACAAACGTTTATCTTATGACGTCAGTATATCGCATAAAGGATTTATTGTACCGCAAGGCATTCCCCCCTACCCCGAAAGAAGAAAATTTTCCCCATACCTTTCTTTTTTCGTATGATTTCAGTACAATAAAATAAAACATAAGAAATGAGGTATACACTATGTACTATTACGATGAAATCAGAAAATATTTAAGCGATTTAGATAATAGCTTTGTCAAAACTGTATCTTCAAATTTTGAATGTCTGGCGACTCTTTGTCAGCAATTTTGCCAGTGCCAATCTATCTACGACCATATCAAACCTGCCTCCCCTGTACTGACACAATACAGAAGTGCCGAATGCCGTTTGACAAAAGGCGAAGATAAAAAAACAGAAGAAGATAGTCTGTCAATTCTTGAAAAACTTTCTATTGAACTGTTATGGAAACTTTACCTTAAATCACAAAATGTTATTGAAGAAGATGAAAGTACAATCACTTCTAAAGGTACGATTAAATCGCTCGAATCCTCCTTTATAAATACATTTGTTCTTTCGATCTCTTATAAGAAAAATTTTGAACAGTTTTGGAAATCGCTTTTTGACGGTACTTCTTTTATGAATCATTACAGTAAATCGGATATTGTCGATGCTCTTGAACACTGGAGCATATTAAATTGTCGTTCAGTTCAGTCTTTAAACTTGTCTGGACTCCATTCGGCTATGAAATTAGTTGATGAGGGAATAAAGCTTCCACAAATGGGAAAAGCAGAAAGCATGGAAAAACTGATTTCAGATGAACTGTTAGACTATTTTTTAGAATCAGCAAAAGCAGAAAATTTTGTAAATATTTTATTCCAAAGTGCGCCTACCATAAGAGCGATTCACGATGGAAAAATTGCAAGTGCATATCCAAAATATTTGAAAAAACCATATGAATACAATTTAGAAAAAATTGATTCTTATATCGAAGAAATGAAAGTTTTATTAACGGTTTATAACGATGTTATGAATGATCGTAAAGAGTTTGCACAATACATATAATTTATTTCTGCATATAAAAAGAGTAGGTAGATAATCTGCCTACTCTTTTTCAACTATTGAATTATTTCCGTTTCCTTAAGATCGTTGCAAGGGCAACTCCGAGTGAAGCAAGTCCTGCTCCTGCAACTGGAAGTGCGGAAGCTGTGTCGCCAGTTTTTGGAGATGTTCCCTCTTTCTTTGTTTCTGTTTCTTGTGTCTGAACATTTTCCTTATTTTCTTCTGGTGTTGTTGGTGCTTCTGGCTTCTGTTCTGGTGTTTCTGGATTCTCTACATCCGGTGTCTCCGGTGTTTCTACATCTGGATTCTCTGGTTGCTCCGGTTTCTGATCTGGGTTTTCCGGCTGTTCCGGCTTCTGATCTGGATTCTCCGGTTGCTCTGGCTTCTGATCTGGGTTCTCCGGCTGTTCCGGCTTCTGATCTGGGTTCTCTGGCTTCTGCTCCGGCTTTTGCGGTTCTCCGTTGCATACCCAGTGTCCCTCTTCTGGATGATGTACAATTTCATCCCAAGCTTCTTTAACAAGTACTTGCTCATCCCATGCGTCTTTAACAAGCACCTGCTCATCCCAAGCTTCTTTAACGAGAACTTTTTGAATCTCTGTATGACCCTCTTCTGGATGATGAATAATGTCGAAACCTTCTTCTACAAGAACTTCCTCATCATGCCACCCCATATGGGTAAAGTCATTCTTGTTTGCCATCTCCATAGCATGCTGCTCCCAATCTGCTGATTTTTCGAAGATTGCATTGCATCCATTGCACTGAACTTTAATTTCATAAACGTCCTTTGCTGGATTTTTTACTTTTTCATCCCAAGCTTCTTTATCTACAACATAAACCTCTTCTTCTCTATATTCAGCTGGGTGGTGTACTGTCTTGTACTCAGCTGGGTGATGTACAGTCTTGTACTCTGCTGGGTGATGTACAGTTTCATCCCATGCTTCTTTATCGACAATCCATTCACAGTTATCCCCATGTACATGCTCTTTTTCGCTTGCTATTGTTGATACTTTATCCATCGCAAATACTGTTCCCGTTCCTGCAATCGTCAAAGACATAGCAGCTACCAACGCAACAACAAATTTCTTCTTCATTTCTTTTTTCCTCCTACTTTTTATCTTTCCGCATATTAGCCACTTATGGCTAATATGATTATAGTCCTTAAACGGGTAAGATTCAAGTAAAAAAGGAGTTTTCTATGATTTCTTACAAACCGCTATGGGATACATTAAAAAATAAAGAGGTAACTCAATATCAGCTGATACATAGCTATGGTATATCAGCTGGACAATTATCCAGATTAAGAGCCAACAATAATATTTCTACACATACCGTTGATATTTTATGTGAAATTTTAAATTGTAAAGTAGAAGATATAATGGTTTATGTTCCACAAAAATCTGATAATTAAATGCAATACTTGAATCAAAAAATATTATATATAGGTTAGTCCATTATGTTCTAAATATCAATAGCCCATTTTGTTCTAAAGTATAATTTTCAAAAGGAGACTATTATGTATTTAGAACGAATTAAAAATATGAGAGAAGATTTAGATATGACGCAAAAAGAATTAGCTAAAATTTTGAATATTAGTCAACGAACTTTATCACATTATGAATTAGGAACTCGTGATGTCCCTACTCAAGTCTTAATTGCTCTTGCCGATTTTTATAAGTGTTCAACAGATTATTTATTAGGCAGAACAAATAAAAAAGAAATGAATCTTTAGAAAAATTATTTTATTAAAATTTATCGCCAACAACAACTATTATGACATCAGACGCTTTTCCCCCCCACCCCCCCCCATCCCCCCTGCCTCAAACATACTCAAGCCCCC
>OATI01000935.1_pt1 | contig 17059 bp, 10 predicted proteins | sample 1494981 | NCBI WGS metagenome assembly OATI01 (sample SAMEA2579952, study PRJEB22360) | human gut metagenome
GCGATCATCGGAACGACGGCGACGCGGACGATCCTCGTAGTCATCCTCGAAATCGGCGGAGCGACGGCGACGCGGACGATCATCATCGCGGGAATCGCGGTCGTCACGGTCGAAGTCGCGATCATCGGAACGACGGCGACGCGGACGATCCTCGTAGTCATCCTCGAAATCGTCGGAGCGACGGCGACGCGGACGGTCGTCGCGATCGTCGAAGTCGCGATCGTCACGGTCGGAACGACGGCCACGGCCACCGCCACGGCGATCATCACGGCCACGGCTACCACGGCGATCATCACGATCGCCACGGCCACCACGGGAACCGGCGTTGTTCTCCTGATCCTCGAAACCGGGGATAGCCAGGGAAATCTTGCCGCGATCGTCAACGCCCTGCACGACGACCTCAACGGTGTCGCCTTCCTTCAGCACGTCCTCAACGGCGTCGATACGCTCGCCGTTGGCCAGGTTGCGAATCTGGGAGATGTGCAGCAGACCGTCGGTGCCAGGAGTGAGGTTCACGAAAGCACCGAAGCTCGTGGTCTTGACGACCTTGCCGTTGTAGGTCTCGCCGGCCTCAGGCACGTGCGGGTTGGCGATGGAGTCGATGATGGACTTGGCCTTCTCGGCCGCCTCGCCACCTTCGGAGGAGATGAAGACGGTACCGTCATCCTCGATAGCGATCTCAGCACCGGTGTCTTCCTGAATCTGGTTGATCATCTTGCCCTTCGGGCCGATGACCTCGCCGATCTTCTCGACCGGAACGGTGGTGGTGATGATGCGCGGAGCGAACTCGCTCATCTCAGCCGGGCCGTCGATGCACTCGTTAATGACCTCGAGAATCGTGGCGCGAGCTTCCTTGGCCTGCTGCAGAGCGGCGGCCAGGATATCGGCGGGGATGCCGTCGAGCTTGGTGTCGAGCTGCAGGGCAGTGATGAACTCGGAAGTACCGGCCACCTTGAAGTCCATGTCGCCGAAAGCATCCTCGGCACCCAGGATATCGGTAAGGGTCTTGAAGATGTGCTTGCCATCAACATCGCCGGACACGAGACCCATGGCGATGCCGGCAACCGGAGCCTTCAGCGGCACGCCGGCAGCGAGCAGGGACAGCGTGGAGGCGCACACGGAACCCATGGAAGTGGAACCGTTGGAACCGATGGCCTCGGAGACCTGGCGGATGGCGTAGGGGAACTCTTCGCGGCTCGGCAGCACCGGCACGAGAGCCTTCTCGGCGAGGGCACCATGGCCGATTTCGCGGCGCTTCGGGGAGCCGACGCGACCGGTCTCACCAGTGGAGTACGGCGGCATCTCGTAGTTGTGCATGTAGCGCTTGGACTGCGGACCGGACAGAGCGTCGATCTGCTGCTCCATCTTGAGCATGTTCAGGGTGGTGACGCCCAGAATCTGGGTCTCGCCACGCTGGAACAGGGCGGAACCGTGCACGCGAGGCACAATGTCCACCTCGGCGGACAGGGTGCGGATGTCGCGCAGGCCACGGCCGTCGATGCGATAGTCCTCGGTCAGGATGCGGCGACGCACGATCTGGCGCTGCAGCTCCTTGAAGGCGTTACCGAGTTCCTTGTCCTTCTCGGCATCGTCCATATCGGTGAACTCGTCCGCGAGCACCTCGCGCACGTGCTCCTTGATCTCATGGATGCGGTCCTGGCGCGGCAGCTTCTCGGCGATGGAGAGGGCCTCGTCCAGATCCTTGTGAGCGATCTCGTCGATGCGGGCGTACAGCTCGTCGGTGTACTCCGGGAAGAGCTGGAATTCCTTGGTCTCCTTGGCGGCGATCTTCTTGAGCTCGTCCTGAGCCTCGCAAATCACCTTGATGAACGGCTTGGCGGCCTCAAGACCACCGGCAACGACTTCCTCATCGGGCTTGGTCTGACCCTCGTCGTAGATGAGGTGCCAGGCGTTCTTGCCGGCACCGGCCTCGATCATGGCGATGGCAACATCACCGTTCTCGATCACGCGGCCAGCGACCACAATCTCGAACACGGCGCGCTCACGCTCGCTCCAACGCGGGAAGGCAACCCACTGGCCATCAATCAGCGCCAGACGCACACCGGAGACCGGGCCTTCGAACGGCAGACCGGAAATCATGGTGGAAGCGGAAGCGGCGTTCAGGGCGATGACATCGTAAGCGTCATCAGGGTTCACGGCGAGCACGGTCTCGACGACCTGCACTTCGTTGCGCAGGGTGTGCGGGAACAGCGGACGCAGCGGGCGGTCGATGATACGGCAGGCGAGGATGGCCTCGGAGCTCGGGCGGCCTTCACGACGGAAGAACGAGCCCGGGATCTTGCCGGCAGCGTACATCTTCTCTTCAACATCGACGGTCAGCGGGAAGAAGTCGTAGTTCTCCTTCGGGCTGGAACCGGCGGTGGTGGTGGACAGAATCATGGAATCGTCGTCGAGGTAGGCGGCCACAGCGCCATCGGCCTGCTGGGCGAGGCGGCCGGTCTCGAAGCGCAGCGTGCGCTTACCAAACGATCCATTGTCGATTACGGCCTCAACGGCCTTGATTTCGGGACCCTCCATAGGGTTCCTCCTTCTTTAATTTTCTATTTATTCCTACATACTGTGTTGCGGTTTGGCGACTCGCTTGAACCGCAACTGTCCTCTTCAGCGGACGTCACATACCTTGTTTCGACTGACCCCTTGGCCGTCGTTCCTCGTGTCAACCCCTTCATTCGGGTTCTCCTGTCGGCCTTACCTGCTGGCCTATCCTCTAACCCTCTTGCCGTTGTTGCCGTTGGCTGGCGATATGTAAAACGCCCGAGCACCATCCTAGGTACTCGGGCGGAAGTCTTCAATTATCGACGCAGACCCAGACGCTCGATGAGAGAGCGGTAACGGTTAATGTCAACGCGCTTGAGGTAATCAAGCAGACGACGACGATCACCAATCATCAGCTGCATACCACGACGGGAGTGGTGGTCGTGCTTGTGCTCCTTGAGGTGCTCGGTCAGATCAGCGATACGCTTGCTCAGCAGAGCAACCTGGACCTCCGGAGAGCCGGTGTCACCTTCATGGGTCGCGTACTTAGCGATGATTTCCTGCTTTTCTTCAGCCGTCAGTGCCACGGCATCCTCCTTATATTGCTGCGCGGTGCTACCGGCCCGATGCCGGCGCGCTCTCTATCCGCGGGCGAAATACGCCAAGGGTCAATTATACAGGAGCACCAGACACCACGAATCAGACCAACGTCAGCAGGCCGCCAAACATCACAACAAGCAAAGCAATCGTCTCAATCACAAAAAAAAGATAAGCGACGCCCAACTGCGCGTCAGCACATTCAACGGCGACTCTTTTTTAATCGTCACCAACAATCCCACCCACAGCACCGCGAAAACGGCAACGCCAATACCAACTGAAATAATGCCAAGATTCGCCGCATTCGCCAATGCCGACGACTCTCCGTACACCACATATGTCGCATACCAAAAATCAATTTTCAGAATGCGCAGGCCGGCAATGAGTTGCTCCGCCGCCAAGCCAATCACAAAAACCGCGCCCCACAAGCGCCGATGGGCGTCAACAACCAGCAGACCAAGGCCGGAAACGGCAATCAGCGTCACCGTCCAGGCAACAAACGCGGCGCCGCGCGGCTCAAGCGCGCTCAAATTATCAAGCAGCCACTGCGTATCGTTCACCGCAATCGCACGCCCCCACCAATACGGCACCACAATGGCCGCAATCACCAGCAGCGCATAAGCCAGCCACAATGCAGGATGCGAGCGCTTACGCTCAATATCGGCCAGCGACAGCGTCGATTCGGGAATGGACGCCACCGGATGCTTGGAAACATCGTTATGTTTGGAAACATCGTTGGGCATGGGCGAAACACCATCGGACCGCGTATCGATTTCAGCCTGCACCTCACCGCTCGCCTGCTGGTCGACCGGCTGTTTCTCCACGCTGGAATTCACCGCCATCTACGTTTACCTCGCGTTCGTTGTTCGACGCCACACCTGTCTGCACAATGCGTCGTCTCATGCCGCGACGCCCATGCTAGGACGGTATTGTATCGTGAGTGCGCCATACGATAATGACATGGCGCCGGACATAACGCCGCAATACCTGATTTTCGCTAATCGCAACCATGCTTCGGCGGACGACATAAGCCATACATATGTTCATAAGGGCGAACCATATCCGAATTACTCACTCCGCTAACATCACCACATAACGGCAACATAGATACACAGCCATACTTGATATCAGGAGAACGCCGTCGATTCGAAATGAAAACTGCCAGCCGCCCACACACCAGCTCCTTTGTTTCCAAAATCGCACATTCTACGCCGATGTCATGCTCCACCATGTCTCACGCCGCGGTCTCAACATAACAGGATGGGTTGTACGAATCCACGTTGCCGAGCATTCGCACAACCCACCATTGCGACACATCACTGATTCCGCACATTCAATCGCTGCAACCAACAGGCTGCGGCGATATTTCAGCGCGAAGAGCGGCGTATCCGAATGACACTGATGCCAGCCAGCATCAGGGCAATTGCAGACAGCACCATCGGTGTTACGGACGAACCAGTTGATGACAGTTCAGATGAATTATCATCAGCAGTAGAAGACTGTTGCTGGCCGCCATCACCGGTCTGATCGCCGTTACCCGACTGGTTACCGTCACCGGTCTGATCACCACCACCAGGATTTCCGCCATCACCAGACTGACGGTCAACCGCCAATTGCGCGAGCTGCAAACTCAGTGCACGCTGCGGGGCATCCACCTCATTTTGCGTGGAAGGATCGGATGCCAACGCCTGCTTTGCCTTATCAAGTAGCGTGAGCATCTTATCCCACTCATCCATAGGATATTCCGCAGACTGCAGAGAGTCAGCCTGATCAATGGCCGAACGCAGCTTAGACGTATCCACAGCTTTGCCGTCAGAAGTCAACACGTCGCTCAAGTCATAGTAATCAAAATCGACATAACCACCCGTATTCTCCTTGGCGTAATTGAACAAGCCGATTCGATACCCCTTAAAGTGCGACAAGCTCCAATCGTAAGTCAGCGGCCCCTGCTCGTCGCCAAGCTTGGACCATTGCTTACCGTCCAGACTGTACCAATACTGAATCGTCAACTTACCACTCGCATTATCCAGTGTGTTGTCCGACTTGATCCACACATTGGTCGCATCATCTGGCAATGTCACTGTGCCGCCCGATACAAAGGCCTCTTCAGCGTCACGATCAATCGTATCGTCAACGATATTACCGTCCGCGTCCTTCACGCCATTGTCGTAGACACGCTTGACCACGCCCAACGTTCGCTGTCCATTTTCTTGACGCACAGCGGCATAGGCAAAACTACGGGTATATGTAGCGAGGCCTGCGGTGTCTCCATCCTTCATATGACTGACATCCATGTGGGTTTCCACAGACATGGATCCGCCAAAGGTACGCTGCGACAAAACGTTACGGGCGGTTTCAAAATATGTCAGGTCGCCATAAGTGCCTTTCATATATTTGGCCGTGGCGGAAACCTTGTGCCCATTGGTCAAACGCAACCAGCCTTCACGATCAGTGAGAGACCAATATCGGTTATCTGGATTATGTCCCCATTCCCATACCAAATCAAGATTCGAACCATTGGGTTGGTATTCTTCGGCGACCGGATATTCCTTCTCATCAGCAAGACCGATCAGGGAAATATCGTCGATGACGTAATCCATGCACGTGCCTTCCGCACCCCACGCGGTTTCGACAATGAGTTTGGAACCTTCCACATTAGCGTCGGATGGGATGGAGAACTCACCTGTGATAGTAGTCGTCTCCCCACGTTTCACTGTTCCTGTGGCCACACGATTAATTGTGCCGTCTGCATATTGAATCGCCACATAAAACAGGTGGGAAGTCACAGCCGATGAATCGACGCCGTCCATCTCATGGTCGTATCGAATCGTTGCACTGGCACGATATGTCACGCCCTGCTGCAATTTTCCATCCATAGATTGACCCGGGCCAGCGCCATTGTATTCGCCACGATTCGTCACAGCAAGACTCGTGGTTCCAGAAAGAGAACCATCCGTAATCGCGGTAAGCGTACCATTCCACTGAGGGGTCCACGATTCAGTCCCGTTTTCGAAATCGCCATTGTCCACCAGCTCGATTCCAATCAGAGAATCGTCAACCTGAGGAGGCTCCTCCAGAGTCCACCAATCCTGATCCTGATAAGACTGATGAGGCGCGTCATTATCAAAATCGTCCGAATTGACCAGGGAACGCTGGCGAACCAGATTCTCCAAATCAGCAGGCAAATCAATCAGTTTGTCGTAGGTGTCCGACGCGCTTACCTGATTATTGTCCCCAAACACAGGCCATCCGTCATCACCCCACGTTGCAGGAATCAAACCGGGAATACGTCCGGTCGGATATGTGTCTCGGAAGAAGAATCCATGCCAAGACGTCGTGCCATCACCGTTGTCGACTTCAACAAGGCTACCTTGTGCGAAAGCACCTAGATAATACTTTTTGGCTTCGTATTTGGAGCCATCAAGCAAATCAGTGGTGCGCAGCAGCATCACCGTACGACCGTCTTTGCCCCAGTAAATCGTTGGAGTATAGAAATAATCACCGATTTTGAAAGTCTGAGATCCTTCAAATCCGGTAGGAGTCTCACCAAGATCATCAGTGAACTGTTCGGCAGAGATGATATTCTCATGGCTCTCCACCACCGTGGTTAAATCATCGGACAGCCTATATTGGTTGACGCCGGAGATAATCCAAGGACTCCCTTGCTCATCAAAATACAATGACGGATCATGGAATCCCCGATTAAGGGCAATCTTCGTCCAAGGACCATTCTCAATATCATCGGTGTAGTAGATATAAGCGCCATTAAGGTTGTTCGTATTGAATAACACGTAGAAGCGGCCATTGTGATAGCGCAGCGACGGAGCCCACTCGCCTTCGCCATACGAGCTAGCTCCATTGCGCAAGGATGAAGCATCGCTCATAGAAATGCGATCATACACGTACGTGACTATCCACCAATTGACCAGATCATAGGATTTCATAATTGGAGATCCGGGACTGAGCTCCATAGTGGTACTCACCATGTAATACACATCACGACCGTCTTTGTTATTCGGATCGTCCTTCGACACACGAATAACACTGATATCCGGAACATCCGTGTTCAACATGGGAATGGAATACGTGCCATCACCGCTATCAGTCGTGGTGTAACTGCCATCCGATGGCGTTGAAGATGGCGTTGAATCATCCGCAAAGACCGGCATTGGCGCCAAAATCAACCCACAAGTCGACAACACCGCGATAGCACTAGCCGAAATTTTTTGTCGTAAATAATTCATAAGTCTTTTAACCTTTCATGATAAGCACTCAACATCGAGTGCGTATTCCAATAGCATGCCCGCACAAATCAGCAATGAATGACGATAAGACATTCCCGCATATGGATAAGTGATGGACATTACCACTGCCAAAACTTACGCTTGAACAAGTACCAGTTCTAGGTTTCATGTGCGGTCATCCCGAGGCTGCCGCTACGGGATGACCGCATTACCAAGAGGTAACTAGCGCATCTCGCGACGCACTCGCGCTACGATCACACCAGTGAGAGCCAAGCAAGCGACAATCACAGCACCAGGCAAGACAGAGGAACCGGTTTGTGCCAAATCCACGCCATCCGTGTCATTGGAGCCGTCGGCATTGCCATCAGTGGAATCATCAGCCAGCTTCAGACCGGCACGTGCACTATTCAATGCAGCAAGCGCATCTTGAACCTGCTGTTCAGTAGCGGATTCATCCTGCAATACCGCCTGAGCCTTCTGCAATGCGTCAGCAAACACCTTCCAGCTCTCTTCCGTGTAATCGGAAGCGTTCAGGCCGGAATTCTCATTCACTGCGCTCTGCAAATCAGACTTGTCCACCGGAGTCGAAGGAGTTTCATCCTGCGACTCCGTGAAAGTGTACGTAGTGATGTCGTACAGCTCATCCTGAGCATTCGCACCACCATCGGATTTGAAGGAGAACACCACATGATGCACCCCTGTCACACCCTCAAGGGTGGTCGTGTAATCGGCGTACTCGGATCCATCACCGGCAGGAATCGAAATAGAAGCCACAGGTTCGGAATCCGGATCATCAAGACGAATCTCAAGGATGCCTCCGGCTTTGCCAGCTGCAGTCACAGTCAGCGAAGAGGCGCCGTTATTCCCGAAATCGACATTCGCCAAAGACGTCCACTCACCATTATTAATATTGCTGAGCTTCTGACCTTCGGAATTGTCTGTAGTCATATCGACCACGCGCACACCAGAAGTCAGGTCATATGCGTTCTGAATGCCGGAATCCCATGCAATGGTGGAAGCTGGAATGCCTCCATCTTGATACGCGTCCAGATTCTTCACCGAAGAGAGACCCTCATATGTCATTGCAATATCGGCAATGGAACCATCCTCGTTAACCGTAATCGGATCGAGATGAGTATTTCGGTAGCCATGCGCCGCGTCAAGATTACCGCCGTTCATCAATTCCTTTGCCACCGTTTGCGCATGGTAGGTCATATACCACTGGTCGCCAAGTTGAACCATCGCGTGATGATTGTTGCCGCCAACACCGAAATACGTGCTCGGATTCTTCAGAATCTCACCCTGATAAGTGAACGGCCCCATCGGGTTGTCTGAAGTCATATACGCGATATTGCCGTAACCGACCGTGTTACCATCAATTACGTTGTCATGGCTGAAATTAGTGCAATACGAGTAGTAATAAGTACCACCTATCTTGGCAATCCCGGAGTCCTCAAACATGGCAGGTGCGTCTATGGCCTGAGCCTCACCTTCGGTATGCAGCATGTCATCGGACAGTTTAATAACGCGAGCCGTGTTCGGATGTTCTTCCTCGCCTGTCGGAACACCACCTCCGTAATACAGGTAGCCCTGCCCGTCATCATCCACGAACACCGCGGGATCAAACAGCCAGACCACACCAGCGGATTCAGGAGTACCGCCCTTAATCAACAGCTCACCGGTTTCGTCCTTCCACGGACCAACAGGAGAATCCGAGGTCAGCACACCGATACCGCTGCCGCCATTGGCGAAATACAGGAAGAACTTCTCTTTACCGTTGATGGTCTTATGAGCGACGGCAGGAGCCCAGGAATTGCTGGCCCAGGTGGCCACCCCCTGTTCTCCAGCCACACGAATGTAACCCTCATTACGCCAATTGACCATGTCATCACTGGACAGAACATTGATGGTCTTTACTTGAGCGAACGAATTGTCCTTGATCTGCCCAGTACTGTCATATTCATAGTCATAATTCAACGAGCCATCAGCATTCACAGAAGTGCCATCACCCGTAGTGTAGATATATACGCGTCCGTTGTATTCCATAGCCCACGGATCGGCGCCATACCAATAATCGATAATCGGGTTTGAATAGTCGCCGAAAGCCTTGGCTGCCGTTGCCGTACCCGTAGTCGGCGGCACGAATGAGGAACCAGAATCCGAACCGGTTACGGAAATGTCGTCGACAATGAAGTCGGCATTGCTCGTGCCATACTTGTTTTCAATCACCAGCGAGGGACTGGTGAAATCACCACTACCACCTAACGTTCCAGTACCTGAAATTTGTGTCCACTCACCCGCTTTCGCCGTTCCGGTCGCAATCTGGTCACATCCGGAACCATTACCCGAACAAACAGTGATATTGAATTCACCGTCTTCCGTGGCCTTGACCCACATACTTCCGGTATATGTCTGTCCTTTTTCCACCTTGCCATCAAGAGACTGGATTGCACCAGCATCAGAGGATGTACGATCAGTAACGCTCAAGGCGCCACTGCCACCATGCACATCATCCGCAGTGACGGCAATGGACGATGCGGAGCTATTCCACACCGTTCCAGACTTCCAACCATTAAGATCGTCTTCGAATCCGCCGTTGACGACCAATTCGACGGGTTCATCGGCCGACGCCGCAGTCACTCCGATAGTCGCTGGAAATACAGCCCCCATGCAACACAGCACGGATGCAGCCGCAGCAGCAACCACACGACCGGTTTTCCTTGTTTGCAATATGTGAATGTTATAAACCATTCAGTTCCCTTTCCTGAATGATGGAGGGCGACTCCCCCCCCCCATCATTTTTTCTTCGCCGCACAATCGAATCCCACGTTGGTTACGACCACATCGCGGCTCATTGCAAAGCCATGCCAGAGGAACGTCCCTCAAGGGCAGCCATGCAACAGCCATTGTATAAATGAGCGCATTTCACTCGCGATCGTCCTTGATAACAAATTGATAACGATATGCACAATGAAAATAAGTTCACATAAACGCAACGCAACACATCAAATATGACAGTTTCATATGCCAATTACACACTTTGCATAACATATTTCAACAAAGAATGGAGACGTACAAGCGAACTCATCTGATGCCACCACTCATCGCCTATAAAGCTGGCGTGTCGCGCCACAATAACATCACAGCCGATAAAACGACACCCCGAAGTTGAGACTCATTCAACAATGCGGCCAGCTTAGACACACAACCAACGCTTCGCTTCATAGCACCGAACATTGATTCCAGCACAGTCACGACCATCTTCTTTGAAGGCAATCGTGTTTACGCCCCGGGTTCTAAATAGAAGTGCAACACCTTGTCTAGGGTTGGAAGTGTTCGAAGTTTCTAACTTAAGAAGGTGTTGCACTCATGGGTCAACAGTATTCGCACCTGTCGTCCGAGGAGAGGATCCTGATCGAGAAGCTGCATTGCGAACAGCATCTGAGCATTCGGCGAACCGCGGAGAGGATCGGCCGGGACAAGTCCACGGTGTCACGCGAGCTGAGGCGCGGCCTGTGGTTCGCGTCCAACGAGAACGGGTCGTACCGTCCCTACCGGCCGAAACGGCTGAAGACCGGGCCGTGGACCTCGGGTCCGTTCTATTCGGCGCTGGCCGCGCAGAGGAAGGCGGACCTGCGCCGGCGCGGATCCCGCAAGCCGCGTCGCATGGACTCGGACCGGCTTCGCGCCTGGGTGCTGGACTCGCTGCGCAGGGGGTGGAGCCCGGAACTGATCGAGGGACGGTTGAAGGCCCAGTACGCCGGCGACCCGTCGATGCGGATCAGCCACGAGTGCCTCTGCCAGTGGATCTACGCCAAGCCGCAGCGGGCGCTGGACCTGCGCCAGTACCTGGCGCGCGGCAGGAAACGCCGGACGAGGAAAAAGGGCAGGAAGGCGAAAGGGCCGCGCATCCCGATGCGCGTGCCCATCGCGGACCGGCCCGAGGCGGTCGGATCCAGGAAGGGGTTCGGCCATTTCGAGTCGGACACGGTGGTCGGCGCCGCGCCGTCGAGGCGCTGCATGAACACGCAGGTGGAGCGCAGGAGCCGCAGGCTGTTCGCCCGGCTCGTCGACGACAAGAGCGCGTCCGCCACGGCCAGGGCCGAATACGAGATCTTCAAGGACATCCCGCCGGCCGCGCGCGTCGACCGCACGTGGGACAACGGCACGGAGGCGAGCCTGCACATGCTGGTGGACGAGGCGCTGGGCATGCTCACGTACTTCGCCGACCCGTACAGTTCCTGGCAGCGTGGCAGCAACGAGAACAGGAACGGCAGGATCCGCCGCTATCTGCCCAAAGGAACCGGGTTCGGGGACTTGGCCCAGGAGGACCTCGACGCGATCGTCGGTGAGATCAACGACACCCCGATGAAGCTCCTCGGCTACAAAACGCCCAACGAGGTATGGGACGAGGAGATCGCCAAGCTACAATCGAAGGCAGCCAGCCCGAACACAAGCGTTGCGCTTACAAATTGAATCCGGCCCGCCGAGGCATTCGCCGACGAACTGCTATAATTGCAGGACCAACAGGGGGTGTTGCACCTCTAAATAGACATCGGGCACACGGTTTGCGCGGTGGTGAGCAGTGAGCGGTGAGTATTGAGCGACGTACGGCGACTCACGTGCGCTCACACAGTGGTGAGTAATCCGCCAAACAACACCACGAGCAGGGCGATGGTTTCAATCACGAAGTACAGAATGAAACTCGCCCAGCTTTTGGTCAGTACGTTCAGCGGCGAGGTCTTCCGGATAATCACCAGCAGACCAACAAACACCAGGGCATATACGGCGATGCCGATCGCCGCCCCCATAATGCCGAGGTTCGCGGCATTCGCCAGACCGGCCTGCTTGCCGTAGACCACGTACGTGGAATACCAGAAGTTGAGATTGAGCATGCTGAGTCCCGCGATGAACTGCTCACAGGCCAGCCCGAGCACGAACACGATCAGCCATGGCCAGGACGGCGAGACGACCACCGCCATCGCCAATCCGACGTACGTGATCACCACGGCCACCCAACCGACCAGTGCGATACCTTGCGGAGACACTCCCCCGAGCACGGCCACAATGGAGTCAGTATTATTCACCGCCAGCGAGCGACCGAACCAGTATGGCGCGATGATGGCGCACAGTACGGCAAGAATAATCAACGCCCAACGCAACGGATGGGAGCGACGGCGCTCGATATCAGCCAAAGACAAATCGGTCTCGGGTATGGAAGCCTCGGGGTGCCTGGAAACCTCGACGGTCTCTACTTTGCCGCCTACGATTTCCGTCGCCTCGTTAGGTTCTTGCTCGTTGGATTCCTGCTCCATGCACCGCCTCGCCGATTACCTGCTTATTGCCATGTATTGCCATGCCGATTATTGCGATGCCTATCTTAGCGTGCGTGTTGGGCAAGTACCTGATGTTCCCTGTGGTTTCGCGCACTGATTGGATACAGACAGGCTACTGCTGTTGCCCGTCTGTATCCGGCGACTTGTCCGCCGCTGTATCCGTCTGTTCCTCAGGCAACGTATTGGCAGCCTGTTCCTTACGCCGCCTGCCGTGCAGCAGGGCCTCGAGCATGTCGACCTGACGCTCCAGTTCGTCGATACGACGTACCTGCTGCGAAATCAGCAAGTCGCGTAGGTCATTGTTCTGCTCTTTGCGGGAGACGGGGAAGATGATGGCGCGACGTTCGGGCGATACGTGGAAATCGGATTCGCTGCCGGTACCAGCCGGAAGTGACGATTCCGCCGAGTCGCGCCAAGCTCTCGCTGCTCGCGCACTCTCCGGAATGTTTGGTGCGCCCGCGGCTCCCGAGCGGAAAAGCTCCGAATCTGAAGCCCCCCCCCCAGCTTATTTTCCACGCCGGCTTTGGCATTGCCGGAGTTCAGGATTCGTCTTGCGATTCACGCCAGCGGGCAAGGCAACGTTCGATGCGCTTGTACCCGATTAGAGCCGGATCCAATCCGGCTTCACGGAACATGCGCACGGGTGAGGCACCTTCGTTGTAGTGGACTACACAGTAACGCTTGAAATCATCGGTATAGGTGATGCGCTTCGCCGTGGCTTCCGCCACTGCCGACAACGACTTCAGATACTTGATCTCCTCGGGGCTAAAAGTCCCTCCACCACTGGTCATCCTCATCCCTTACACTCGTTGGAAGGCTCATTGCACACCCCCCTTGATTATGGGGTGAATGCCATAGTTCGGGATAGTAATACTTATAATTCGGACATGCCTAACCCCTAGTAGGGTCGTTTTTATCCCCGTTTAAGTGGAGCCTGAGTAGTGGCTGGACGGCAACTGAACGATAATCGGCCCACGAATGGGGTATACAGGCCCATCCTTCACCTCCCCTACGATTGTGTTCGCTTGGCGATTGTTACCGAGCCTGCGTGAAACGTTTGTTGTGGTGAAACACAAGTTATTTTCGATGCCCGGCCCCATTACATTCAAATCAAAATGCCATACATTGCCCATAAGATTCGGAGATGGTCCACAAGTCATCCGTCTGAGATGCCGCCAATATGACAAATGGCCGATCTGAATAATCAGATCGGCCATTGTTATAGCTGCTCAGTTATGAGCAGCAGTCAAGCTCACGCGTTGAGAGCGCGCTTGGTGGAACGGGACTTGACGAACACGGTCACCGCGGCACCCGCGATCAGCAGACCGATCACGGAGAACAGCATGGTTCCGGCGGCACCGGTGAGCGGCAGCTGGGTGATGTTCTTGACGTTGGTGACCTGGAAGGTGCCCTTGTTGTCCTTGGACAGGTTCCAGGCATCCTTACCAGCGAAGGTGGCAGCAGCATCTGCGGTTGCACCGGTAGTGATCGTGAACTTGCCAACGAAGGTGCCGTTGTAGCCAGTCGGGACCTTCGTCTCAATCACGGTGTAGGTGGTGTTGAGCTTAAGACCGTTCAGAGTGTACTTACCCTCAGCGTTGGATTGCAGTGTGTCCGTGGCGCCTTCAGGGTAAGTGCCATCAGCATTGGCGGTCGGCAGAGAATACGCACCGTTAGAGCCATTGAACTTAAGCGGAGTCTTCGCTTTGAGCTTGTCAGCGGACAGACCGCTAACATCGCCTTCGTACACTTGGAACTCAGCACCAGTCAGAGCAGCAGCGTTCTTGTCGACTTTCTGCCAAGTCACGGCACCAGCCTTGGTGGTTTCTTCCTTGCTGCTCTTCAGGTCGACAACGCCGGCAGCGGCGAGAACGCCAGTGGCGTTGTTCACGGACGGCGCGGCGCCCGTGATAACAGTGCCAGCGAGAATCGGAGCATTGCCATTCCACACGAGCTTGTGAGTGTCATTATCTTCGACGACCAGCTTTCCACTCTGGTCGACAATCAAGTACAGACCACCCTCAGCGAAGGTGAAGGTCTGGGTCTTGCCACCGTTAGAAGCCGTCGGGGTAATGTCCGTGACAGCCAGATCCTTAAGCGCGTTCACAAAAGCGGTGGTCTGCGCGGCGGTCAGGGTAGTGTTGCCCAGCCAGGCCCACTCGTTCAGGGAATCACCCTTGGTCTGGTCGTTGTAACCAGCAGCAGCGAAGGCATCATCCACTGCCTCACCGGAGACCAAACCCTCCAGCTCAACGCCAGTGTTGCCATCAGACACATACTTGGCGAGCTCAACGTACTTGAACATGCGCAGGTTAGCCTGCAGGTCAGCGGTGTCAACCGGCTTGGTGTAGAACTGGTTTGCATCCGTGGCGTTGACTGTGATAGTCGTGCTGGAGATGTTGGCCTCAGCCGCGTTGGCGGTGGTGGCGCCGAACGCCATGCCACCAAGCAGGGTGGCCGCAGCAGCGACACCCGCGAAAAGCTTCCTCAACTTCATGAGAAACCCTCTCTTCCTTATTGTGATTGATTTTCTTGCAATCGCGGAGGCTGCAATCCCACAGGAAGGCCTCCGCAATCCGCAAATCCTTATTGTTTTTTTCGGGGAGGGAAGCCTTCATCGACTCCCCTCAGTCCGCCTTCGGCGGCCAGCTCCCCTCAGCGAGGGAAGCCAAAACCACCTCAAGTTTCTTGAAATCAGACCAGCTGACGCTTACGCCAGACCGTGTAGCCCGCAGCAGCCAGCAGGGCCAGCAGGCCCAGGCCACCGCCGAACACCATCCAGTCACGACCAGTCGTGCCACCGGTCAGCGGCAGACTGGAGATAGCCACATACTTGTTCGTGAACTGTGCCGACTCCGTATTCGTTCGGTCGGAATCGTTCTCGCCGTACTCGTAAGAGACAACGGCATCCGTCCTGGAGACCGTGACCTTGACGGTCACCTTATCGTTGTCATACTTCCAACCGGCAGCAGGCTTTTCGGTGTCCTCCGAAGCCTCGAACGTGTAGACCAAATTGTCAGCACCGGTCGGAACCCTGAACTTCAGGTCCCCATTGCCGAAGCCAACCGTCGCGCTCGCGCCGCTAGCAGTCAATTCGTCCTTGGACACAGTCGTAGTCAGTCCATTGTTGGCCAAGCCGGTAACGTCAGCGCACTTACCAGCATTCGCATCCGTGCTATCCACACACTTCAGGTTGAAGCCGAAGTCCGAATTAGCAGCATGTCCCTGCACAACCTTCGTCACCTTGACATCCGAAGCGGGCAAGGTCACGTAAGAAGGCGTGTTGGTTACCGTGAAGGCACCGGATTGTGCGGTCAAACCTTGTAGCTTGAGGTCAGTCTTATCAACCTTGGAGTCATAGCCTTCAACCTTGACCTCGGAAACCGAGTATGTGTGCCCCTCAGGGCCGGCAGGCACCGTGAACTCGTGAGTCCAGTTGCCGGCGGCATTCAGAGTTGCTGAACCGTTGGCATAATCCTCGCCGTCCTGCTTGAGCTGGACCTGCACGGAATCATTCGCGTGATTCTCGTTGTCGTCGGACCAAGTCTTCGTCACCGTAATCTTGGAGACCGGAAGGGTGATGGTCGGCTTCTGCGGGTAGGCGGCGGTCTGCGGATCGCTCGTCGTCGTGCCGCCCTGCGAGGAGGTCACCACGGTCTTGTAGTCGACAGTGGCGCTGGAGTTGTCGTTCGTGTAGAAGTTGTTGTTGTCGCCGGAGGCATTGGCATCGTCCTTGTGGTTCTTAACAGCCTCGTCGAACGCAGCCTGCGTCGGCTTGACATTGAAGCTCACCGTGTAGGTGACGCCGTCCTCAAGCGTGTCGTCGTTGGACGTGACCGGCCAAGACACGGTGCCATCAGACGCAACCGTCGCCTCCGGGGCGTCAGCCCACGCCGTGGTCTGGCCTTTCCGGGTCTTCGTGTACGTGAAGCCCGCGGGCTCTCCATTCTCGGAGGCGCTGTCGGAGCTCACGACCCAGCTGGACAGCCTGTCGTGAATCGTCACGTCGGCATACTCAGCCGTCTTGGTGATCTCCTGATAAATGGACTCGAAGATGTTGTTCAGCTGGCCGGCATCCGTGGCGGCCTTGTAGTAGCTGCTGGTCTCGGCGCGGTCACCGAGGTTGGCGTTCCAAGACTTTCCCCACAAATGCTCACTGCTCGTTGCAGTGGCATCCGGGTAGTTGCTGGAGATGCCGTGCATGTACTTGTTCAGGTTGCTCGAGGTGTCGCCGGGGTTGGCACCGCTGACGACGCCGATCGAGTAGATGGTCGTCCCGGCGTCCTTCAGGCTCTTCGCCTTGTTCACCGCGGTGGCGGCGACGGTGGGGTCAAACCCGCTGCCGTGGTTCGGCTCGCCGCCCGGGGAGAAGAAGGCAGAGCCAGC
>OATI01000937.1_pt1 | contig 17042 bp, 11 predicted proteins | sample 1494981 | NCBI WGS metagenome assembly OATI01 (sample SAMEA2579952, study PRJEB22360) | human gut metagenome
CCGACCCCTATCCGCCCGTGAAGTTTGATTTGCCCGAGCATCAGGCCTTTGTTGATTCGCTTAAGCTCGACCCCGCGCGCCACCAGGGGCCGCAGACAAAAGAAGAAATCAAGGCTGAACTCACCAAGATCTTCAACGAAAAAACCGAGCAGCACGCCCTCACGAAGCACTATGAAAAAGGGCTCACCTGCGTGACCTGCCACGATCAGCAGCGCGTAGGCGGCCCCGACTGGATGACGTCCGTGACGGCCCCGGAAATGAAGAAAAACTGCGGCGACTGCCATGAGACGCAAAAGGCCGTCTTTGCGAAGACCGATACGCATCAGAAGATCACCTGCGTGGCCTGCCATATGCCCAACATCCCTTCGCCCGAAGACTTCACCGGCCCCGACGCTGTTGAGCAGTACTACTCGGCCGTGCGCCGCTCGCATCTCTACCGCATTAATACAGACCCGACCGCACAGACGCTGATCCGCTCCGACGCGAAGGAAGGTTCCGGCGAACGCCTCTGGACCTATGCGCTCGACAAGAAGGGTCATGCCTATGTTGATATCGTTTGGTCCTGCGGCCGCGCTACGCCGGGCGACTACACGCTCTCGGGCGACGCTCAGGGCTGCCACAGTCCTGCAACGAGCACGCTTGACGAGGGGCTGCGCTACGGCAGTCAGCAGGCGATCTATGACGAGATCCAAAAGTGGCAGGAACCGGTCAAAGCCAAGTTTGCTGAAATCGAAAAGGGTCTCGAGCGCATCAAGCAGCTTCTGGAAGTGACAAAACTCACGCCCGAAGAACTCGCAGAAGTCCACCTGATGCTCGACAAAGCTCAGGAAATCTACGACCAGGTGAAAAAAGACGGTTCGTGGGGCGTTCATGCGCCGCGCTACCTCTTGGATCGCGTGACGTCCGGCGCCGCCTACATCGTGCGCGCTCAGGCCATCGTCGACAACGGGGGCTATCAGACCCCTGCCGACAAACGCGCCGCTGAGAAGAAGGCCGCCAAGTAACGCCATTGACTCAGCTTCGGGGGATCTAATCCCCCGAACGATCCTCATTTCACCTATTGCGGTTTCTGGCGGACTTCAGGCGCTAAGCCTTGCTGCCGCCCGTCACCGCTAGGGAGATCCAAGTGACCCAAAACATTGACCGGAGAAGCTTCCTCACGGCAGCCGCCGGCGGACTTGTCGTCATTTCGCTCGGAGGGTGCACCTCCGACACGGTCGACGGCAAGAAGCGCCCGCACTACGTGATGGTCTTCGACCAGAATAAATGCGTCGGCTGCGGCGAATGCAAACGCGCCTGCAACGAAGCAAATCACCTCCCCCCAGGGCGCTCGCGTGTGCTTTTGCAGCGCATGCCGGGCCCAGACCGTCACTACATCCGCGTTTCCTGCCAGCAGTGCGTGGATTCGCCTTGCGTGAAGGTCTGCCCGACCGGCGCCTGCCACCACGATCCGGAAACCAACATCGTCACGATGAATACGGACCGCTGTGTCGGCTGCAAATACTGCATCGCAGCCTGCCCCTACAACGCCCGCTGGATCAACCCGGAAACCAAGGTTGCCGACAACTGCGACTTCTGCCTCCATTCCAAGAACCTTGCCGCCGGCGAGCTTCCCGGGTGCGTAGCGCACTGCCGTTTTCATGCGCTCTCCTTCGGCGACCTCAATGATCCCAACTCCTTCGTTTCGAAGCTGCTCAAGGCGAAGGACACGGTGCGCATTCGTCCGTGGCTTGGCACTGAACCAACCCTGCGGTACATCCCCGTGGTTAAAACCGGAGTTCGATAATGGACGGCGTTCTTGATTTTTCAATCGGTCTCACCGAAGGCGTCGCCTGGCCGTGGCCGATTGCCGTGTACCTTTTCCTCGCAGGCATCTCGGGGGGCTCGTTGGGCGTAATTCTCACGATGATGAAGCTTCGGGGGCTTTCGGGCGACGAGCCGCTCCTCAAAGCATCCGCATCTATCGCGCTGGCAACGATTCTCCTCGGCATGCTCTGCCTGGTGCTCGATCTGACCGATCCGCTCTTTTTCTGGCGCATTCTCGTCTTCTACAACCCGACGAGCGTCATGAGCGTGGGCGTGATGATGCTCCTTTTTTACATCCCGCTTACTGCGGTGCTCACGGTGATTGTGCTTCGGCACAGTCTGAAGTGGCTGCCGTTTGGTCTGGGCAGTTTGGTGGAAAAATTGGGCGACATCTTCAATAAAGCCAGAGGCCCGATCACCTGGATCGTTCTCTTTCTGGCATTCGGCATCTGCGCCTACACCGGGTTCCTGATTTCCGCACTGATCCGCTATCCGCTCATCAATACGGCCGTGCTGCCCGCGCTCTTCGTGGCGTCCGGCGTCTCGGCGGGAACAGCTGCGGCGAAGCTCCTCGCAACTGCCGTATTCGGTGAAAAACGCGATTCGCATACGATGCATATCCTGCACCTGGCCGAATGGCCGATGATGGCAGCCGAAATCTCCTGCATTTTCATGATCGCCATGGCCATGATCTTCGGCATGGCCGGGGCTCAGGCCGCGGTCACCGCCTTCACGACGGGCGTCTGGGCCACCGTCTTCTGGGTGGGCGCTGTGGGTGTTGGCTTCGGCGTGCCGTTTGCGCTCGGCATGACGGGCTGCACTCGTTCGGCTGCCGGCTTTTGGACCGCCGGATTTGCAGCAGTTGCCGGCATGATGTGCCTTCGCCTCTTCATCCTCTACGCCGGCCAGCTCAACTCTCTGATGCTTACCCCGGTATAAGTTTTTTCCTCCTCAATCTCCTAAAGCTCTCCATGGCATGCAGCGTCCGCAACGCCTGCTTCCTGTCGATCGATACCAGCGGCCAGAAAGAAGCGCTCGAACGCATCAATGCCTCTCTCAGAGATCTCTGCAGAAGATAAAAGCGTAAGCAATATCTTCTGCAGTAATATCTCATGGCGGAACCCCTTCCTCGAGTGTGGTTCCGCTTTTTTTATTTGGCTGCCGCCAACAGCTTACCGTTCAATTAACAAGTACTCAGCGGGATCTTGATAATTAAAACTAATCATGATCATTTCGAACAACTCGATATCGTTGTTTTGGACTTCGAGCATTTTCTGTAGGTTCGACTTTTCCTGTACGCACAAGTTTTCTGATATGGCTTGTCATAGTTGCTCGAGACAACCCAGACATAGCCATCAGCTCTTTAATCGAGCAACTTCCACGTGAAGTCAGCTCCGCAATAATGGCTTCATCAATCACTTCCCAAGAGCGATTTGACATTTCTATCATCGTCCTGCGACGTTTCTCAAAAGTCAGCTTAAAAAATGTCAAGGAGTTTTGAATTTTTGGCGGCGGCATCAAGGCTTGAGCCAACGACGACTCAATCACCATAAATCCGGTTCCCTTATTTTCGACAACATAACCAGATTCAAACGGCGTATAAGTCAAGAGTCTTGACAAATATTCATTACGGCTTGATGAAATTCCCTCTTTGCCGAGGCTTTCAATAGTTGTCGATCCGAAAAGACCTCCTGGATTTGTAATTTCCAGACGATCTGAATACATATTAACTTCTACATGAGTTCCCCGTCCATCAGGTGAATAATCCCTATGCTGCAATGCGTTAGCAACAGCCTCTCTAACCGCAATTAACGGATAATCAGGAACATCCTTCCGCAAGGCACCTTCTAGGACTGCACCTGTATTCATTCGCATTTGAACCATCGTTAGTGTTTCAACAAGCATGTCTGGAATAGATCCAACAATTTCTTTTGAATCCAAATAACGAACCCCAGTTTTTTCATTGCCTGTTTTACTAACGCCAGGATAAACTGTAAAAACAACCTCTAATCTAGGGAAAAATCGCTGAGGGAATATCCCCGCCACTAAAAGCCCTGACAAAGTCGGGCAAATTCGATCATCAACCTTCGTGAGCACGCCGAGTTGGATTAATATTGTTTCATCCGGCAGTGTCGCAAAAACTCTTGGAAAAATATCTCGGGCTCTTCTTATGATCGCTGTTAGAGTATTTTTATTTAAATCATCAATACTTGCCGCTGCAACCGGTTCGATATCATAATGCGGCTGGAATGCCCCCTCTGCCAGTCGATCAACCTCATAAGGCGACAAACGTCTATCTCCATCGCCGGAACGAATAAATGCCCCCTCATAACGACCTTTCTGCGTTATGTAACAAGGCTTCTGATTCTTAGGCAATTCCGGCACATAGGCAACCACAATCATCTGGTTCTCGAAGATCATTTTTTCGATCTCCATTCGAACGACGGGTGTTAACCGGTCACCGACAGTCTGTAACTTCGTATAAGTTTTATTAGCATCAAAACTCTTGGCTGGATGAAAACCATTCTTTTCAGAAACACCAAGAATAATGGTTCCACCATGCATATTTGAAAAAGCGGAGATGGTATCAAGCAAGCTCTTTGGGAGATCAACAACGGCCTCCTTAACCTCCCAGTGCTGAGTATCAGCGCCAATTTGGCGCATGTGCTCCAATGCTTCCAGTACATCTTGTTCGATAATCATTCGGTAACCGCTCTGAATAATATTAAAATAGAGTGATCAAGCATAGATACTTGATATATATGGAATATCCTAAGTTGACAATATCTGTAATCGTTAAAAAGACTATGAGCGATCTATAACGCACTGGCAGGCAGTTAACTGCCTGCCAGTCAGTATTGATAATCAGTCCCTCAGCGCATAGTTTCTTGGATATAACTCACCAAAGAGTTCAGCGGAAGAATACCTCTTTCGCTGTGCCAGAAGGGTTTATCCAAAGAACAATGCTGCATCGAACGGAAAAAAACACTTCACGGCAACTTAACAAGACTCAGCATCAGACAAGCAGTAACTGCCTATCTACTGCCTACTTACTGCGTATTTTACTGCTAAGTAGGCAGTTAACTGCCTACTTAGCAAGTGTACTGAGTCACTTCATTTCCGCGATGTCCGCTCAGAACCACTGTCCGAAGCGACGAATGTAAAAGCGCTTCATGCCTTGTGCAAGCAGACAGTAACTGAAGAGAATCGCGGCGAGCCACGGGAAATATGTCCAGGGCAGCGGCTGCAGGCCGACCATTGCACCGAGCGGCGAAAACGGAATGCCGATGCCGACAGCCACAATCACAACCGTCATCAGCAGAACCGGCAGCGCGGCACAGCTTTGGAAGAACGGAATTTTTTCGGTTCTCAGCATGTGTACCACCAAGGTTTGCGAAAGCAGTCCCTCAATGAACCAGCCGGATTGGAAGAGTGACTGACTGGCCGCTGAATTGGCGCCGAAGACAAACCACATCACGGCGTAAGTTGCAATGTCAAAGACCGAGGACGTCGGACCGATCCAGAGCATGAAGCGGCCGATATTCTGCGCATCCCACTTGCGCGGCTTCTTCAGAAACTCCGGATCCATCTTGTCCCAAGGGAGAGCAAGCTGAGAGAGGTCATAGAGCAAATTCTGGATGAGGAGATGAATCGCCAGCATCGGCAGGAACGGCAGAAAGGCGCTCGCAACGAGCACGGAGAAAACGTTGCCGAAGTTTGAGCTCGCCGTCATGTTGATGTACTTGATAATGTTGCCGAAGGTTTCGCGTCCTTTGAGAACGCCTTCTTCGAGCACCATCAAGTCCTTTTCCAACAAGATGATGTCGCTCGCCTCCTTGGCGATATCGGCCGCGCTGTCGACGGAAATGCCGACATCAGCGTCTTTCAAAGCCGGGGCATCATTGATGCCGTCTCCTAAAAAGCCGACCGTGCGGCCGTTTTTCTGCAGCACACGCAGAATGCGGGCCTTCTGCTGCGGCGTGAGTTTGGCAAATATGCTGCCCGTCTGTGCCGCTTGAGCGAGCTCAGCGTCCGAAAGGGCCTCGACTTCCGATCCGACCAGAACCTGATCGGCGTCAATGCCGACTTCAGCGCAAATGCTGGCAGTCACGACCGGATTGTCGCCCGTAAGCACCTTGACCGCTACGCCGTGTTCGCGCAGCGCCAGTATGGCTTTGCGTGCGCTCTCTTTGGGCGGATCGAGGAAAGTGAGAATGCCTTCGACCGTGAGACCGCACTCATCGTCGTTGACAAGCGACGTCTTTCCATGGTCGGACAAGCGTTTTCTCGCAACGATCAGCACACGGAATCCCTGCTTATTGAAGGCTTGCGTTTGTTCGAGAAGCCCTTGGGCGCGCTCTGGCGTGAGGGGCACCAAAGAGGCGCCCTCCTGCAGGTGCGTGCAGATGCTGAGCATTTCTTCCACCGCGCCTTTGCAGATCAAGCAGCGCTCTTTGGAAGCGGTATCTTCAACGAGCACCGATACACGGCGGCGGACAAAGTCAAAAGGCAGCTCGTCGAGCTTCATAAAGCGCTCGCGCACGGCTCGATCCAAATGAGATTCGCCGCAGCGAAGAACAGCCTGATCGATCAGATTTTTGGCGCCGCTCTGGCTGCTGCTGTTAAGCCAGGCATAGGTGAGCACGGTCGAACTTTCTTTGCCCTGCGCATCCAGATAATGCTCGAGGATGATCTTGTCCTGAGTGAGCGTTCCGGTTTTATCCGTGCAGAGGACGTCCATTGCGCCAAAGTTCTGAATGGCATTCAGGCGCTTGACGATCACTTTGCGCCGGCTCATGGCAACTGCCCCTTTGGCCAAATTGGAGCTCACGATCATGGGCAGCATTTCCGGCGTCAGCCCGACCGCAACAGCCAGTGCGAAGAGTGAGGCCTCAAGCCAGTCGCCTTTGGTAAATCCGTTGATGAAGAGCACAACGGGAGCCATGACCAGCATGAAGCGGATCAGCACCCAGCTCACGCTGTTGACGCCTCGATCAAAAGCGGTCATGGCGCGGGTGCCGATGATCGACTTGGCAAGCGAACCAAACCAAGTGCTGTTTCCGGTTGCCACGACCAAGGCTGATGCATGGCCGCTCACGACATTGGTTCCCATGAGACAGATGTTTTTCAGGTCAAGCAGGTCCGCTTTGGCATCAGCATTCGGCAGCGTCTTCCGGGTCGTCAGCAGGGCCGCATCGGGTGCAGCATCCCCTTTTTCGACCGGCAGCGCTTCGCCGCTCAGGATGGACTGACTGACGAACAAGTCGCGCGATTCAAGGAGTCGCACATCGGCCGGCACAAGATCACCGGCAGCGAGATAGACCACATCGCCCGGAACCAATTCACTGATATCGACTTCTGCGCGGGACTGCGATGCAGAGCCGTCCCCCGGACGCCGGACCGTTGCCGTCGTCTTTACCATTGACTTCAGCGCCTGAGCGGCCTTATTCGTGCGGAATTCCTGCCAAAAGCGAAGCAGACCGCTCAAGATAATCATCGTTGACATGATGACGATGCCGGCCGGTTCAGCTTCTTCGCCCTGCGCGATGGGGAGCCAAACATCCGTGAAGCAGCTGATCGCAACGAGCACGAGCAGCACGTAAATGAAGGGGCTGTTGTAGGCGCCTAAAAGCTGGCGGTAAACCGGCGGCGCCTTTTCCTGAGCGACCTCATTGCGGCCGTAAATGTCAAGACGCTTTTTGGCTTCTTCGGCACTCAGCCCGGCAGGCGTTGCGCTTAGCCAGGCAAGCACCACATCGAGTGTTTGATGGGCTGCCCGTTCAACCGCGAAAATTCTGGTTTTGCGCTGCTTCCCGTTTTCCGCAGCATTCCGGCCGAGGAGCCGGTTCTTTTTGGTCATGTCGGTCATGACACACCTCTTGAATTTGGGTTGACCGCTGCGCTGCTTGTCGCTTAAAGCGCTCCCGACGCAGTGAGCGGTCAGGGTTTCACTGCCGCGCCTGAGGCGCAGCTCCGTCAGACGGCCGATGGTTCTCCAGTCCATCACCATATGTCTTCATTTCATTTGTGACTGCCGTTCACCATTCTTTAGCGGTGAAGACGCCTTCCTCAGTCAATGAGAAACCGTAATATTTGGGACCCAAAAAGTACCGCACCAACCATTAAAAATGATCAGAACGCGTCCATTTTTTGGGTGCAAAAATACCCCTGCATTTCAAGAAATGCATTCAAAGTTTTTCTTTGAGAGGAATTGCGGCGGCTCTCGATATTCACCGGACGAACGAAAGGCACCGAACTGAATCGGCTCGACAAGACCCAAAACACCGCAGTCAGCGGTTCACGCCAGCGAACCCTGCCGAACAAGGACTCCCCGTACAGCATGCGGTGAGCGCATCTATTTCGAAATTTCCGGGCAAAATCAGCCCTGTCCTCCTGCTCTGGTCAAATAGACGCAGCACAGCAAAGGGAAGCCGCCTCGCGCAGATCAGATCCGCGAAGGGGGAAAGAGCTGTTGGATATAGGTGAACATGACGATCTGCTCCAACTTTGAATTGATTTTGGGTAGCAATCGTCAAATTGAAGATCGCTGCCCGCCGTATTGATCGTTGATAGTGTCGGCAGGCAGCGCAGAGAAAGTGTTTCTCTGTAGCGGCCTGACTAAATAATCAACAAAGGACTCGGGTGTTCGTCCACCGCTCGTCTCCTATAAAAATGATGCTGAAAGTTTAATCCTGACTATTGAAAAGTCAAGCTTTGCATCACTCATCATGAATAAAAAAATCGATTTAACAAACCCATATGAATAAGAATTTATTGTCTACTGCAGAATTTCTAGGCAACTCAAATTTGTGAAAATTCGTTTCAGCCTTTGGGACAAACCCCAAGTATTTATTCAAAGGCCTCTCTTGCTTCAGGCACCAGCGAGAGCTTGGCCTTGAGCTCAGCGGCGGAATGGCATCCGAGTTTGCGCATCGAACCGGCCCGATGAAATTCAACGGTCCGCACAGCGATTTCAAGGCGTTCAGCAATTTGCCGGTTGGTGAGTCCCGAGACGGCAAGAAGCGCCGCCTGGCGCTCTCGGTCTGAGAGTGAGAGAAAGGCCGTGCGGGCCGCTTCAGTGAGCGCCGGCTTCATCGGTCAGCGCGGTTTCGCTCGCCGGCGTGCCGTCAAGCGTCTGCCCGGGATCCCCAGAAGCAAGGGACTGAGCAATCGTCAGGGCCCGCTCAATTGCAGCGAGCAGTTTTTCCGTCCGCACGGGCTTAGAGAGAAAAGTGACGGCACCGGCTTCAATGGCATCCACCGCCATGTCAACGTCGCCATGCGCTGAAAGAAAAATACCGGGCAGCTTTGAACCGAGCTTTTTCATCCGGTCATGCAAAACAATGCCGGACATTTCCCCCATGCGAACGTCGAGAATCGCGCATCCGGGATCTTCCGGACGATCGTTGATGAGAAAGGACTCTGCACTCTCATAGTGGCGCACGATAAAGCCTTCGTTTTCAAGGACGTAGGCCAATGCATCGTGAATATTGGGATCGTCGTCGACGATGCGGATAATAGAAGCGGCGGTCATTTGCTGGGGTCCTTTGGATCCTTTGGAAGAGACTGTGCCGACTCTGCGGCCGGCTCATGAGGCACAGGAATGGAAACATCCGTTTCGGTTCTGCCGGATTGTGATGTGCTGACAAGCGGCAGCGCCACTCGCACGGCGAGCCCGGTAAGGCGAGGATTGAGATCGGTTCGCCCAAAAGTGATGGCGCCGAAGCAGGCCTTAACGATCGACCGGACGATGGCAAGGCCGAGCCCCAGACCGTTAGATTTTTGACTTGATCCGGCCTGCGGCTGGCTGGAACCGGCCTCAATGCGCAGCAGCGCTTCGTCGGAAAGGGGTTTGCCGCTGTCGGCCACCATGAATACCACGCTGCTGCCGATGACTTCAGCGGTAAAGGCGACCATGGGTCCGGAGCCCACGAGAACATCCGGGGCCTTCGTGAGATTGACCGGTTTGGGCTTGCCGCTTGACTCGTCGGCGGCCCAGGCAGCCTGAGCGGCCTCGGCGGCATTTTTCAGTAAATTGACGAAGACAAGCTCGAGCTCGAAGGCGTTGGCAGAAATATGGGCGGCACTTTTAGGCACCAGCACCCAGAGCGGAAAGTCCCGCATGGATTGTCCGCGCCAGAGGCGCACGGCGCTCTGCATCACATCGGCAGCTGACAGAACGGATCGTTCCAGTCTGCGGCCTTTGGCATAGGCGCGCACACGCTCGACGATCTCGCTCGCCCGCTGGGTTTCGTCGGCAATCCGGTCAGCGATTTTGGCCATGCGGTCCGGATCGGCTGAACCGCGGCGAATTTGGCGGGCGAGCCCCTCCGCGTAAAGCGATGCCGATGTAAGGGGCTGGCGCAGTTCGTGAGCAAAAATGCTTGAGATCTGCGTGAGCGATGCAGCACGCTGCATGGATGCCAGGCGCGAGGCCTGCGCCATCTTCTGCTCCATCAATTCGCGAACGCGCTCACCCTGGCGGCGCGCAAGCACTTCTGCCCGCCAGCCATGGAAGAGCAGCCCGAGAATCAGAAGCGCAATGACAAGCATCCAGGTGAGATAGTCGTCAATCAGTTCATTGAGCATCGTCGCCCTGAGCTTCTCGGACGGTCCCACGCGAATCGCTTCAAGCAGCGCATCCACGGACTTGTAGTTCGTCGGAATCGTCCAGCGGGCACCGCGCTCGGTGGGCGGCATCGACAGGAGCGCAAGTGTCGCGCGCCGCGCGGCCTCGGGCGAGATCAGCTCCGTTACGGCCATGGTGAAGCCCGGATAAAGGTCCGTGGAGTGCACACAAGCCACGTCCATATTGTCTCGTCGATCCAGAACGCGAAGCTCGCCGACGGCTTCGGGGTGGCGCTCAATAAACTGCTCGTACGCACAGAGCCGCAGGACGCCCGCATCCGCTTTGTCATCCAATACGAGCTTCACAATATCCGATATCGACCGAGCGTCGCCCGTGAAAATCGTTTTCCCGAAAAACTCGTTGGGATTGATGCCGAACTTTGCGACTTCACCGAGCACAATTTGCCAGCCCGGGAAGGAAAGCGCGTTGCTCGCCGCAATCGTGCGCCCTTTCAAGTCGCCTAAGGTTTGAAATTCCCTGTGATCCTCTCGAACAATCACCGCTGACCCTTCATTGCGGTTGGGATCCGGGCCTCCCTTGGAAACCAGCGTGGCGAGCGGACGAAGGCCAAAGGTTGAAAGCCGTGTGACCGCGCCGGAAGTGCCGAGAATAAACTCGGCTCCGCGGCTCAAAACAATACGGTCGAACTCTTCGAACGTACAGAAAATCAGTTTGATGCCGCGATTGGGAAAGAGCGGCGCCAGCGCAAGCTTCGTCGCTTCGGCAATAAGCAGATTGTCGCGCGGCAGTGCAAATGTAATGACCGCAATGCGTATCGGATCTGTCCCCGGCACAGGAATGACTCCCGCATCAGGAGGCACCTTCAAGTCTGCCGCAGAATGGTCCAGCGAAACGACAGCCCCGGTTCCCCTCTCTTCTGCTGGGATATCGACCGACACCGCAGCCGCGAGAACAGAGCAGGCAAAGCGCAGCGCCCAACGGCACCAAGCAGTGCTTTTTCGTTTTGCAAACCGAAAGCTGAGGCGGGTCATGTCGTTCTGAGCCAGCCGGTTCTATCGGCTTGAGAGCGTTTGTGGATACTTTTTTCGCATACGCGGGTTTACCCGCCTTTATAGGAAGTTTATCCAACCTTTTCTGCCTTCCAATGGGCTTTCGGTCCTCTGGGGCATTTGAATTCATCCGTTTTGACCAGACTCAGTCTTCTAAGGGTTGACCCTTAGCAATCTTTGGATACGTTTTGAGTTTTGCTAATAACGCTTCACGCGGTCCAGCCGGATTAGTATTCATTCATCAACGTTCGATATCGAACTATATATCAATGCTCACAGCGGTGTTTCCAAGAAATGACCGCCCCCGCAGAAGGAATTTTGATCATGAAGAACATTCTGGTTGTATCCGGCCATCCCAATCCCTCGGCATCACTCGCCAACAAAACCATTCTGGAGAGCCTCAGAACAGCGTTTCCGCAGGCCCAATTCCGCGAACTCGCTTCACTAGTGAAGGACGGCCATTTTGATCCGGTCCCAGAGCAGGAAGCGCTCCTGAAAGCCGACGTCATCGTGCTCCAATTCCCGTTTAACTGGTACTCGGTGCCGGGGCTCCTCAAGACCTGGATTGACGAGGTGCTGCTTCACGGATTTGCCTATGGTTCAGGCGCAAAGCTTTCGGGCAAAACCGTGCTGCTTTCCATCACCGCCGGCGCTCCGGAGGCGGCCTACCAACGCGACGGCTTTATCGGCCACACGGTATTTGAGCTCCTCACGCCGCTCGCCGTCACCGCCAAAGCCTGCAGCATGATTTTTGCCGAACCCGTCGTGTCGTACGGCTACTCCGTTCCTGCCGCCCAAAATGACAAAGAAAACTATCTTGCCAACGCCAGAAAGCATGCCCAAGCGCTTTCGGCGCAGCTGAAGGCCCTCTGACAGGGAAGAAATGTTTTTTATTGATCTGCTTATTCATGCGCCTATAAGCAATCATGCTGAAGCCCCGGCAGGGGTCACCTGCTGGGGCTTCAATCGTTCCCAAATGCCTGAAAGAAAAATCAGCGCTTAGAACTTATGCACAATACCTGCGGCGACCTCAATGACCGTCGGGGCAACATCGAGGGAATACCCATTGAAATCTTTCTGCCCTTTCACCGTCTGATATGAGTAAGAAGCGACGCCGTAGAGCGAAGTACGTTTGCTGAGCGAATAAAGGTACCCTGCAGATGTGTTCCAACGGGAAATATCAATTTCGCCGAAAGTTGCTCCGATTGCGGTTGCCATATCCCAGCCGTTCACCTTGTCAATCGTGCCGTCCAGATAGGAAGTTGCCACCTTGAAGGTACCCCCTGCCGCCGGGATATCCGCGCCGATCGTGAGACCATAACCCTTTACCTGGAAACGTTCAGTTTGTGCGGGAGACAGCGCAAAATCTTTCGAAAAAATATTGTCGATGCTGTTCAAGTCTGCATTGTCAAAATACTGAGCCCCGGCATAGAGCTTGACAACCTGGAAATCGTAATTGCCGCCTACTGTCACTGTCAGCGCATCATCGACCGGATTGCCCCAATCCACGCCGTTCCATTTTGTCGTTGAAAAGTTCGTTTGGTCAACAACGGCAGCAAGGTTAAGGGGGCCGTTGGCATAAGTGAGCCCAATCGCGTAATAGCGGTCGACGGACGACTTCCCTTCCACACCATGCAGGCCTGCACCGTCGTAGTCATCCTTGCTGTCGGTATCAAACGAATACTGGGCATAAGCCTTAAAGCCCGCAAAGGCCGGCGTTGCGTAGGTAACCGTGTTGTCATAGCGGTCAAAACCGCTCATCACGGTGCTGGCATTAGCCGCATACTCGCCCCAGGAGGTCCCGAAAGGCGACAGACTGCCGAGAAGCCCGAAGGTACCGTTGCCGCTCGCGAGACTGCCCATCCGGCCGAAGGCGACGGTGCCGAAAGCGCCGGACAAGTTAAGCTGGGCCTCACGGCCAAAAAGGCGGTTATTCTGCGTGAAGCTCCCCGTGTCCGAAACGAAACCGTTTTCAAGAACGAAGCCGATCTTAAGCCCATTGCCGAGGTCTTCCGTACCCTTCAGGCCAAATCGGGAACCGGCGGTCACGCCGGACTTCATCTGGAAGGTGTCAACCGTATCGACATCCGGCAGATCGGCATCTGCATGCTGATAAACCAAACCGGTATCAATAACACCATAAAGGGTGACATCAGCAGCCAAGGATGAACCGGCGAAAGCTCCAAGAACGGAGAGTGCAGCAAGTGTTTTTTTCATTTGAAGAGGTTTAAATCAAAAAAAATGGCGCAATTGCCTAAAAGCAGCAAAGCGCTGCGTAATCCCTGCACGAAGCTTCGTCAAAATCTGTCTGACATTCAGAAAACAAAATGTTTTTCGATGATTCATGCAACCCTGATGGGTTTGCGGACCGCAATAATCATGGCTTTGACCCTGTACTCTCCGCAATCCAGTCTTTTTCCGTTACGGCACCAATATATTGTTTTTAAAGGAAATCAAATAATGTAAGTTCGTATTACATTTAAGATATACACCACATATACGACGTTTTCGTTTCCGATTCATCTCGAGCAATCGGCTGCGAATGGCATGACGCTTAACTAACTGCGCCCCTCATTTGCTGGCGTTTCAGTCCATCGAGCAGCTTCGATGAAGTGCTGCGAACGCCAATTAGCCTTCACTGCTCCCGCGCGAGCCAGATGAGGAAGAGCATCACCGACAGGCAGTCTGCTGCGCCCCCCGGCGACAGACGTCTGGCGACGAACTCGCGGTCCACTGTATGGACAGCATCACGCCACGAGGCTTGGCGCAAAGCGCCGGACTGGAGCAAATCACGAGCACAGCTCTGAAGAAACGCCAGCCTGCCCCAGCCCCCACAACCCCCCCCCGCCGCACCAATGTCGTATCGTCAAGTTCGCTCATGATTTCAAAGAGCGCCTCAAGCAGTCTGCGGGCATCCAGATCCGCCTCCGGCAGACTGCAGAGCGCGAGGAGCGGCGTCTCAATGGCCGGAAAGCCCGCCGCGGCTTCACCGCGAATGCCCGTGAGTCCATAGTCACGATGCGCACGCATACCCGGCGTTTCTTCAGAGGGCCTTCCGGTGAAATCCGTGAGGGTGAGTCTTCCGAGCTCAGCGGTCTTATCCAAAACGTTTTTGATGAAGGTCTTTTCATCGAGCTCATCGAATGCTTCGCGCTGCGCCGCGCTCACCTCACCTGCCGCGCCGAGGACAAGGCCGAGTGAAAAAATGAGCCCTTTATGCGTGTTGATATGGCCCGTCGTTTCATACATGGCTTCCTCGGCTTCGAGTCCGATGAGCCTCAGCACCGCAAGCAGAAATGCCGGGTCGTCGGCAATCCATTCGCCCGCCGCGAAGAACCGCGGAAAAAAGGATGAAATCGCCGCGGCGCTTCTCTGGAACGTGAAGAAGTCCATGTCCTCGTGGGAGCCCGAGTGTGCAGGATCCACTAAACCCGGCTTAGGCTGGAGTCCAACCTCATAAAGTGCCGCACGCAGCGCCAGTGCGCCCGCACGACGGGCGGCCGCAGACACGGTGAAGGCGGTTTCATACGCAGCGAACCGTGCCAGTCGATCGGTCACGCTTTGCGCGACATCTTCGGCTGAATGGCTTTTTTCCCGCATGCAAAGCGCTGCCGGACGGCTGCAGACAAAGCATGTGCGGCCCATCCCGTGACGTGAAGCCAGAGAGACCGTCTTGCCGCCGGCATCATAGACATCAAAGTCAAAAAGCCTTGACCACGGATGGAGGGCCTCGAGCTCCGCGGTCTTCTCCTTGACGCTCTGCGGCGCCTCAGCTGCCGCGAAGAGTGCCGAAGGACCCGCTGAAGCATTGGTGAGCGCACATTCCGTGAGCTGCGGGAACCGCAGGGCAAACTCAGACATGCCGCTCGCGCGCAACCGCCGCAGAAGCGCGGAATCCTTGATTCGGCCGGGGATATTAAGCACAAGCTGAACCACCGTCTCGCCGGCGTGACGCCGCGCAAAGGCCTTCCGGCGCTCGACGCGCGCCTCCTTCTCTTCGAGATAGGCGGCAAGGCGCTCCGTCTGAGGGGCGTCTGGCGAATAGCAATGCCTCACCGCGCTCATGACGCCTCCCTGCGGAGCGCTTCACACAGTGCGGTCCCTTCAGGAGACTTGAGATAGGCGAAGGTCGACGCGGGCACCCACTCCTCAACCTCGTCCATTCGGCCGGCCGTCCAGGCCGCACGCACCCGTGAGGCAGAAATCGCGCCGACTCCGTCTTCAATGCGCGGCACTTCCACGAGTTCGAGCGCGTACTTTTTGAAGACGTCTTTCAACGCTTCGTTATATGCGCGGGTGACCGGGTCCGTCGGCTCCGTCCCGACGAAGCGCTTGGTGATGCCGAACCCCGGGGCAAGCAGATGCGCAAAGATGGTTCCGTCAAGATGCGTTTGAGCCGGCAGCCGCTCGTTTTTCTTTAGGAAATAGGAGGGAAAGGTTCCGGCAGAAATAATGTACGGGCCGCTAGGCACTACGCGGACATTGGGCAGATCGGCAGTGCCTGCGCGCACGAGCGCCAGTCTGACGTCAAACGGAAAAACCGACTGGTTTTCCTCAACGACAAAAACGATGCACTGCTCAGCATCGCGCGCCGCGAGCTCAATCAAAGCCTTGTGCCCCAGCGTAAATGGATTGGCGTTAACAATAACAGCCGAAGACCGCGCATTTGGGTTCACGCCGCCCGCGCAGATGCGCCGGATCCACTTCTGGGGTGAACAGCTGCCGAATTCCAGAAGGCACGCGTAGGGCGGAACATTCTCCACGAGCCGAAAGCCCGCGCCGCTGAAAGCTTCGGCATTTTGAGACTTCGTAAAGAGCTGCAGGTAAAAGATGCCGCGCTCGCGCGCCTCTTCGACAATCGCGGTAAAGAGCTTCTCGACAATCCCTTTGTGACGCATTTCGGGGTCGACCGCGGTATTGCGCACAACACTGCCCGACAGAATGACCGTGCCGACGAGCCGGCCGCCGATAAAAGCGCCGAAGCACGCATCCGCATATTCGCGCCGCACCGGCAGATCTCGTTCTCGAAGAAATGCCGTCACCTTCTCCCACTCTGAAGGATTAGCAGCTTGTATTTTCCGGATCTCTTCCATAGCGCACCCGCTTTGCGGAGGTTTAACTTCATTTCATTATCTGCGCAAATCTTTTGATTTTTCAGGTTACTTTAATTACCAAACACCCTCACATTCAGACTGCAAAGATACAATTAAATTTGCCCTGTCTGCGCTCGTAAATCAGTGTCAGGCAATTATGAAAACACTTTTGACAGGAATACCGGCCCTTCAATAAACACTGTCCGGTCTCTTGAATATTAAATGCGCCTGCAAACAAAACTTCTTGCATTAACGGCAGCATTGTTGTGCCTGATGCTTCTCGTCATCCTGAAATTCATTCAGGTCTACGAGGGCGACTTTGTGCATGAAGACGTCTCGAACCGCGCTCAGGCGATCTCTCGGCTTGTCGCCTCCAATTCAAAGCTGCAGGACTGGATGGCGCGTTCGCCGCTCACTCAGGAAGGGCTCGAAGGCATCCAGCGTTACTCCGAGCAGGTGCGGCTCCCCACCCGCGGCCAAATCATTTTTCTTTTCGTCATGCGG
>OATI01000962.1_pt1 | contig 16611 bp, 14 predicted proteins | sample 1494981 | NCBI WGS metagenome assembly OATI01 (sample SAMEA2579952, study PRJEB22360) | human gut metagenome
GTCTTTTTTTCCTTGGTGGCATTCATCAGAGCTGCAATCTTACCAATCTCTGTGTCCATGCCCGTGGCAGTCACCAGGACCACTGCCCGTCCGTAAGTCACCAGGCCGCTGGAATACACCATATTGGCCCGGTCAGCCAGGGCGCAGTCGCTGTGAAGGGTGCCGTCGCTCTTATCCACATTAGTGGACTCTCCGGTCAGGGAGCTTTCATTGACCTGAAGGGAATAATTCTCCAGAATTCTTCCGTCAGCCACCACCAGATCTCCTGCTTCCAGGTACAGGATGTCTCCGGGAACCACCTTGGACGATGGAATCTCCACCTTCTGTCCGTCCCTCAGCACCTTGGCGTTGGGGGATGACAGGGATTTGAGGCTGTCCAGGGATTTCTCAGCCTTTGCATGCTGTACCGTGCCCAGGATAGCGTTGAGGATGATGACAGCAAGGATAACTACTGTGCTCTCCACATTGCCTGACACCATGGAAATAAGGGCTGCAATAATCAGGATAACCACCAGCAGGTCACAGAACTGCTCTAAAAACACCTGCAGGGTACTCTTGCGCTTTCCCTCCTCCAGGACATTTTCTCCCTTCTCAGCCAGGATTTTCTCTGCCTGGGAAGAGATCAGCCCCTGTTCCGTTACCTGAAACTGGCCGAGTATCTCTTCTTTTGTCTGTTGATACCATTCTTTCATGTACTTTCCTCCTCGTTGTGAGCACTTAGCTCCCGTCCTTTAGGCGCTTACGTGCGATTCATGTCATCTCCACTCAGCGGTCGTCCTTTGACCACTTAGTGGAGTGGCTCGTAATGAGTTCTTAGTCTATTATGCGCGTATCCCTGCGCCAAAATGCCCTGTGCATGGCAAAAAAGCAATTCAAAAAAACATTTATCCGCCATGCTCCGGCACCGGGAAACCCACAAAAAAAGACTTCTATGGATGGCTGCCAGGATATGTAACATATCTGCAAACCACGCATAAAAGTCTTGTAACCGCAAAGGCATATATTGCCAGGTTCCGTTGGAACCGAGGTTGTTGACAATATATCTAAACTACTCCCTTTCGAGCTGTTCCGCATTCATTATGAATTTTTATTGAGTTTATCCTTTTTTTCCGGAAATGTCAAGGGGGTTTTAAAAATTTATATTATATTTAACTGCCCTCATCCTCATCCTTTTTGGGTGCGCCCAGACGATAAAAAGGATATCTTTTATTGGTGCTTTTTTTCTGTCAGGTCATTTCAGATCGCCCATCAGTCATAGGACGGCTCTCCCTCGCCCCCAATCCGTTTTCTTCCCAGCTGGTACACCACCTTGTAGAAGGTAGGCAGAAGAATCAGGGTAAGGACCATGGATGCCATAAGGCCGCCGATATTTACCAGAGCAAGACCCTGCATCATCTTGCCGGCCCTTCCATAGGCCAGGGCATTGGGTATCATGGAAATGACCGTTGTCAGGGTTGTCATGAGAATGGGCCTCATACGGATGGCTCCCGCTTCCACCAGCGCCTCCATAAGTGGCACACTGACCAGCATCTGGTTTACCGTATCCACATACAGAATGCCGTTGTTGACCACGGTTCCCACCAGCATCAGGAAGCCCAGCATGGATACCATGCTGATGGGGCTGCCGGTCAGGGACAGAAGGCCGAAGGAACCAATCAGGCTGAAGGGAATGGTCACCATGACCATCAGGGAATACTTGGGTGACTCAAACTGTATGCCCATAACAATGAATATAAGGAACACGCCTGTAACCAGGGCGCCTCCCAGGGCGCCCAGCTCCTCCCCCATCATTTCGTCCATGCTGTTGGTTGCCGGGCTTACATTTTCAGGCAGTTTCCATTCATTTACAAATGCCTTTACATCCTTTTCCGCTGTCTTTTTGTACTCCGCCTGGGGCTGCATGGTAATGGCCACCTGGTACTGCTTATCCTTTCGTTCAATCTGCTGCGGGCTGTCCTGATAATAGATATCTGCCAAATCCTCCAGTGGCAGCGTTGTACCGGAAGCAGTGGTTATCATCATTCCCTGAAGCTTATCAATGCTGTCATACCGGTCAGGAGCAAACTCCACCTTTACGTCCACATCCTCTCCGTTTACACGTATGGCGGATGCCTTGACACCGCTTAAACTGCTGTAAATAACAGACCCGATGCTGGCAGGGGTCAGGCCCTCCGCCTGGGCTTTCACAGGGTCCACCTCCACCTTCACAACCGGCGCCGCGTTTTCAATGGATGAATGGACCTGCATCACATCCTCCCGTTCCCTGAGTCCTTCCACCAGCTGGTCCGAGGCTGCCTTCAGAGCGTCATAGTCCGTACTCTGAAGGTCCACCTCAATCTCATCCCCTGAGCTCAGGGCCCCAGATGACATGGTGCTGCCCTGCTTTATGGAAACAGAACAATCCTTGTAATACTGGGTTTCATGCCGCCATTTCTCAATAACCTGGTCCGTGGACAGCTTGCTTCCATCCTTCAGATAGGCATCCAGCGTCACATCGGAACCGCCGCTGATGCTCAGACCGCTGGAACCATAGGTCAAAAGATAGTGGTCCACATTTTCATCATTTCCCGCCAGCTCCTCCAAATCAGCCACTGCCTCGTTGACAGCGGCAACGGAAAGGCCCGGCTTTGTCTTGATTGTCACCTGCACGATACCCTCGTCCACAGAGGTCATCAGGTCCAAATCAAGCTGTGAGGCCATGAGCAGGGCTGCTGCCAGCAGCCCGATGCTGACGGCGAATACGGTTTTGGTCCTTGGAATGATAGACGGCATGTGGCTCCTGTACCATGCCTGCATGGACTTGATGCCCCGGTTAGCCAGTGCTCCGCCATTTTCCTTTGGATGCCACTGGAGATAACAGAGGGGCACGATGGTGACAGCTGAAAACAGAGAGGCGGTCAGACAGAACACAATGGTATAGCCCAGCTGTTTAAAGAGCTGTCCCGACATGCCGCTTAAGAGGGCCAGGGGCAGGAACACCACGCAGGTGGTGACCGTACCGCCAGTGATGGAGCCAATCATGGTCCGGCTGCCCTCAATGGCGGCGTCGTAAAAGTTAAGTTTTTCCTTTGCCCGGAAACATCCGTCCAGTACATTGATGGAGTTATCCACCATCATTCCCACGCCCAGAACCAGGGATGTCAGTGAAATGACATTCAGCGAAAATCCCATGGCGCTCATACAAATCAGGGCCAGCACCACGGATATGGGGATGGAAGTTCCCACAATGACGGAGGCCCGGATATCCCCGTAAAACAGCCACAGAATAATCATGGAAAGAATGATGGCCATAATCATGGTCTGGACCACGTTGGATATGGATTCCATAATGGTCTCACTGGAATCATTGACCACGGTTATGCTGATTCCCGGATTTGCCTCCTGCAGTTTATCCATCTCACTCAGGACCTGCTTCGACACCTCGATGGCCGTGGAGCTCTGCTGTTTCTTGATTCCCAGGGATATGATGTCCTGGCCGTTGTAACGGCCGATGGAGTCTTCCTCCTCCAGAGCGTCGTATACCTCCGCCACATCGGACAGATGGATAATGTCCCCGCCCGAAAGAGGGATTGCCACGTTTTTCAGACTCTCCGTACTTTCGTAGTCATTTCCCACGCTGACATCCAGCTTCTGCTTTCCCACATTTATATCACCGGCCGGTATGGTAAAATCCGCGGCTCCCACCAGCTGGGCCACGGTGCTGATACTGAGATGATACTGCTCCAGCTTCTCCGGAATCAGTTCTATGCGGGCATACTCCTTCTGTCCGCCGGAAATGGACACCTCGCCCACGGAGCTGAGTTTCTCAAATTCCGGCACCAGCTTCTCATCCACATATGTATAGAGATTACCGTCCACGGCCCCGCTTACGGCAAGGGTAACCACCGGCTGGGAGTTCATATCCAGCTCCATGATATTGGGCTCCTCAATGTCGTCCGGCATGTCGCTGCGGATTCCGTCAATGGCCTTCTTAAGGTCGATGTAGGCCGTATCCATGTTAGTGCCGTACTCATATTGAATCAGCACCACAGCCACATTTTCCTGGGAGTAGGATTGGACCGTGTCCACTCCGTCCAGGGCCGAGATGGCGTCCTCCTGTTTCACCGTAATCAGGTCGTTCACGTCCTCCGGGCTGGCCCCTGCATACACCGTGGCAATAACCAGCATGGGCATTTCCATCTCCGGCGTAAGCTCCAGCTTGGTCCCCAAAAGCGACTGTACGCCAAAATAAGCAATGGTAATCAGGCACAGCACGATGGTGATGGGCCTGCGCACCGCAAACTTAGTAATATTAACCATCTATTGTCACCTGCCCATCCTGTGTGCCGTCTCTTTCCATGCCGCCGTTTTGCACACTATCATCCTCCATGCTGTCCGCATCCGTGTTCCCGTCATGAATCACCTCTGCCCCGTCCATCAGCTCATTGCTCCAGCTGGTAATCACCATGCTCTCCTCTGTCAGTCCGGATTTCACCTCCATTGTATTTGAGTCATAGATACCGGATTCAATCATTGTCTTCCTGGCTGTCCCACCCTCATAGCAGTATACAAAGGGCTCTCCTTTGTCGTAATTCACCGCATCCACCGGCACGGTCAGCACATTCTCCGCCCGGCTCATGACAGCGGTCAGCTTGACACGGGTGCCTGTGGTCAGTCCGGCTGACTGGGGTATGGACGCCTTGGCATCGTACAGGCCTGTGGCGGAATTTACCATGGTTCCAATCTCCGCCACCACACCCTCATAGGCGGTTCCGTTCTTCTCAATGGATATCACATCATCCAGGGACAGGGTCTGGTGTATCTTTTCCGTAATCCCGAATTTGACCTGAAGCTGGTCACCGGCCGATATGACGCAAATCTGGGCGGATGTGTCCACATGGTCGTGAGGCTCCACGGACCTGGACTCCACGGTCCCGCTTATGGGCGCTGTCACCGTGGTGTATTCCATCTGCAGGTCATACTGGTTCCTGGCTGTCTCATAAGCAATCCTGGCGTTCTGGTCCGCGTTTTCAGCCTGTTCCATGGTCTGCTCAGACACATAGCCCTGGGTATATAAGGCTCTTGTACGAGTCAGATTGCTGGCCGCATCCCTTACGGATACCTCTGCCGCGTCCATCTGCAGCTTAAGGGCTGTCAGGGCATCCGAATCAATCTTTACCAGGGCCTGGCCTGCCTCCACCCGGTCCCCTGCCTGAAAATACACCTCCAGCACCTCGCCTCCCATCTTGGGCTGCACCGCTGCCTTGGACTGGGGCTCAATCACCCCTGTCAGCTCCGTGTAAAGGATAATATCTCCCTTCCTGGGATGGACTGCCGATACAGTGGGACGGGACTCGTACTCCTCCTCCCCGCCTCTGCCGCCCAATATAAAGGCAGCAGCACCGATAACTGCAATCACAGCAACAGATATCATGATTCCTTTTTTTCTGTTCATCATGCTTCCTTTGATCCTTCCTGGTTTGAAATATTTGCGGTTCCTATAAATAGCGGTTCCTTTGATTCCGCCTCGTACCCCTCAGAGTCGGAGATGTTCTGCAGGGCCCTTTCCACAATCATAAGCTGGCATCTGACGGCTCTCCCCTCTTCTTCCATGTCCGGGCTGTCCAGGGCATTTACAATCAGGGTCCTGAGCAGCACCCCTGCCGCCAAATCCACGGCATGGGCAAAATACTCTTCACCCAGCTTTGGATACCGGCTTCTGTTCATCTCCCCATAACACTGTGTAAAAAAACGGCGTCTGTGCTCTGTTCCATGGAATTCCATGCCCACCTCCATAGCCAGACGGCGGCAGGTCCGGTCCTCCAGGATTTCCCTGCCCACGGAAACATAGTCCCTCCACTGCTCCTGAGCCTTAAACTCCTGTATTGCCCGGCAGGACGCTTCATAAAAGCATCCCTTCTCTTCCCTGAGGCAGGACATATAGACTGCTCCTGCCTCCTCATACATCCGTCTTAAAACAGCCTGGTATAAATCCCTCTTATCCTCAAAATAAATATAAAAGCTGGCCCTGGATATATGGGCCTGACGGATGAATTCACTGACCCGCATGTACTTAAAGGAATCCTTTGAGAACTGGTCCAGCGCTGCATCCAAAATGGCTTTTCTCTTTTCCGGATTCAGATTTATGAAATTTCTCGATGGCATATCCATTCCTTTCCCGGTTTATCAGCAATTAAAAAAAGGGCTGCCGTAAATCGTGTACCCCCCTTTTCATCGTGGCTTTATCATATAAAATAATATTCTATTTTTCTACGGTCATTTTTTCAAAAATGTGTACACAAAAAGCCATAGGTGTGTAAAATTACACACCTATGGCTTTTTGTATACATGGGCGGGTGGGCGGACCGGCTCTCTGCCGTCCTGTCCCTGTGTTTATAAAGGCAGAATATAAATCCCAGCATATACCGGCACGGGTTTCCGGATGGACTTTGGGACATCATTCCGAAAACAACTCAGGGAATGCCGTTCTTCTTCCCTTAATCAGCCGGATAAGCTGGTCCACGATTTTATCGATGTCTTCTTCTGTCTGGAACTTACGCTCCATCAGGATACCCAGTATGCCATATATAAAAAAGTGCATGGCAAGGTCCATCTCATCCTTTTTCATATTCAGCGGTTTACCCTTTTCCTCTATCAGACGTGAAAAATAACGGTACACCTTATCAAACATCACCCTAGCCAGCATCATGTGCTCACGGCTCTTCATAATACGCTCCAAATGTCCCTGACGGGGCAGCAGATACCGGAAAAAACATTTCAGGGCTTCCTCCGGCGTGGGAGCGGCCATGCTTTCCTCCAAAAGCTTTTCCAGCTCCTGGTCTGCAATTGCATCCATCAGGTCATATATATCCCTGAAATAATAGTAAAAAGTCTTGCGCGTCAGTCCGCATTGCTCCACAATATCTTTTATTGTTATCTTATCAATATGCTTAACCTTTTCCAGCTCGTAGAACGCCCGGATGATTCTCTCCCTTGTCTGCACCAGCATACATTTCCTCCTCGGCACCTCTGTCACTTTTCTGCCGACATTGTACCACAGGATTGCCGCTGTCTGCAATCATTCATAATGATAACCTTTTTATATTAGCGGAACACCTCCACCTCAAAGCCCACAATTTCGCCCAGCTCCTGTAATTCCTTTACATAATTGCCGTAAATGATGGCCTGGTGATGTCCGTAACCGCCCTTTGCCAATGCCTGGCGGAACTCCCTGGCGCCGCCCTCAACCTCGTAATATACCGCGGGGCTGCAGTATACGGGACGGAATTCGCACCCCAGAGTATGGCCTACGGCTACCATCATTTTAGTACCCTGGCGGTTAAAGCGGCCAAAGGTAACCACCTGTCCTTCCTCCTCTGCCATATCCACATGATAATGGGCTCCCCAGCCCTGGGTAGTAAAGTGGGTCAGCTCATATCTCTGCTCCGGCTGGTCAAATCCGCGCATCCTGCGCACCGGCACAGCGTGGTGGATTTCCAGTACATCGTGGTCAAATACCCGGCCAGGCTGTGTCAGAAGCCTGGGCATTCCCAGCTGCTCCAGAGTCTTGCTTCCGGCAGGCACCAGTACCGGGTTGCCCATGAACACGCTCCGGCGGGTCAGGTACATCATCATCATGGCCATCCATACGGTCAGATCCTCCTCACATGCAGACGGAATCCTGTCATCCTTATTCAGGGAGTGGGTGATGCAGGGAACGCACTTATTCTTCTGGGGAAGGCGGCTGGCACACAGTTCCTTGCACGGGGTGGTAAACGCATTGCAGTCGTAGCGCTCCATCATTTTTCGCACCGCGTGGAAATACCGCAGGTCGCTGCACAGATACTCCTCTGTAATATCCACTTTGTCCGCCCCTTCTATCAGGGCCCTGGCCTCCTGATGAATTCCCTCGTCCGCCGGTATCTCATCAAAATAGTTGAACACCTGCCTGAAATCAATGCGGTTATGGCGGATACCATACCGTGTGAACAGGCTTACCAGGTCACAGCAGCTGGTATTGACCGATGCCGGCGTCTGCTCGGAATTGGAGAATCAAAATTTTTGTATTTGCAACAGCCTTACGTACTTGGAGACAAGTCAGAATACGGTTGTACTCTTCATAATCATGAGCCATATATGCCTCCAGTCCGATATCTCTGTAATATCCCACAAGATCGATGGGGGTAGGTCCCGGATTAATCATGGAAATGGGCTTGTTCAATCCGGGATCTATGGCGGGCCTGTCCGCGATGGAATACGCGATGGCTGCTGTGATCACAGGCACCACAAATCCCATGCCAATCTTACCGGTTCTCCAGATATACCAGAGCAGGGTTCCCTCTGCCTCTGATACCTTGGTGCCTCCGATGGCAGTTCCCAGAGCCGCGCATAAGCCGGCGCCCACAACTATGGGAATCATAAATAATATTCCTGTATCACATGCTTCTTAATCTCTGATAGTTTAAACCCACCCATAATCTTAATTCCCTCCGTTTTTCTTTTTTGTCAGCGCTTCCTCAATGCTCTGAAGCAATGCCCCTGTATTTTTCATTGCCTTCTCCGTGCTCATGCGCACCACCGGTTTACCCTTAAACCGGTTTTCCCCTGATATCTTCACATCAATAGCCAGGATGATCACATCTGCCGCCTCGATTTCCCCCGGTGTCAGCTGTTCCTCTATTCCAATGCTCCCCTGGGTCTCGATTCTGCATGTATATCCCAGCTTTCGGGCTGCCTGCTCCAGCTTTTCCTTGACAATGTATGTATGCGCGATACCCGCCGTACATGCCGTAACCCCTACTATATTCATCCTTTATCTCCTCCTTGTTCTTAGTGGTGTGGTTACCTCCTAGTAAAATGCTTCCAGAATATCTTCCTTTGTGCTGCTTCCCATCAGTTTTCCGCAAGTCCCTTCCTGTGCCAGCTTCTTGGCCACGCTGGCCATGAGTCGCAGGAAGTAGTCATCCTTATCCCTTTGATTGATGGCAAATATGATGAACACCTGCGCGGGCCGGCCATCCAGCGTCTCCCACTGTATAGGCCGCTCCAGCTTAAGGACCGATATACAGTTGCGCTTTACTGCCAGCGACTTTCCATGTGGAATGGCGATTCCGTCCCCAATTCCAGTCTTTCCCTGGGATTCCCTTATATATAAATCCTGCTTGAATTCTTCCTTGGATGTAATGCTTCCGTCCTTTAAAAGAAGGTCGCACACACATTCAAACACCTCCTCCTTATTCTGCGCCTTTACATTGACGGCCACTGCATTCTCATTGATTACCTCCAGCAGATTCATACTTTCCTGTCTCCTTTAACCATAGAATTTAAATAGTCCGCTATTTCTTCCTGTCCTTTCAGTCTGCGGAATTCCTCATAGGCTTCCTCATCGTCCAATAAGGTCACAATGGCGGAATAAAAACGGATGATTTGTCCCTTTGCCTTAAGCCGTTCATCCAGATTCAATGCCAGAAGAAATATCCGGTCCACTCTCCTGTCCCTGCCCCAGTCCACCGGTTCCTCCAATATGGCGGCGGCAATGACCGGGTGGCAGACACAGAAAGCAGCTCCATGCGGAATGGCCACTCCAAGTTCAGACTCAATAACAAGGCTGGCTGACCAGGCAGCGGCGTATATATTGGGATACTTGGACTTCACCACCTCCTTCAGAGGGTTTTCCTCCAGGATGTTGTACCGCAGTTTCAACATCTTGGATTTCATATACAGAATAAGGCTGTCAAAAAGGTATTCATCCCTGTCAAGCCCCTGTCTCAGAATATTGCCGGTAATGGAAATAACCTTATCCGTCACCCGGCAGATGTTCTGGTTGGCTTCCATATAAGTCTGCCTGGATGCCTCCCCTGTAAACTCCTGTATCTCTGCAGCTCCCAAAACCAATACTGCAAACTGCCCTTCGCCCTCCGGGAAAACAATATTATAATACTTCTTAAGGCTTTCCATGCATGCTCCGGCCATACTTCGGTCATATTCCGCGCCCTGCCACTCTGCCCCCTGATGTTCAAAATCCGCCGGAATCTCTGCATATTCCTTTTTCCTGATTCGCAGAACACACAGTGACAGGAGAAATGACAGCTGCTGGTACCCGTCAAAGCTGTAGTGTATCCCAAATTCTTTCTCCAGCCCCGCAATGGCCCCTGCTACCCCATCCATATCAAATCCCCACAGGAACTTCTCTGTCTGGCTTTTCAGTGTCTGGTCCCCAAACTCATGACGCTTTCTGGATATATCCGCGAAGAGTTCCCACAAGGCCATGCGCCAGTAGTACTCGCTGCACTCTATTTGCAGTCCCTGCCCTCTCTTACAGGTGACGGCTACATGATGGGCCGCCAGCCATACGGAAGCCTGACTGGCGGCCTTCTCTGCGTCCAGCCGGCTTATGAGAAGCCTCTGCTCCAGTCTCATCTTCTGTATGCTTCTCTGCTTCAAAAGAAGTTCCAATATCTGGAAATTAATATCTGTACCATATAGCTCCGCCTGGTTCTCATCGTTCCATGCCTGCTTTGCCGCGTCCCAGTCCTTACCTTTCATGAGACAGACACCTTTGTTGCTCTTAGAGACAATCCTTCCCAGTCCGTGTTCTTCCAGAAAACTTCCCAGCTACTTGAGGTCGTTCCTGATGGTCTTAAGGGAACATTGCACATCCGCCGCCAGGCGCTCCACAGTCACAAATCCATCTGACCTGTACAGCAGCTTCAGAATTTTATATTGCCGTTTCTGCATCATGTTCCCTCCTGTATCCTGTTCCATTGCCCTTCCATCCCTTCGATATTCTTATATTAACAGCTTTCCCCTATTTTCTATTTCCAAAATATTGACAGAAAGCTTTGGTTTTCTTCAATAGTTTTTCCAAAATCCATGTTGCGCCTTTTATTGGGGTCCCACAAGAGATTGTTAATGCAAGGGTTCTCCAACTGGAGAACTTTCCTTTAATATAAAAAAGAGCACCGCCCGGATAAGAAATCTTAATATCTCTTATCCGTTTGCGATACTCCCTTTATTAGTCATTCTAACAGGTTTCTGTTACCATTTCATGCAGAATCACTTCATCCGTCTTTTTCATGCCATCCCGTGCAATGACAGAAATGGTATGAATAGTTTCTTCGAAATCACCTTTGACAATCCCATCTCCTGGTTGGAAGCTCTTACCGGCTTTGGCCTGCTGATACGCCAGAAATGCATTCCTCAGGCTGGACGCAATCTTCATTGCACAGGAAGGTTTTGCACCATCACAAATCAGACCCGAATTCACTACCAACGAATTTGTAAGCAATTCCCTGATGATTTTTTCACCTTCCCCACTCAGGAATGCGATTCCTGCAACAGAAGCAGATGATGCAGACACAACCCCACAATAGGCTGATAATTTTCCGATTCCCTGCTTCATATACAGGCCAAGCAGATTAGCAAAAATCAGAGCCCGGTATAACTGATTTTCCTCACAGTGGTGTTCTCTAGCATAAAGGATAATCGGAACAGACACGGTAATGCCCTGATTTCCAGAGCCAGAGTTGATAACAACCGGCTTCTCACAACCGCTCATTCTGGCATCCGAACCGGCCGAAGCATAAGCAACCATCTTTTCCACAAAATCATCTGGGCGCTTATCCAACACCAGTTTTCCAATATTGGAACCCCAATTATTATGAATGCCTTCTTCTGCAATAGCGATATTATATTCGATTTCCATATCCAGAATCGGCCGGATTTCACTGTAATCTGTATTTCGCGCAAAATCGTAGATTTGTTCAAAGGAAAAGTTTATTGTGTTTTCTTTTGAAATGTTTTTGTCCTGCTTATACAGAATCTCTTCATTTCTTTCAATCAAAGTAATATTAGTATGAGAATCTTCTAGCACAACTTTTGCATAGTCGTCGCCACTATGTTCTTCAACCTCAATATAGAGATTCGAAACACCTGGAACCAGTTCCGTATGTACGATTCCCTGCTCAATCAATGCATCTGCCTCGCAGAGCCTGCTCTTATCGACATTCTCTAATACCCGTAACTTCTTCTCCGCATCTCCCAGAAAAGCTCCGGTTACCAGTGAGATTGTGATTCCTTTTCGTCCGTCAGTTCCCGGCACTTTTATGCTGTTGGCATTTTTAATCATACTGCCAGATAATCTTGCTATAATTCTGTCAGGATTCGTTCCCAGTACTTCCTTTGCCTTAGCGGCTGCGTATGCAAGTGCAATCGGTTCTGTACAACCAAATGCAGGCACAATCTCCTGTTTAAAATATTCAATGTAATTCATGCTTTATACCATTCCTTTCGCTTCGCTCAAGGCACAAACAAGTACAAGTGCGCCTAAAAGTTCACTCTATTCTTCACTCCTTACTCATTCTCCAATCCGTACTCGATTACATATTGAACAAAATATTCTACTCCAAGTTTTAAGACGTTTTCATCAATATCAAAATACGGACTATGCTGCGGAAATCTCCCTTCTGGATTACTGAATCCACCGCCCAGCATCAACAGACATTTCGGGTTTTTATATTTTGCAAAATCCTCTCCACCCATCTGCTGTTCGTAATCAATAAGTTTATCCTCACCGAATACTTTTGCTGCCGCACGGCGTCCTGTATCAACACATTCCGAATCGTTAATCATTGCTGGCGGTCCCCAGTGATATTCCACTTTAATATCCGTTCTGGTCGAAATGGCAACACCCTGAGCCACACGGTTTAAGATATCCGGATAGTGGTTTCTCAGCTCATTATTAAATGTTCTGCAGGTTCCCATTAAATGCGCGGAATTCGGAATAATGTTAAATGTGGTACCTGAATGGAATGAAGTCACGCTGACTACAGCCGTATCCAGTGGGCTGACTTCTCTGCTGACAACCTTCTGAAGTGCACCTACCAGTTCTGCACCTGCTACTACCGGATCAATGGTCTGATGTGGCAATGCACCGTGTCCGCCTTTACCTTTGATATAAATGTCAAACGTATCTGCAGCAGACATAACCGGTCCATAACGAAGAGATGCATAACCTGCTTCAATCTGACTCCAGATATGAAGTGCAATTAAACGGTCACATTCCAAAATCTGCTCCTCATTTTTCATGTAAGCTGCTCCACTGTCTTCGATAAATTCCTCTGCTGGCTGGAACAGCAAACGTACGGTCACAGTCAGTTCATCTTTTATCTTGGAAAGGATTTTTGCTGTTCCTAGTAACATTGTGATATGTGTATCATGGCCGCAGGTATGTGCACAGCCTGAAACCTTTGATTTATATTCGCAATCTACCAGGTCATCCATCGGAAGCGCATCAATATCTGCACGGATTCCAATGATATGATCGTCGGACTTTTTGCCGCGGATTGTGGCGATTACGCCGGTTTTTGTAGAAGCAATGTACGGAACATCCAGTTCATCCAGATATTCCATGATTTTTTTCTGTGTGTTATGCTCCTCCCATGATTTCTCCGGATTTTCATGGAAGTATCTTCTTAATTGGATTAATTCATCTTCGATTATTTTAATCTGATTTTTAATTTCCATAGTCTTCCTCCTAGAACGGTCCATAATTAATTTTAGTTGCAATAACCAATGAAAGTACACTTACAACTGTCAGTATCGTAATCAGCGGAGTAACAAACTTCCACCATTTTTTTAACGGAATCTTCGCAATTGTCAGGAAGATTAACAGGGTACCGCTTGTAAACCATAAAGAGTTTGTAAGTCCATCACCAAACTGGAAAGCAAGAATCATGGTTTGTCTGGTCATACCAACAATGTCTGCCAGCGGAATCAGAATCGGCATCAGAGCCATTGCTTTTGCAGAACCGGAGGTAATCAGTCCATTGAACAGCGCGATAACAAACATAACTGCAATTGCTGTAATGGAGCTCGGAAGTTCCATAAGCGGTTTGGAAATTGCGTTGATAATCGGGTCGATAATACCAGAACTTGTCAATATCCACTGGATACCTCTTGCAAGACCGATTACCAGCGCCGGTCTCAACCCGTCTTTTGCACCATCGATAATGCAGTCAATAATCTTATCAGCACTCAGTTTATTGATGACACCAGCCGCAATTGCTGTAAATAAGAAACATGCAGACAAGTCATTCATGGACCAGCCAAATTTTGCGACACCTGCAATTGCCGCAATAAACGTAATCATGAACACTGCAAGAGAAACACTCTGTCTTTTGGTCAGCGGATTCTTTGCGATATCACTATAATCAATTCTGAATTCGCTGTCATCAATATCTGCAGTAATGGAAGCTGCTTTGTCGCGTTTTACTTTTCTTGCATATTTCAATACGTAACAAATAACAATTATGTCAAAAATTACCAGCAGAATAAAGCGGAATAAAAAGCCTGAGAACATTGGTAACTCAGCAATTTCATGGGAGATACCAACCGTATAGACACTGGTAGGTGAAATGGAAAAGCTAATCATATCAATCATTGCAGAGCAGGCGACACCAGTCATCAAATCATAACCGAGAGCCAGACACAGTGATATGATAATAGGAATAAACGGTACAATCTGCTCATTCCATCCCAAGAATCCACCAAAACATGCAAAAATAACCATGATTAAGACTAGAATTTTTTCCGAGCCTACTTTTTCTGCACTCGTTAAGATTTTTGCCACACTTTTATCCAAGGTGTTGGTTCGTTTATAAACTTCGATACAGCCGGCAACTAACATTACCAGGAACATCATTCCTGCAGAAGCCTCCAGTCCGTTTGGAATTGCCTGGAAAATAGCCTGCAGTCCTAAGTAAGTTTTTTCAATTGCGTGGAAAGAATTGGGTACAACAATGGTTCTTCCCCCGACAACCTCACGTTCAAAAGCACCAGGGCTTATGAAAAACGACAGGATGTAGCAGGCAACAATAACACCAAAAACAATAATAAATGCGTTAATACTCTTACCCTTATTCTTTTTCTCCTTTGAATTTCCCATAATAATACTCCTTTTAGTTTTTCATATTACTTATCGCATTCTGCCGCAAATCGCCAGCATCACTTCTCCCTCCTTTTACATGTTATTTTCCCATAAGACAGAAACTGCGATTAAGAAATATGGTTATGTTGATTACTAATATAATAAGCAAATCGTATGCCAACTAATTTTGTCCAGAAAACAGCGAATCTGCGTTTCACTGGCCTTCGCATTTTTGCAAAATTGCTAATTTTTTTCTCACTTGTGCAAATAAATAAAATCTGACTGTTTTTTCCAAATCTATTCACCAATAACAGATATCTTTTGTGTAACTTTACAAAAAAATGGAGATGTGTTATATTATGATGGGTGATCTATTATGTATAAAATCGAGAAAAATTCTGCTCAGGAAATAGCAGATGCAATCCAGTCTTTGCTTCTTCTGGATGTTACAATTGTAGACAAAACTTTGAAGCGAATTGCAGCGACCGGTAATTACCGACATTTAGTGGGGGAATATTTGCCGAAGGGCTGTTCTTATGAATATACTATCAATTCAAAGAAAACCGAAATAATTACAGAAACTGCATTAAGCTCACGCTGTGCCCATTGCAAATCCGCTTCCATATGCAAAGAAATTGCAACCGTAGGCTATCCAATTATATCTCGTGACGGACAGGCACTCGGCGCTATCGGTCTGATTGCATTTAAAGAATCTCAATGGATGTATATCAAGGAAAATCAATCCACTATAACCCGTTTTTTAGGCAAGCTTGGAGAATTGCTGGCTGGTAATCTTGCGTATGAAGAAACCATTAAAAATCTGTTTCTCCGCAACCAGGAAATTACAACTATCGTGAATTCTCTAGATTATGGTCTATGCTTAGCAGACACTAATCAGAGGATTACCATTGTAAATAAACAGCTTACAAAGCTCCTAAATCATTCCGAGCAGGATCTGATTGGAAAAAGAGTTGATGAAATCTTTTACCCCCCCCCCCATCACAATCGCAGACTCTCCTGGAACGGTACTATGACAGTAAAATCCAGACTGGCGGACCCGCGTATCCGTTTTTCCATAAAGATGATTATCACTCCGATACACGATGATATCCGCAATTATGTTTTTCAGGTTTCGCGTTACTCCAATGAGTTGATGAACGCATATAATATTATTGAGCGAAAAGATGAGATTAATTTTTCTGATATCTGCGGAGATAGTGCTGCACTTCAAAATATTATAACACTGGCCAAACAAATCTCCACAGGCGATTCTTCTGTACTGATTCGCGGAGAAAGCGGGACTGGAAAAGAATTATTTGCCCGGTCAATCCACTATGCCTCTAACCGCAGGCATAAACCGTTCGTAGCTATCAATTGTGCATCTATTCCAGATACTCTGCTGGAGAGCGAACTATTTGGATATGAAAGAGGCGCGTTTTCCGGAGCTAATACGTCAGGAAAGGTGGGACGCTTTGAACTGGCAAATGGAGGAACTTTGTTTTTAGATGAAATCGGTGATATGCCGCTCCACTTACAGCCAAAACTCCTTCGTGTTTTACAAGATGGTTCTTTTCTAAGACTTGGTGGAAAAAATACGATTAAAGTTAATTTCCGGCTGATTACCGCTACCAATCGAAATCTGGAAAACATGATTAAAAATAAGGAATTTCGTGAAGACTTATATTTTCGGTTAAATGTAATACCAA
>OATI01000964.1_pt1 | contig 16353 bp, 15 predicted proteins | sample 1494981 | NCBI WGS metagenome assembly OATI01 (sample SAMEA2579952, study PRJEB22360) | human gut metagenome
TTTGCCTTTAGTGCTTGCATCCCCGCGGGGGGGGGGGAGCCACACCCACCGGCGCCTTACCGGCGGCGGACTGCTCGTCCATATTGCCCTCGCCTGTTATGACCAGGTCGACATCGCGCACGCGCTCGTCAAACCCCACGAGATCGAGCACCGCCTCTACACCCGAGCGCAGCTCCGCACCGAGCGCCAGCAACGCGGCGCCCAAGCCACCGGCAGCGCCCGCGCCGGGCACGCCGAGCACCGAGCCAAATGTCCGTGCGCCCTCGGGTGTGCGCAACAACCCCTGGGCTCGCGCCTCGAAAATTGCCGCATCGAGCAGGCGACCGTAGCCGACCATCCAGCCGTCGTATCTGCGCAGCGCCTCGACATCATCCGCCGGCAGGCCCTTCTGCCCGCCAAACACCGCCAGTGCGCCTCGACGCCCCACGAGCGGATTCTCGACATCGGAAAGCACAACGATACGAGCATCATCCAAAGCCTGCAGCGCTGGCGCCAAATCAACGCTCGCCACCTGCTCAAGGCCGGCAAGACCAGGGGCGACATCGCATCCCTGATCATCGACCACACGCGCGCCCAGCGCCTGCAGCATGCCGGCGCCACCGTCGTTGGTGGCACTGCCGCCCAAGCCAATATAGATAGTCTTTACCCCGACACGAGCTGCACGGAGCATCAGCTCGCCCACGCCATAGGTTGTAGCAGCCAGCGCCGCCGATTCCGTGCAAGGTGAGTACCCGATGCCTGCTGCTTCGGCCATCTCAATAACAACCGACTTGTGCTCGCCGTCCACTAACATCCGGGCAGGCACACCATCGCCAAAGGGTCCCGCAACCTCGCAGGTCACAATCTCACCGCCGCACGCGGCAACGGCATCGAGCGTCCCCTCACCGCCATCTGCCAGCGGCAAAGCGTTCAGCTCGGCATCGGGCCACACATGGCGCATGCCCTCGGCAACCGCCGCCTCCGCCTGCGCGCTCGAAACGCTGCCCTTAAAGGAGTCGATCGCCAACAGCACACGGCGGGGTCGGCGGCACGCAGGACCAAAGTCAACCGCCGTGCCAGCATCCTCACCGGCACCTGCAAGCGCTGCGGCGTGAGCGGCGTGTGCTTCAAGATCGGCCCCACAACCGCAATCAGCGCCGCCCGCTCCGCGCAGACCGCCAAAATAGCTACTCAGCAGCTCGCGGCATTCATCCGCCAGTACGCCGGCGGTCACATTGAACCGATGATTCAGGCGCGAGTCGGCATTCAAATCGTATAGGGATCCCAACGCGCCCGCCTTGGCATCGGTCGCGCCATACACGCAGCGTCCCACGCGCGCGTTGACCATAAGGCCCGCGCACATGCAGCAAGGCTCGAGCGTTACATAGACCGTGCAATCGGAAAGGCGCCAGCGACCGAGCGCCTGGGCAGCGGCGCACAGGGCCGCGAACTCTGCATGAGCCGAAGGATCCTGATCGAGCTCGCGCCGATTGTGCGCCCTCGCGACGATCTCGCCGTCGCGCACCACTACGGCTCCGATGGGCACCTCGCCCACCGCCGCGGCGGCTCGCGCCTCCGCCAACGCCTCGCGCATGAACTTCTCGTCGATTTCGGTGATCGTCATCGTTCGCCTTCCCTGTTGCAAATTCAAAACGATGCTATCATTACGACTCACGGAGAGATGGCAGAGCGGTTGAATGCGGCGGTCTTGAAAACCGTTGAGCGCGAGAGCGTTCCGGGGGTTCGAATCCCCCTCTCTCCGCCACTCCTAGTGATGCACCGGTGTCATGGTCCGCTCAAACAGTGCATCGACCACGTCGGCTATCTCAGGTCGACGCTCAAGATCGTGGCCCGATTCCCACCATATCGTGAAAAGTCGAATAATGCCGCCGGCGACAAACTCAGACGTCGTCTCGAGTGACACGGGGGCCAGGGCATCCTCGGCAAGCACGTTCATCACACGCTCGCGGATGGAGCGGGCAATACGGTCGCAAATAACGTTGGTCAACATGCCAGACATGCTGCTTGCCAAAATGTTATCCATGAGCTGCTCGTGCGCCAGAATCAAATCCATGGCATCGTCCAAAATCGCGTGCCGAAGCGCGCGCACGTCCTCGGCAGACACCGCGCCGGCCCCATCGGGCTGTTTTTGCGGCAAGCCCGACATGAGCTCATCGATATAAAAGGCAAAGTAATCGTTCTTGTCGCGAAAGTGCTTGTAGAACGTCGTGCGGCGAATCATAGCGCGGTCGCACAGCATGGCAACCGTCAGGTCCTCAAAACGATGCTCCTCGAGAAGCTCGGTGAAGGCATCGAACAGGGCGCGGTAGGTTTTCTTAATGCGAAGGTCCACTGGTATCGCCATCCTCAGGGCAAAGACAACACTCGTCAATCTGTCGCATATCTTACACCTGTACCTCGCGCGCTTTGCCCCGGTGCCGACCCCGCCGAAAACATAACGCTTGCCGGAAAGTTCGGCACGGCAAAACGTTGCGGGTATACTAGTAGCGTTATACCAACGGCAGCTGGCGCATGCCGCCGCGGCCATTCGAAACGGAGACATCATGCTTCCCGTCATCATCGGCATCGTTGTTGTCATTGTGATTGCCTGCGCCATCGCCGGCATCTACAACAACATGGTCACCAAGCGCAACCGCATCGATAACGCCTGGCAGAACATCGATACGCAGCTGCAGCGCCGCAACGACCTGATCCCCAACCTGGTCGAGACCGTCAAGGGCTACGCCAAGCACGAGCAGGAGACGCTCTCCGCCGTGATCAGCGCGCGTAACACCGCCGTCAAGGCCACCACGCCCGAGGCCAAGATGGAAGCCGACAACGTGCTGACCGGTGCGCTGCGTCAGCTCTTCGCCGTAGCCGAGGCCTATCCCGATCTTAAGGCAAACACCAACTTTACGCAGCTGCAGGCATCGCTCGAGGATACCGAGAACAAAATTAGCTATGCACGCCAGAGCTACAACGATTGCGTGCTCAGCTACAATAACGCCATTCAGACGTTCCCGGCTGTCATCTTTGCCGGCATCTTCCAGTTTAAGGAGCGCCAGGGCTTCGAGGCCGCCGAAGCAGCCCGCCAGGCCCCGACCGTCAAGTTCTAGTAGTTTGGCAGCGCATCCTTAATCGGCCAAATGCATAAACCGCCCGTCGAATGCATACTTCGACGGGCGGTTTCCTTTTTCGCGAAGGTCCCCCTCTAAGCGCCGTGCATTTTTAGGAGTATTCAACATAACCAAGAGCTTCGGGCGCCACGATAAATGCCAAAGACCGCGAATATCCCTGCAAATCAAACGCTGTCAGCCCATAACCCCGCCCATCATTCGTGGAAAACATCGAGAACTCCCGATTTTTTGCCCGAAGCCGGTATGCAGGGGCCTTCGATTGCAGAATACTCGCAAAAATGCACGTCGCCACCGCCCCCACATGGCGCGAAGCAAAAAAGGGCGACCTTCCTTTCCGGCGCACTCCGCAGGACGAAAGAACCTCCGCCGCACAAAGTGCGCAGCGGAGGTTCTTTCATGTCCGAGGACGCGCCGGAAAAGAGGGTCGCCCTCGGGCCGGACAGCTAAGACAGCTTATGCGACGGTGTAAACCCAGTCGTGCTTATCCTCGACAGCACCGGACTGGATACCAGTCAGGGTCTCGCGGAGCTTCTTCATCACAGGGCCGATCTCGGTGTAGCCAGCCGGGAAGGTCACGGTCTCGTCGGCGCCGTAAACCTTGTTGTCGATCTCGCCAACCGGGGAGATGACGGCAGCGGTGCCGCACAGGCCGCACTCGACAAAGGTACCGGCCTTGACCTCGGCCCACTCGACGGGACGCTGATCGACGGTCATGCCCAGGTCCTGAGCGACCTGAACGAGCGAACGACGGGTGATAGAGGGCAGGATGGAGTCGGTGTGCGACTGAGGAACAACGAGGGTGCCGTCCTCCTTCACGAACAGAACGTTCGCGCCACCGGTCTCCTCGACATAGGTGCGGGACTCGGAGTCGAGATACAGGTTCTCGGCATAACCCTCGCGGTGAGCCTCCATCGTGGGCTTAAGGGACATGGCGTAGTTCAGGCCGGCCTTGATGTTACCGGTGCCGTGCGGTGCCGCGCGGTCATACTCGGAAACGCGCAGCTTGACGGGCTTGAGGCCACCCTTAAAGTACGGACCGACCGGGGTCACGAGAATGCGGAACGTGTACTCAGGAGCGGGAGCCACGCCGATCACGTCACCGGAACCGATCATAAACGGACGCACGTACAGGGTCGCGCCGGAGCCGAAGGGCGGAACCCAGGCGGCGTTGGCAGAAACGACCTGCTTAACGGCCTCAACGAACTTGTCCTTGGGGAACGGGGGCATCTCGAGGCGCTGGGCAGAGTTATACATGCGCTCGGCGTTCATGTCGGGACGGAAGCAGACGATGCTGCCGTCCTCGGCGGTGTAGGCTTTCAGGCCCTCAAAGACCTCCTGGCAGTAATGGAAGATGCCGCCGCACTCGGAGACATGCAAGGTGTGGTCGGTGGTCAGACCGCCCTCGTCCCACTCGCCATCCTTCCAATGGGCCTCGTAGCTGTAATCGGTCTTCATGTAACCAAAGCCGAGGCTACCCCAATCGATATCCTTCTTCTCGACAGTCATATGTCGCTCCTTACATACACAGTTGCATACTCGCGAACTCGCACGCAAGGACCGAGGCCGACCGCGTCGCAACGTCGCACGCCCGGAGCGTAGAGCCGGACGGGACACGCGGGCAACACCAAAGCCCATAGCACGTCGATTCGCATGCACGAGATTGTACTCCCCGCACGCGTCTGATAAAACGCATTTCTTTAACTAAGTAAAGTATTTTCATTCAACCGAAGCTAAAGAGGCCCGCCACCGTAAGCGGTGACGGGCCTCAACGACACAGTTTGTCCGCTGCCTCGAGCTATGCGCTCTATTTGCCCAGCTTAGCCTTAACCAGACCGACCACGGTCGGGATGATCGACACGGCGACAATGCCGATAATCAGCAGCTCAAAGTGCTCCTGCACAAAGGGGATGCCGCCAAAGAAGTAGCCCAGCAGTGTAAAGAGCGTTGACCAGGTAATGCCGCCCAGCACGTTAAAGATAACGAAGTTGCGCCAGTGCATGCCGCCCATGCCGGCGATAAAAGGCACAAAGGTGCGGATGAACGGGAAGAAGCGGCCGAGGAAGATGGCCAGATGGCCCCATTTATCAAGAAACGCCTCGGACTTCTCGATGCGCTCGGGCGTCATGGCCTTTACCTTGCCCGAGGCAATGATCTTGCGGCCAAAGAAGTGGCCGATCATAAAGTTGCACTGATCGCCCAAGATGGCTGCGGCCCATGCGGTGGCCAGAAGCGCCACGATGTTAAAGCCGCCATTATGGGCAAAGAAGCCCGAGGCAAACAGCAGCGAGTCGCCGGGAAGGAACGGGAAGAACACCACGCCCGTCTCGATAAAGATGATTAGGAACACGCAGCCGTAGGCCATAAGCGGGCCGGCGGCGATCCAGCTGGCGATCGCGGTGCGCGGGTCCTTAAGAAGCTCGGCGATAAAATTGATGAAACCCATGAAGTAAAACCTCTCAGTTGTGGGCGCGGACACGTCCAAGTTGACCAGTATACGGTTGCGATGCGAGCGCGGGCCAAACCCCTCAAAAGTCTTACTTCATTACCAGCAAGTTTGCATAACTGACACTTGTCGCCCAAAGCGAAGCAAGATCGTCCTTCCTAATCCCTAGCGAATCGCTATACTTTATTGAATCGCATTGTCACGGTGCCAAGGGAGGGCGGCCGATGAGCTTTATCAACACCGTTCGAGAGGACATCAAGACCGTCCAGGCGCAAGACCCCGCTGCGCAAAACGGTCTGGTCATCTTCCTTTCCTACCCCGGCTTGCACGCCAAGTGGAATCATGTGCCCGAACACTGGCTGTGGGAGCACGGCCATCGTTCACTCGCCCGTGTGCTCTCGCAAATCACCCGCCACATCACCGGCGTCGAGATTCATCCCGCCGCGCAGATCGGCAAGCACTTCTTTATCGACCACGCCATGGGCGTCGTTATTGGCGAGACTGCCATCGTGGGCGACAACTGTGTGCTCTATCAGGGCGTCACGCTCGGCGGTACCGGCAACGAGACCGGCAAACGCCACCCCACCCTGGGCAACAATGTCACGGTGGGCACGGGCGCCAAGGTGCTCGGCAACATCCGCATCGGCAACAACGTCAAAATCGGCAGCAACTCGGTCGTCGTCAAGGACGTGCCCGACAACTGCACCGTCGTGGGCGTGCCCGGGCGCATCATCAAGCGCAACGGCTGCCGCGTGTTCGAGGAGAGCTTCGACGCCAAGCAGCATCGCGAGTACATGCCCGACGATGCCGCCGAGCAGAGCGCCCTCAACCGTCAGGGCATCACCGAAAACGCCCGTCGCGTCAAGGAACTCGAGCAAGAGGTGGCCGAGCTCAAAGCCCTCGTCGCCAAGCTCGTGGACGAGCGCTAGAAGCGGACGGCCACCGACAACATTGACGCCAACACAAAAGGCGCGCCAGGGAATCCGCCCCCGGCGCGCCTTCTTTTCGATGTGACATGCGGGACTGCTCCTTTGTCACCTTATGCGAACTGGCTTAGGTAGAGGTCGGCATAAGCGCCCTCGGCAGCCAGCAGTTCCTTGTGCGTACCCTGCTCGATGATATTGCCGTGATCCATGACCAGGATGAGGTCGGCATCGACGATCGTCGACAGACGGTGCGCGATCACAAAGCTCGTGCGTCCGCGCATGAGCGCATCCATGGCACGGCCGATGGCGAGCTCGGTGCGCGTGTCCACGCTCGACGTCGCCTCGTCCAGAATGAGGATCGCCGGGTTGTTGAGCAGCACGCGCGCGATGGTCAGCAGCTGACGTTGGCCCTGGCTGATGCTCTCGGCATCGTTAGCCACACGCGTGTCGTAGCCCTGCGGCATAGTGCGCACAAAGAAGTCGACCTGAGCGGCACGTGCGGCCGCGACAATCTCCTCGCGCGTCGCCTCGGGACAGCCATAGGCGATGTTCTCGGCAATGGTGCCATCGAACAGCCAGGCGTCCTGCAACACCATGCCAAACTGCTGGCGCAGCTCGCCGCGATCCATGCGGCTCGTGTCCACACCGTCGAGGGTAATGCGGCCACCGTCGATCTCGTAGAAGCGCATGAGCAGATTGATGAGCGTGGTCTTACCCGCACCCGTGGTTCCCACCACTGCGATCTTCTGACCCGGCTCGGCGGTAAACGACACGTCGCGCATAAGCGGCTTGTCGGGCGAATATCCAAAGCGCACGTGCTCAAAAGCGACACGGCCCTCCACCTTGCCCGGCAGCTTGGCGGCGGCCGCCGGCAACGGATCGGCTTCCATCTCGGACTCGTCGAGCAGGTCGAATACGCGCTCGGCGCTCGCCAGCGCGCTCTGCAGCGAGTTAAAGGTAAACGACAGCTGCGTCATGGGCTCGGACGCCTCATAGATAAACTGGAAGAACGCCTGGAACACGCCGACGGTCATATGCCCGGCAACCAGCATGCTGCAGCCCACCAGCGCGATCACGATCTGCGCCAAGCGGCCGATAAAGCGCACCGCGGGACCGACGGCGTTAATCATAAAGTCGGCCTTGGTGCTCACGCGCGCCAGCTCCCTCGAAGCCTCGTGCACCTCGGCAGAGCTCTGGCGCTCGCGGTTAAACGCACGAATCACTAGACGGCCCGAGTAGCCTTCCTCGACCGCGCTCGTAATCTTGGACACCCACTCCTGGCGCTCGCCCGTCACATCGTGCGTGCGGCGCGAAACGACCTTCGTCACCAGCAGCGAAAGCGCCGTAAAGAACAAAAAGACAAGCGTGAGCGGCACGCTAAACACGAACATCACGCTCACGGCGCCCACCACGGTACCGATCGACACCAGAAGCTGCAGCAAGCCGCGCTGCATGCTCTCGGACATCTTGTCCAAGTCGTTGGTCGCACGGCTGACGACCTCGCCGGGACGATGCGCGTCAAAGTAGGCAAGCGGCAGACGGTTGAGCTTTTGTGCGATGCGGTTGCGCAGGCGCAGGTTGAGGCGCTCGGCAACGCTCGACATCAAAAAGCTCTGGAGTGCGTAGAACGAGGCGGCGGCGGTCCAGATCATAAAGTAGATGAAGATGGTCCTGCCGCAGTTCTCCCAGGTAATGCTGAAGGTAGCGTTGTTGGCAAACGCCAGCTTCATGTGCCCCCACAGCTCATCGATCACGCGGGCGCTGTAAGCCGGCGCCGCGGTGTTAAAGATGACATAGAACACGATGCTCGCGAACACGATATAGAAGCGCCAATGGTCGCCGGCGGCTTCGCTCCACAGGCGGCGCACCGTCGCCCAGGTGTCGCGGGGCGTCTCGTCCTCGTCCTCGTCGTCAACGTCGCGCATGCGCTCCGCCTCGGCGCGGGCGCGCTCGTCCTCGGCGCGCTCGTTTTCCTCGTAGAGTGCCTGGCGGCGAGCCTCACGCTCCGCCGCTGCCTTGGCGGCTTCGTCCAGGCCGGGTGTGGCGCCCGTCTCCTCAACTGTCCCTGCAACCGCGGCGTCATCGGCGATGCCCTGCTTCTTGAGCTCCTCGGTCATGCTACTCACCTCCCTTCATCTGCGATTCCGCGATAGCGCGGTACACCTCGCAGGTTTCCATGAGCTCGTCGTGCGTGCCTAGGCCCACAATCTCGCCGTCTTTGAGCACCACGATCTGATCGGCATGCAAAATAGTCGAGATGCGCTGGGCGATGATGAGCACCGCGGCATCGCGCGTCTCGTCCTGCAGCGCATGGCGCAGTGCCGCATCGGTCTTAAAGTCCAGGGCCGAAAAACTGTCGTCGAAGATATACAGATCGGCGCGCTTCATGAGCGCGCGGGCGATCGCCAGGCGCTGGCGCTGACCGCCCGAAAAGTTCGTGCCGCCCTGGGCCACCGGCGTATCGAGCCCCTGGGGCTGGTCGAGCACAAAGGTGCTCTGGGCAACCTCCAGCGCATGGAGCATGTCAGCCTCGGTCGCGCCCTCGTTGCCAAAGCGCAGGTTGCTTGCAACGGTGCCCGAGAACAGCCATGCCTTCTGCGGCACGTAAGCGATTTGCCCGCGAATCTCACCTTGCGAAAGGTCGCGCAGATCGACGCCGTTCAGGCGAATGGCGCCCTTCGTGGCATCGTGGAAGCGAAGCAAGAGCTTGGCCACCGTCGACTTGCCCGAACCCGTCGAGCCTACAATCGCCGTGGTCTGGCCACGGCGACAGGCAAAGCTCAGGTCGCACAGGGTGTCCTCGTCGGCATCGTCAAAACGGAACGACATATGGTCGAACACGGCCACCGCATCGGCACCGTCAACAGGCTCCGCTGCGCACGTGTCCAGCGTGCGCTTGCCGTCCACGATGCTCGGCTCAATCTCCAACACCTGCTGCGCGCGGTTGAGGCACGCCGCAGCGCGCGGAAGCGTCAGAATCACCATCTGCGCCGTCATCACAAAGAACAGGATCAGGATCGCGTACTCCAGCACGGCCGAGATGCTACCGATTTGCATGGCGTGGACGCCCACGCGGTTGCCGCCCACCCACAGCACCGCCACCTCGGCGATATTCATCAAAAAGAAGCTGGAGCTGTCGAGACCCACAAACAGGTGGTTGACCTTGATGGCATTGGCCGCGTAATCGCTAAACACCTCGTCCAGGCGCTGCTCCTCGTGGCGCTCCTTGTTAAATGCGCGGATGACGCGCACGCCCACGATGTTCTCGCGCAGCACCACGTTCATGCGGTCGATAAAGCTCTGCAGGCGCATAAAGATCGGCGCGGCGTTGGCAACGGTAAAGACCGCCGCCACCAGCACGATCGCAACCACCACGCCCAGCAGCGTGCCCATGGCGGGATCGATGAACCAAGCAAAAATGATGCCTGCCACGGCCAAGAACGGCACCGGCAGCACCAGCTGAATCGTCTGAAGGACAGCTTGCTGAATCACGTTGATGTCGTTGAGCGAGCGCGTGATCATCGAACCCGTGCCAAAGCGCTCAAAGTCGCTGGCGGACAGCTCGAGCGACTTGTCGTACACGGCATTGCGGATATCGCAGGCCACGTTGGCGGCCAGGCGCGCCGAAAGATAGCAGCCCAGCACCGTGCCGCCGCTGGCCATGCCGGTCGCGATAAGCATGTACAGGCCGTTGCGTAATATATAGTCGACATCACCCGTGGTAATACCGGTGTTGACCATGTTCGCCAGCATCGTGGGAACCAGCAGCGTACCGACGTTATCTATCAGCACCGCAAACAGCGTCACCGCAATCAGACCGCGGTACGGCCTCATAAACCTCATTAAGAGTCGCATGTGTCCCCCTCGCCCTTATCGTCAGCCTCGTTCTCGGCGGCCACTTGCCGTTTAAATGCCTCGCACTCTTCGTTCAGAACATGGGAGAATTTACCGACCAGGCGCATGATCTCGCGCTGTTCCCACGGCTCGAGCGCCTCGAATGCCTGCTGCTCGGCTTTTTGCGCCGGCAACGCGTAGCGCTTGGCAAACTGCACGCCTTCTTCGGTCAGTCGCAAAACCTTGTTCTTACGACTGCCCTCGGCAAACTCCAACGTCGCAAGCCCTCGCGCCCTAAGCGTCTTAATCGCCGAATTGATGGTCTGTTTGCTGTAGAACCATTCACTCGTCAGCCGACTCACGGCAACGCTTCTGCCCGCTGCACTCGTGTCGACGAGCATCCAGTAAGCGCAGTCCGAAAGGCCGCAGGCACGCGAGAACTCCGAATAGATATGGTCGAGTCCATTGAGCAACCGGTCGAAGTCGACCAGTTTAACCGCACCATTCATCTATCCCACCATTCGATTGTCCGATTTTTGACCAATTTTATGTCTCTAGATTAGTCCGAGTTTTGACTATCGTCAACAGCCTCTCCGCAAATGCGTGCACTTTTATGGCCTATCGGCAGAAAAAGACCGCCGGCGCGGGGGCGGCGCCAGCGGTCACGTGAAAATCGGGTTTTATTGCCTGTTAAGCGGCGACGGCCTCATAGACCGTAGCGCCCGAGAAGCTGTCATGCAGGCTCTTGCCGGCAATCCACGGCAGCTCGACGACCTCGCAGACCGTGTTGACCAACTCAGAACAGTCAGTAAAGTGGCCCTTGTCGTTGAGGGCCTCGCAATCCTGAACACGCCAATAGCCATCGGTGTGCGTGATGTAGTACTCGTGATCGTTGATCGACACGAAAGCGCGCGTCTTGGAACGCAGCAGCTTCAGAAATCCTTCGAAATCGGTCTCGACGACATCTCCAGCCTGGAACATGATGTTACCTCCTGGCCCGGCGCCACCACGGCGCATTGATAAACGTTGGTACTCCTTTAGTAAAACCTTTATCAGAGGTTATGCGTTCGTCATTTAGGCAAGTGGTAAAAAACCGCAGGGTAGACGGGATAAAACGTTTAACCATCCCATTTGTTTGTCACATTCTGAAGGTACTTTTATGCAAACCTACTTTCCCAATTGGAATCTATCCTTTTGGCCGGGCAATTGACCGTCTATCGTTTAAGCCCGGCGGGTATGAACGAGGCATCTGCAACGCCACCGCAAGGAGACACCATGGAGACTATCGAAGCACTCATTCACCGTCGCAGCTGCCGCAACTACAGCGATCGTCCCGTCGAGGCCGAAAAGCTTGCACGTATTATCGAAGCCGGCCAATATGCACCGAGCGGCATGGGACGCCAGCCGGTGACGTTTGTCGCCGTCACCGACCCCGCGACCGTCGAGCGTCTCTCACAGCTCAACGCCCAGGTCATGGGCAGCAACAGCGACCCCTTCTATGGCGCCAAGACCGTTGTGGTGGTGCTGGTTGACCGCAGCGTGCCCACACATCTGGAAGACGGCTCGCTCGCCATGGGCAACTTGCTCAACGCCGCCTATGCACTGGGTGTCGATTCGTGCTGGATTCACCGCGCGCATGAGGTCTTTGACTCGCCCGAGGGCCTGGAGCTGCTGGCCAGCTGGGGCCTGCCCGCCGACGGCAGCCTGCGCGGTGTCGGTAACTGCATTCTTGGCTACGCCGAGGACACGCTACCCGAGGCAAAGCCGCGCCGCGACAACATCATCTACGTAAGGTAACCCGGGAGCATCAGCGGGGGTGGCTAATTTGGGACGGGGCTTTTTAGCTACCCCACTCGCAACTTATATTGACGTCGCTGTTGTCGTCGTTTCGTTCGTGTGAGTCGTCTCGGCTTCGCTGCCTTGTTCGTCCTCGTCCTTTTGCGCATCGGCGATGGTGGAGGCCGCCGCGACGATACCGCGCTGGGGCGCAACGCCCGTCTGGGTCTGTGCGCCCTCGACAACTTCTGTGCCTGCATGCGCGAGCTCGGGCGATTTAATCATTGCGTCCAAGTTGGCGCCACCGCCGGCATATCCGAGCGCCGCAAGCGCGATGACGATCACTGCAACGACGACCGCGATCGGAACATAACGATGCCAACCAGCCGGATTGAGTCCGCTGCGGCGAGCCGCCCCGCGGCTAATATAACCAAGCGTGCCGTCGTGCTTGAGCTTTGAGCCCACCACGCGTTTGCGGCCCCACAGTGAGGACTCTGCCTGCATTGCCAAGCGGGCGCTTGCCGAAGGATAGCCGTATTTAGTGCGCTTGAACGAGCCATCAAACCCCGAGGCGTGTTTACCCCACGTCACCGATGTCGTGCGTCGGTTGACCGGCGCGGCACTCCGCCTTCTGCGGCTCGGTTTTGAAGTCTCAGCCATATGCCCTCGCACGCCGTAACCAAATCGAAACAATAACGCTTTGGACTGTAGCACACGCGTCGCGCGCGGTCACGGGTGCCTCGCTCAACGGTCATCGTCCTTCAGCAAGCGCCACAGCGTTGTACGGCTTATGCCCAGCACCTCCGCCGCACGGGTTCGGTTGCCGTGGAGATGGTCTACAACCAGATGCGCGATATCTCGCTCGGTATCGGCCAGCGGTCGCAGGATATACAGGTCACTTTCGAGCGTCGGGGCGCCAAAGGTTGCGGTCTTAATCACGTCCTCTTGGGCGAGCACTTCCTCCGCCACAGCGCGGTCCACCGTGCCCGCCCCCACCAATATATACAGTCGTTCCGAGACCTCGCGGAGCTGCAGATAATTGCGCGGCCAGCGGTAAGCATCGAGCGTCTTCGTCGCCGTGGCAGACAGCGTGGGCGCTGCCGTCCCAAATGCATCAGCAAGATATTCCAAATAGCGCGCGACCTTCGTCGACGCGGCTCCCTGCTCGGCGATTGCCGGCGCCACGCTCACCGCACAGGCGAAGCGCTCGGTCACAAAGGCGGCTTGATCACTTTCGCCGCCGCCCGGCATGTCATTCGCCGTCAGCACCACATGGCAGCGCGTCGCCAACGCGGTGTCGGTCATCGTGGAGACCAGCTCGCGGAGGCGCTGGGGGCCAACCGCGTTCCAGCCCTCAATGCAAAGGGTCAGCCCCGTTTGGAACAACGGCGATTCGGAGCTTTTGAGCACATGGCGCCAACCGCGATCGGTGAGTTCATCGAGCGCGACGGAAACAAAGGGCTGATCGGCAAAAGGACCGTCCAGATAGAGGCGTTTGGCGATCTCGACCTGGCCCGCTCCCAGCTCGCCCTCGAGCATAAGAGGCACACCGCGCGCGTAACTCTCTGCAACCGGCGCAGCCACCGAGGCCGCCCCCTCAACGATGCCGTACGCGCTCGATTCGTAGCGGGCCTCAACCTCGTCGGCGTTGAGCCACTCGATGCCCGAATGCGCCGCGGCGCCGCGCACCTCGCGGACCACGGCGACCCAAAGCCCCCTGCCCTCTTTGTCGGTGGGGCGAACGGTCAGGCTCAGGCGCGCACCCGCACGCCCCATAACCAGACGCGCGCCGTCTCCTATACGGTCGAGGCGCTCAGCTACAAAAGCCGCCACATCCCGCTCAAGCGCCGCGTCATTCATGGTCGAGATCGCGACGTCCCCACGCGCATCGATTGCCAATGCCGAGGCCCCGGCAGCAGCCAGGGCCTCGGTCAAGATGTTCAGCTTGGCATCGCTATCCATGATTTGCCCCTGTCCGCGGCGACATGCAGCCGCCGACGGTCGCACGACCGAGTGTTTCAAAATTGAACGATATTGCTCACCAAACACTATAGGGCAGAAAGCGCCGTCCTGCGAGTATAGGTGTTGCCCCGCATCGCCATCCTGGCGGGGCGATAAGAGCTCTTCGGGACTTATAAACCTGCGGACAAGCCATACCCGCAAGAGCTCCTATCGCTCCACCGTGAGAATGCGCTCACCAGCACGCAGCACGCAAACAAGCTACTTCTCTACCAGATTCCCAGTACGTGTTGCATTCCCAAACTCATGCACGCAATGCCAATCCAGCAGCAAAAGCCCAGCGCGATGGGCTTGCCGCCCTTTTTGACCAGCTCGACGATATCGGTATTAAAACCAATAGCCGCCATGGCCATCACAATAAAGAACTTCGACAGCTCCTTGATGGGCGCCGTAAAGGACGCGGGAAGCTGAAGCACCGTAGTGATCACGCTCGCCAGCACAAAGAACAGCACAAACATGGGAAACGCGCGTTTAAGCGAGAACGTGTTCTTAGCGTCGCCACCGGCCTTGCGTGCCAGATGCATCTGCCAGCATGCGAGGACCAACGTGATGGGAATAATGGCCAGCGTCCTGGTGAGCTTGACCACTGTGGCGCTCTCGAGCACATTGGCGCCGGGGTGCATGCTGTCCCAGGCGCTCGCCGCAGCCGTTACGGACGAGGTGTCGTTGATGGCGGTACCGGCAAACAGGCCAAAGCCCTCGTTGGTCAGCCCGAGCATGCCGCCGAGCGTCGGAAACACGAGCGCCGCGATAACGTTAAACAGGAAGATGACCGAAATAGCCTGGGCAATCTCGCGATCGTCGGCATCGATGACGGGTGCGGTTGCGGCGATGGCAGAACCGCCGCAAATCGACGAACCCACACCCACAAGCGTCGCGATCTTGCCCGGCACGTTCATAACGCGGCAGAGCACAAAGGCGATGACGAGCGAGGTCAAGATTGTCGCCACGATAATCGGCAGCGACTGGGCGCCCTTGGACAGAATCTGGGAGAGGTTCATGCCAAAGCCAAGCAGGATAACCGCGTACTGCAAAACTTTTTTGGACGTATAGGTAACGCCGGCGGCGAGCGGTTCGCGACGATTCTTGGGAAAGACGAGCGCCAGGACCATGCCAAAAAGGATGGCAAATACCGGCCCGCCGACCACCTCAATCTGTTTGCCGAGCAACGTCGCGGGGATAGCGATGATCAGGCAGAACAAGACGCCTTTCCAGCGCTCGCGTACGATATTTGCCAGTTGCATATGGGATTCCTTCTTTCTATTTCACGTTTGCGACGGCTTATGATACGGCAACATTGAGCGCAGCCTTGCGCAAACACAGACTAAGATGCCGCAATAGTTCTCGGGCGACAGCCGAATTACCCACCGCGGAGAGCTGATTCGCGGCATAATTAACAACTGACATATGAGTTTGATAGAACAGTTGCGAGGCGCTATGGAAGAATCGATGCACGTCGGCGAGCAGGAAACGAGCCTACAGGACCAGTCCTACCACACCATTCGACGCAAAATCGTCTACCTGGACTACAAGCCGGGCGAAAAGCTGGGCGTCAAGCAACTTTGCGACGACCTGGATATGGGGCGCACCCCTGTGCGCGAGGCTTTGGTTCGCTTGGCGCAGGAAGGCCTGGTGCGCACCGTACCCCAAAGCGGCACCTACGTCTCACCCATCAACCTCACCCTTGCCGAGAGTGCCTGTTACATCCGCGAGCATCTGGAGAAGCAGGTGATCGTGGAGTGCTGTGCGCGCGCCACCTCGGCAGGCATCGAGCAGCTCGACCGAGCCATCGCACTGCAGGAAAAGGCCATGGCCGATGAGGATCGCATCGGCTTCTTTTTAAGCGACAACCTCATGCATCACATGATTTTTAGCATCGCATGTCGCAGCACCGTGTGGTCGTGGCTCGAAGAGACCAATGCCGACCTGGAGCGCTTCCGCTGGCTGCGCGCCGCCACGCAGGTTCTCGACAATCAGGACATCGTGAACGAGCACAAGCAGATTCGCCGCGCTATCGCCGGTCGCGACCCCATCGAAGCGAGCTTTTTGGTCAGCAAGCACCTGCACATGATGTTCCGCAACCAAACCGAGGTCCTGGACCAGTTCCCCGAGTACTTCGAGACCAGCAAGCTCCGCTAACCTACCAAAAAAAGGGCAGGTTCATTTTGGCAGATTTTATCTGTGCAAATGCAACAAGGCCCGGCCCCCGCCAATACCGGGGCGGGGCCCTGGAGTGCAA
>OATI01000975.1_pt1 | contig 16161 bp, 10 predicted proteins | sample 1494981 | NCBI WGS metagenome assembly OATI01 (sample SAMEA2579952, study PRJEB22360) | human gut metagenome
GCGGCGGCCATATCGTGTACAAACTTGTCCGGATCGGTGGGAGTGCCGGTGCCGTCGTGCAACTGGTCAATCGGAACCAGATAGCCGGTTTCACCGTCGACCACAACCTCCGGAATACCGCCGGTGGCGGATGCGACGACCGGCAGACCGCAGGCCATGGCCTCAAGGTTCACGATGCCGAGCGGCTCATAGATACTCGGGCAGATGAAAGCATCACAGCCGTGTTCCAAAGCATTCAGCTCAGGCTTCGGCAGCATTTCTTCAATCCAGACGATGTTGCCGCGCTCCTCATCCAGCTTGGCGAACGCAGTCTTGACCTCTTCGGCGATTTCCGGGGTGTCGGGCGCTCCCGCGCACAGCACCACCTGAATGTCCTTGGAAATCAGATGTAGGGCCTTGAGCAGGTATGGCAGACCCTTCTGACGGGTGATGCGGCCTACGAACAGCAGGGTGGGCTTCGAGCGGTCGATGTGGTAACGCTCGAACACCTTCCAACCCGGATCGTCTGGTGCCGGGGTAGCGAAGTCGGCCATGGTGATGCCGTTGTACACCACAACCACCTTGTTCGGATCGAGGTTCGGGTAAGCAGTCAGAATATCCTTGCGCATACCGCCGGACACGGCGATTACACGGTCGGCGTTCTCGTAGGCTTCCTTTTCGCCCCAGGAGCTCAGGTTGTAGCCGCCGCCGAGCTGTTCGCGCTTCCATGGGCGGAACGGTTCCAAGGAGTGGGCGGTGATGACCAGCGGCGTACCGTGCAGCATCTTGGCCAGGTAGCCGGCCAGGCAGGCGTACCATGTGTGTGCGTGGATGATATCGGCGTCAACGTCGTTGGCAATCTGCAGATCCACGCCGAAGGTCTTCAATGCCGGATTGGCATCGGCAAGCTCGGACAGCGTATCGTATCCGACAACCTTCAGATTGCCCTTGGCATTAGCGGCATTGGGAATCGCGGGGATATCAGCCTCGGTGCGCTTGCCATCAAACGCACGCACGGTCACGTCAATGCGCTCGGCCAAAACCTTGGACAGCTCCTCGGCGTGTACGCCGGCACCGCCATACACATGCGGCGGGTATTCGCGGGTTAGAATATCAACTTTCATCGGACTGCCTCTCCTTCGTGCGTCAGAAAGAAACTCAAGCACTTCTTACTTTAGGGCACCGCATACAAGAAAACGCACAACTTCCGTCGTGCGTTTTGCTTCTCAAGCCGGATTTACCAGGCAAAAGATCAGACGGCCGTGCCGTTCTGATCCAAATTCGGATTATGCTTGGAATCGCCAGCCGTAAAGAACAGGCTCAGCACACCCACAATGAACACCGCGGAAACGGTGATGATCAGCCACATCGGATGGCTTGGCAGCCACATAACCACGAAGAACGCGATAATCGCGATGGCGATCAGCGTCCAGCTGCCCACGCGGAACCACTGACGCAGCGAATGCGGTGCCTTGAACATCTTCGGATTCGTGTAGTTCGGGTTAGTGGTCAGCAGGGTTTCGGTGTCCGCAATCATACCGCCGCTGGGCTTCCATTCGGTGCCGTCGGTGCCGTCCTGCAGACGCTGGGACTTCTGCTGCAGCTGATATTCGTCAATCATTCCCGAACGGCCACGGCCACGGGTCTGGTCATACTGAGACGGCACTCCCCTGCGGCCTGCTTTGGCTTGGGCACGGCGTTCTGCACGATTCGGCATTCCACTACTCCTGTTTCGACGGTGACACTGTTGGCTATATTACTCGCTTATCGGCGGCAATTTGCCACCAGTCCATCGGAACCCACTGTGTGTCATTGTATTTTCAGTCAGCGATGCGGGCAGTCGGTGATACGATAGGTTTGCGTATGGAAGTCGCAAGTGACCGCAGTGCCATCCGCGAATACCGAACGCTGCACCAGCGGATCATCATCCACGAACTCATGACGAACCAGTTCCTGCATGCCGACCCGCTCATGGAATGCAGCGACCGTATGGCAGCGTTCGATGTCGTTTTCCGTGCGAGCGCGCTGTTCGTCATCCATGTCGCCGTCAACGCCGATGTATGCGGCATCGCGAATCAGGTATGGAGCTCCGCCGTTGAGCAAAGCGTACAGCATGTAATCGTCGCCGTCCACCACACGCTCCATCATCCACGGTTCGATAACGCAATCATGGTAGACGAGGTTATACAGCGGCACCGGTACACCTTGGCGCGGCTCGTTGGGTGAGCGCATCTGGAAGTCGTATGGCGCGTAATGGCAGAATACCAGGCTCGGCACCGCCCAGTCCGATACCTCTTCGGACGAGGAGAGGATGCCGTGCGAAAGCAGGTATTCGAAGCATTCGGCGCGGCGGTCAAAGCATTCGCGGCGGGTCATGCGGTGTTCGGGGTTCGAGCATTCGTCGCCTTCATTGCAGGTGAATACGTCCAAGTATGCACAGTCGAGCTTGATGCCGTGCGCGGCAATCTGGGTGAAATTGCGGCGTACGTAGTCCGGTGCGAGTTCGGCGCATAGATAGGTCTGGTGGCCGCCCGCCCAGCGTGCGTGTTCGGGCATCGTACCGTCCGCCAAACGAATCGCATTGTTGGCATCAAAGGTTTGCGCGGTGAAGTAGTAATCGCGATATTGGTCGTGCGTGCCGAAAATATCGCCTTGCTCATGGCAGGTGTCGATCAGCGACTTCATGCCTTCCCAGCCGCCCGCTTCCTGGCAGGCCGGCAGATAGTCGGGGTGCGCATTGTCGTATCCGGGCTGCGCCCAACCATCCAAGTGCATGTACAGTCGGCCTGCACCCATGCCGTGCAGTGTGCGCATCTGCTTCTCGCGCTGCGCAAAGGTGACCAATGAATCGTTCTTTTCGGGGTGGTCCTTGTCATAGTAGAACGAGTCGGGCTGCACTTTGGTTTTGATGCCGACGTGCACCCATGAACGACCAATCAGGTCGCGCACGGAGGGATTGCGCGCCGCCTTTTCGGCGAGCGTACGCAGGCGACCTCGTTCGTTGACGTACGAACGATAGGCCTTGCACACCGCCGTATGATCGGCGTGGTCGAGGAACTGGTAGCGTACCACGCGGCGATAATTCATTGTGCCGAGGCTTGGCTCAAACCAAGTATTGATATGGGTGTACGGGCCATTGCTGGGATGGTCGATGCCGTAACCGGCATTCCATGGAGTTTCGCAGATGGCGATATACCCGTGTCCGTCTGCGCGGAGCTGCGCGAACCACGGCATGTAACCGCCAGCCGTTTCGAAGCGGCCGTCGAAGGTGATATCTTTGGTGCTCACGGCGGTAGGCCATGTGTTGGGAATCATCACGCCCTGTTCGTGGGTAATAAGCGTCACGTCGTGGGAGTCGTCACGGTCGAAGGCGATTGCCGCAGGCCACGTCACACCGGTGACGGTCAGCCCTTGCTCATTGAGCGGAATCCATTCGAAGAGCACATCGCCGGAGGCGCGCTCCACCCATACATAGGTTTCAAAGGAGTATGCGCTGTGCCCAAAGCCGGTGAAGATGCTGCGAATGCCGGTTCCCGTGCCGGTTTCGCGTTGTTCGTGGGTGATGGAAGTGGCATCGGCGAACGCGAAGGTGCCTTGCGTGCATTGCAGGGTCGGCTTGAAATCAGCGCAGGTATTCCATTCGGCACCGTCGCGCGTAAAAGCGAACTGCATCGTTCGTTCATCGAATCGCACGGTAGTGCCAGATACGGTGAATTCCATAGTTAAAGTGCTCCTGTATGTTCTCGATTGCTCCCGATTATGGGAACTCGCTCATATAACAAGATTTAGGGGTGGTCTGCTGTTTGAGACCACCCCCAGTCGGCTTTGCCGACAGCCCCCGCCAGCGGGGGGCTAGCGCTGTCTGTTTATTACTTACTGCTTACTGCTTCTTGGTCAGTGCGGTGAACACTGGGCCGCCGCCGTAGTCGAATGCGACGCCGGAGATTGCGGAGGTGCTGGCTGCGGTGGCATTCTGGTTCCACAACGGGATAGCCGGAAGGTCCTGCAGCAGAATCTCCTCACCTTGCTGATAATACTTGTCGGCTTCCTCGGTGGACGGGGCGGAAAGAGCCTTGTCCATCATGGCATCGAACTCGGGGTTCTTGTAGTTGCCGCTGTTGCCGCCCTTGCCGTCGGCCGAACTGGAATCGTACAGCTGTACCAGATAGTTGTCCGCGGATGGATAATCAGGGCCCCAACCACTGCGGTATGCGGAGGTCATCTTACCCGAATCCACATTGGACAGGAATTCGTCGGAAGTGGACATCGGGATGCTCTTGGCATCGATATCCAGCGTGTTCTTGATGTAGTTGCAGATTGCCTCAACCCAGTTCTTCGCAGTGCCATCAGCATTGTATGCAATGCCGAACTCACCGCTCCACGGGGAGATGGCGTTGGCTTTGGCCCACAGTTCCTTAGCCTTCTTCGGGTTGTACTTCAGCACTTCATTGCCCTTAAGGTTCTTGGAGTAGGCGCTGATTGGCGCTGCAATGAAGTCAACGGCCGGCGTGGACGTGTTGTTGAAGATCTTCTCGGCGATGGTTTTGCGATCGATGGACATGGAAATGGCCTGACGACGCAGATTGCCTTCCTCATTCTGGCCGAAGTGGTCAAGCCATTCCGGAATGGTGAAGGTGAGGGTGTTGCCACCGGGCTGATTGTAAGCCTTGATTGACTTATCGGACTGGAAGGTCTTCAGTGCGGTGGATGGGATGGCGTGAGTGAAGTCCAGGTTGCCGCCGCGCAAATCAGCGTAGGCGGAGTCCGGAGATGTGTAAATCATGAAGTCAAGGCCATCGTTCTTGGCCACGCGATTGCCCTTGTAGTCAGGGTTCTTGACCATCTTGATGCTGCGGTTATGGCTCCAGGAAACAAACTTGTACGGGCCGTTGCCAACCGGGTTCTCACCGAACTTCTTCGGATCCTTGAACGCGGATTCCGGAAGCGGCATGTACGCGTGGCTGCCGGACTTGACCGGGAATGCGGAATCAGGCTGGCTGAGCTTCACATCGATGGTGTAATCGTCCACAACCTTCAGACCGGAGAGCGTTGCGCTCGGGTCAACATCCGACTTCTGCAAATCGTCATAACCCTGAATGGTGCTGAAGAAGCTGGCGCTACCCTGCTTGTTGGCACTGTTGGCGGTGTAGTTCCAGGCATCAACGAATGAATGAGCGGTGACCGGCGTGCCGTCGGTGAACTTCCATCCCTTCTTAATCTTGATGACGTAATGCGTGGCATTGTCGCTGGAGGTGATGCTCTCAGCCACCTCGTTGTGAATGCCGCCCTTGGTATCATAAGTAACCAAGCCTGCAAACAGCTGATCGACGACCTTGCCGCCGCCTGCCTCGGTCACAGCGCCTGGGAACAGCGGGTGTGCCGGTTCGCTGCCGTAGACGGAAATGATATTGGAGCCTGACGTGCTGCTGGCATTGCTGAATGAACCAGTCGATCCGCAACCGCTGAGCAGCATGACGATAGCCGCTCCGGCCGCAACCAATGAGGTGATGTGGCGTGTTTTCATAATTCTCTCCCACAGTGTTGTTGTCGCATTGTAGCGATGAAAGAACATCATAGGGGTGTCATGTTAACTAATTATGCATAATCTCGAAATACAAACAATTAAATTGCAGACACAAGAATTCCACACGAACTTCTCTAGACGACACACAAATAATGATTGTCCATTCGTATGATATGACATTAATATCTATTTTATACATTGAGCTATAATTAATTTATCGCTCATCCAAGCGAAAGTGTCAAAGGAGACACATATGAGCAAAAAGAATCTTAATGGGATTAATCATACATTTGCATCAGGTATGGTATACATTATCACCATAATCCTTCTTTGCTCTACCTGCATCACCAGCAAACAGGGAAATCTAATCTCTTTTATTGCTGTCACTTTCAATATAAGAGAAATGATAATATGGACATTAATTTCCATATTATCATTTACATCAGGTTTAATAGGTTTCAATCTATATCAAAAAAGTAAAAGGACACCTCTACTTATTTGTTTTATCATTAATTTTTACTATTTTGTTATAAGTATTCTAACCCTGTAAAGGATAATGCCATGAACAAGCTACAATCAACAATAGGAAGTACCATCATAATTATAGCTTCATTTGCCATTTTTTCAACACCAGCATATGCTGAACAAAACCATACTTCCAATGAATTAATCAACAATGCTGTAAGTTCCATTGTAAGTAAAGAATTCAATAATAGAGCACAGCATGATCCATCAATTGCAGAAATTGGCTCAGTGACCGTTGAATTGACTCAGACTTTTATACAAGAAAACGGAACTGATCCATCACAATTGGCAGATATATTTTTACATAACCTTGATAACATCACTACAAATAACACTATGGACGAAAAATTTAATAGCCCATTAATCCTACGTGGAACTCAAACGTATTCTGCATGCGTTTCAATTTTTTTTGATGCAAATCGACATTAAATGGATCTGTCAAGATTTTAGAGCTAGTGTTCTAAACGGAGCTGTCACTAATAAGTTAATGCTTGGCACCTCATACGATAAAGGAATAGGAATAGGCGCCTGGTCTCATAATAGAAATTGGTTCGAACAACCAACTTCAAAAGAACTTGATGCTAACTATAAAGGTAACGTATCTGCGGTGATAAAGGGAGGATCCATTAGTTATCCTTTACCCGTAATGGCGATTTTCGACGTCAATGCGTCCAATCTCAAACAACATTTCCAGTGAATAAATGATTAGCGGCTGTTTTGGTCCGTACTCCTGGTCCCAAAAAACCATCGCCCGCTCCGTTTAGTTTTTTTTGGCCCGTACTCATGTACCAAAACAGCCGCTAATCATTTTCGCAGACTGTGATTCATAAAAACCTTCAGCGAGGCAGCATCATCGGGCGGTCAGATGCCTTGATTGGTGCCGGAAGCTCGCTGGTCTTCTCGCTGGAGAGGTATTCGTCCACGGCGGCAGCGCAGGAGCGGCCTTCCGCAATGGCCCAGACCACGAGGCTCTGGCCGCGGCCGGCATCACCGCAAACGAACACGCCATCCTGAGAAGTGGCGAAGTTGTCGTTGCGGGCGATGTTGCCGCGCTTGTCGAGCTCGACCGGCAGCTGGTCGACCAGCGTGGTGGTATCCGGGTGCAGGAAGCCCACAGAGATAAGCACCAGATCGGCCGGAATCACGCGCTCGGTGCCGGGCTGGCGGGTGAACGGTCCGTTCTCGCCGGGAGCCACGTTCACAATCTTCAAGCCGGTCACATGGCCACGCTCATCAGCCACGAAGCCTTCCGCAGTAGCGGAGTCCTCAATGGTGACCTTGGACTGTTCCTCTTCAGAACCGACGAAGTTCACGGAATCGGTGTTGTACAGATATTCGCCGCCTTCGGCCATCGACGTGGTCTTCTGGTAGAGACGAGCGAAGGTAGGCCACGGCTGATTATCCGGACGGGAGGTCGGTTCCTTCGGCATGATCTGCAGCACGGTGACGGACTTGGCACCCTGACGGATGGAAGTACCAAGGCAGTCGGAGCCTGTGTCGCCACCGCCGATGACCACCACATGCTTGTCCTTTGCGGTGATGTCGTTGACGGGCTTGACGCCGAAGACGCGGCGAGTAGCATCTGGCAGGAAGTCGAGAGCAAAGTGGATGCCATCGAGCTCGCGGCCCGGAATCTTCATATCGCGAGGCACGCGGGAGCCAATAGCCACAACCACAGCATCGTAACGATCGCGCAGCTCATCCCAAGAGATGTCCTTGCCGATTTCCACGTTGGTGCGGAAGCGGGTGCCTTCGGCTTCCATCTGCTCGATACGGCGGTCAATCAGACCCTTTTCGAGCTTAAAGTTCGGAATGCCGTAACGCATCAGGCCACCGAGAGCATCATCCTTTTCGTAGACAACCACGGTGTGGCCGGCGCGGGTCAGCTGCTGTGCCACAGCAAGACCCGCAGGGCCGGAGCCGACTACGGCCACGGTCTGATCGGTCAGGCGCTGCGGCGGTAGAGGCTTGACATAGCCGAGCTCCCATGCCTGATCGATGATGGTGACCTCATCATTCTTAATCATGGTCGGCGGCTGGTGAATGCCAAGCACGCAAGCCTGCTCACACAGTGCCGGGCAGATACGGCCGGTGAACTCCGGGAAGTTGGAGGTCTGAGAAAGACGGTTGTAAGCGTCCTCCCACTTGCCCTGGCGGACCAGATCATTCCATTCAGGAATCACATTGCCGAGCGGGCAGCCGGTCATACAGAACGGGGTGCCGCAATCCATGCAACGTGCGGCCTGTTCGCGGGTCCACGGCTGCAGACCGGATTCGGCGTGCACGTCGAACCAGTCCTTGATACGTTCCTCGATGGGGCGTTCAGCCAGCTCGCGGCGGGTACGGACTTTCAGGAATCCTCTTGGGTCGCCCATGTCAGCGCACTCCTTCCGTGACGTGCTCGTAAACCTCTTCCCAGGCTCCGGGCGAATTGAAATCGATGTTGTTGGCCTTGGCTTCTTCCATAGCCTTGGTCATGGCCAAGTACTGCTTCGGCACCACATGAGTGAAGCGCTTGACCGTTTCATTCCAGTCCTCAAGCAGGGCTGCTGCGAACTGGGAGCCGGTCTCTTCTGCGTGCTGCTTTACGAGATCGTGTACCAGCTTGGCGGTTTCGGCGTTCAGCGATTTGAACAGGAGGCTGCCGGACTTGATGGCGCCCGGGTTGACCTTCTTCATGTCGAGGTCAAGCACGTAGGTGTTGCCACCGGAGAAGCCTGCGCCGAAGTTGCGGCCGGTTGGGCCGAGCACTACTACAGTGCCGCCAGTCATGTATTCGCAGCCGTGGTCGCCCACGCCTTCCACCACGAATGTGGCACCGGAGTTACGCACGGCGAAGCGTTCGCCTGCACGACCTGCCACGAACATCTGGCCGGAGGTGGCACCGAAACCGGTGACGTTGCCGGCGATGACGTTCTCGTGCTTGTCGAAGGTGACGCCTTCCTCGGAACGCACGATCATGCGGCCACCGGAGAGACCCTTGCCGGCGTAATCGTTGACTTCGCCGTAGATGCGCAAGGTCTCGCCACGCGGAATGAAGGCACCGATGGACTGGCCGCCAGAGCCATGCAGGGTCATGTCGATGGTGTCGTCCGGCAGACCTTCCTCGCCGTAGCGTCGGGTGATCTCGTAGCCGACCATCGTGCCGACAGTACGGTTGACGTTGCGAATCGGCATTTCGATGCGCACGGGCTCCTTGCGCTCAAGCGCCGGCTCGGCGAGCTTGATGAGCTCATTGTCCAGCGCCTTCTCCAGCTCGTGGTTCTGCTCGATGGTCTGGTGCAGGATCGTGCCGGGTACCGGACCAGCCTGCTTGAGCACGTTGGTCAGGTCGATGCCGCCGGACTTCCAGCGCTTGATGGCCTCGTCCTGATCCAGGCACTCAACGTGGCCGATGGCCTCCTCAAGAGTCCTGAAGCCGAGCTGGGCGAGAATCTCGCGCACTTCCTCAGCGATGAACATGAAGAAGTTGACCACATGCTCAGGCTTGCCACGGAAACGAGCGCGCAGCTCAGGATCCTGGGTGGCAATGCCCTGCGGGCAGGTGTTCTTCTGGCAGGCGCGCATCATGACGCAGCCTTCCACGATCAGGGCTGCGGTAGCGAAGCCGAATTCCTCGGCACCAAGCAGGGCGGCGATGACCACGTCACGACCGGTCTTGAGCTCGCCGTCGCACTGGACGACGATGCGGGAGCGCAGACCGTTCAGGATTAGCGTCTGCTGGGTTTCGGACAGGCCGATCTCCCACGGGGTGCCGGCGTGCTTGATGGCGTTGAGCGGGGCTGCACCCGTACCGCCGTCATAGCCGGAGATAAGCACCACGTCGGCATGGCACTTGGCCACACCTGCGGCGATGGTGCCGACGCCGAACTCGGAAACGAGCTTGACGTGGATACGTGCCTTCGGGTTGGCCATCTTCGCATCGTTGATCAGCTGCTTCAGATCCTCGATGGAGTAGATGTCGTGGTGCGGTGGCGGGGAGATGAGTTCCACGCCCGGGGTGGCGTGGCGAACCTTGGCAATCCACGGCGGAACCTTGGCTCCAGGTAGGTGGCCGCCCTCACCAGGCTTGGCGCCCTGGGCGAGCTTGATCTGCAAATCGGTGGCGTGTACCAGGTAATCAGAGGTGACGCCGAAACGTGCGGATGCGATCTGCTTGATGCGGCTGTAACGCTGCGGATCGTTGATACGGTCGTCGGATTCGCCGCCCTCGCCGGAGTTGGAGCGTGCGCCAATCGAGTTCATGGCGATGGCGAGCGTCTCGTGGGCTTCCTGCGAGATGGAACCGTAGCTCATGGCACCGGTGGAGAAGCGCTTGACGATTTCGGTGGCCGGCTCGACTTCGGAGATGTCGATGGGCTTGCGGTTGTTGTTGAACTTCATCAGGCCGCGCAGGGTCATGAGTCGGTTCGACGTGTCGTTGATGTGGTGCGAATACTTCTTGAACATCTGGTAGTCGCCACGGTGGGTCGACTGCTGGAGCAGGAAGATGGCCTCGGGATCGTTCAGGTGGTCCTCGCCGGTACGACGCCACTTGTAGTCGCCGCCAGTGCGCAGGTTGCGGTGCGGGGATGCGCTCCACTGGTTCGGGTAGGCCACGCGGTGACGAATGGCCACTTCTTCGGCGATTTCGTCAAGGCCCACGCCACCCACACGGGAGGTGGTGCCGGTGAAGTATTCGTCGATGACTTCCTTGCTCAGGCCCACGGCTTCGAACAGCTGTGCGCCACGGTAGCTCATGATGGTGGAGACGCCCATCTTGGACATGATCTTGAGCACGCCGGTGGACAGGGCCTTGGTGAGGTTCTTGACGGCGGTGTCCGCGTCGACCTTGAGGTAGCTGTTGCGGGCCAGGTCTTCCACGGATTCGAATGCCAGGTACGGGTTCACGCAGGCGGCACCGTAGGCGATGAGCAGCGCGACATGGTGAATCTCGCGCACGTCGCCGGCCTCGACGGCCATGGAGATCTGCGTACGGGTGTGGCGGCGCAACAGGTGGTGCTGCACGGCGGAGGTCAGCAGCAGGGACGGAATCGGGCCCCAAGTGTGGTTGGATTCACGATCGGACAGGACGATGAAGTTCTTGCCGTTATCAATGGCCTCGTCGATTTCGGCGAAGATCTCGTCAAGACGCTCCTGGAGGGCCTTGCCGCCGCCGGCGACCTGGTACAGGCCCTTGACCACGTACGGACGGTAGTAGCCGCCGAGGATACGGGCCTTGTCAAGTCGCTTGAGCTGGGCCATCTCATCAGAGTTGACCACGGGCAGCGGAATCAGAATCTTCTTGGCGTGCAGTTCGGAATCGGACAGCAGGTTCGGTTCAGGGCCGATGGCGGATTCAAGCGAGGTGACGATTTCCTCACGCTCCCAATCCAGCGGCGGGTTGGTGACCTGCGCGAACTTCTGGGTGAAGTAGTCGAACAGCATGCGGCTGCGGCTGGACAAGGCCGGCATCGGGGTGTCGTTACCCATGGAACCGAGCGGTTCCTTACCGGTGTTGGCCATCGGGGTGAGCAGCAGCTTCAGATCCTCTTCGGTGTAGCCGAAGGCGCGCTGACGGCGCTGGACGGACTGTCCGGAGTGGCTCACGTGCTCGCGGCGGGGCAGGTCGCTCATCTCGACCGAGTTGCCTTCCACCCACTTGCGGTACGGGTGCTGGGAGGCGAGGGTCTTCTTGATCTCCTCATCGGGAATGATGCGGCCTTCGGCGGTGTCGACTAGGAACATCTTACCGGGCTCAAGACGGCCCTTGGACACGATGTGTTCCTGCTCGATTTCCGGAATCACGCCGGCCTCGGAGGCCAGCACGATGTAGCCGTCGTCGGTGAGCTGCCAGCGGCCGGGGCGGAAGCCGTTACGGTCAAGCAGTGCACCCACCTGAGTGCCGTCGGTGAAGACGATGTCGGCCGGGCCGTCCCAAGGCTCAATCAGCGTATTGTTGTACTCGTAGAAGGCGCGCACGTCCGGGTCGAGGTCGGGGTTCTTCTCCCACGCCGGCGGCAGCATCATGCAGATGGCGTGCGGCAGGGAACGGCCGGCGAGATGCAGCAGTTCGAGACACTCGTCGAAGGTGCCGGAATCGGAGTAGCCCGGGGTGGTGATGGGCAGCAGCGGCTCGAACTCGCCGAGCAATTCGCTGCTCAGGCGACCTTCACGGGCGGAGAGCCAGTTGCGGTTACCCTGAATAGTGTTGATCTCACCGTTGTGGGCCAGCAGGCGGAACGGCTGAGCCAGCGGCCAGCTCGGGAACGTGTTGGTGGAGAAGCGGGAGTGGACGATGGCGATGGTGGCCTTCATGCGCTCGTCGTTCAGATCCTCGAAGAAGTGAGTGAGCTGCATGGTGGTGAGCATGCCCTTGTACGTGATGGTACGGGCGGACAGGGAAGCGAAGTAGACGCCTACCTCATGCTCGACGCGCTTGCGGATGCGGAAGGTCTTGCGATCCAAGTCCACGCCGGCCAGAGCACCGTCCGGAGAGGCGACCACGAGAGTCTTGAATCCCGGCATGGCGGCAAGGGCCTGCAGGCCAAGGCCGTCCGGGTTGGTGGGCACTACTCGCCAGGCGAGAACTTCAAGGCCTTCCTCGCGCACGATTTTGGCGATAGCCTGTTCCTGCTGACCGGAGGTTTCGATATCGCGGTCAAGGAAAGCGATGCCTGCGGCATAGTGACCGGCTTCCGGCAGTTCGTCGGGCACAGTGGCACGCATGAACTCATCCGGCATGCTCATCAGGATGCCTGCGCCATCACCGGTGTTCTCCTCGGCGCCGACGGCACCACGGTGATCGAGGTTGACCAGCACCTCGATGGCGTCGGTGACGATCTTGCGCTCGGGGCGCTTGTTCAAAGTGGTGACCATACCCACACCACAGGCGTCATGCTCATTGGAGGGGTCATACATACCGTCCGGAGCGTGGACCGTGAGATCGAGCGGGGCTTTGAATGTCACCGAAATCACCTCAATTGCTTGTGGGCACGTAAGGGAATCGTGCCTCTTCGTTCATTGCTGTTGACACAGTACCGTTGCGTCATGTCATTTACGTTTCGCGTGTCCATATACCGAGTCGCCATAAAAGTCAATAGTGATTCTCAAGCAATCTGTTATAGCCAATTATGGGGTGTTTCGGGCGTTTTAGCTCGCAATGTCTACTAGACCACAAAAAATTCGACACAGAAACGTCCGTATTGTGAACAGCAATCAACAGTTCGCTCAATGAATGTCGAGCAAACCGACGGAGGTGATCGCCGTCATACTGCATCATCATGTGCAGGCCGGTCATGAGGAACAGGTGCTACATCATGGTTCAGGCAAGCCGGTATTGGTCATCGGTGATCGCGAATCGTTTGTCAACATCAACTCCATGGATACTGCATGCGCGCGAGGCGCAGCGGCGGCAGCGGAGCATCTATGGCAGGCCGGCTGCCGGCGCTTCTTTGTACTGGGAGCGCCACACCCTGATGAGCAAAACATCAAGCGGAACGGCAATGGCAACGGCTTCGGTCCGCGACGACTGACCGCAATTCTGCAGACGCTGAATCGGCATGGCATCACGATTCCGCCGAACCAATGCATTGATTGCGAACGCACACTCGAAGGCGGGCGCGAGGCTGCGTGGCGATTGCTTGATCGCGAGTTCCAGACTGCACCGCCAACCCCGGAATGCGGCATCTTGTGTTTGTCCGATACCGATCGCGATCGGCGCATTGCACGAGCTGATGGAGCACGGCATCCGCATACCTGAGCACGCTAAGCTCATGGGATTCGACGGTATCCCGTTCTCCGAATGCACTAATCCCGCCATCAGTACCGTGGCAATGGACGTTCCGGCCATGGCGCGCACGGTCATCGACCGGATGGTTGACATGATTGGATCCGCAGCGCGTCACGAGCCGCTGCCTAACGCCATGCACGATCACATTCGATTCCAGGTGATACCGCGCACGTCAAGCGCGAATATCTAACTCTGCAGCGCAGAGCAAGTAGTAATCGGGAAAAACCCCAGACCCTTCAGATCTCTCGTTCGGAAGCGCGTAGGCAAGGCTGCCCCTGCACTACTTCAATCTGGGAAGGTGGCATGTCGGCACCCGTACGCTTGGCCTGAATCTGCTCAAACAGCATGCGGAATGACCGCTCCCCCATGTCCAAGAAATTCTGGGTATAGCTGGTCAGAGAGGGTTCCCATAGGGCACCGAAATTACGATCGTCGAATCCGACCACGCTGACATCATCCGGCACACGTCGACCGGTCTCTCGCAAACCACGAATCACAGCGATCGCGGTTTCGTCACTGTCGGCAAAAATCGCGGTCGCCTCGCCACGACGGCCGAGTTCATGCCCTGCCTTGACGGCTTTCTCCAGATTGCCGTCGGATACAACAATGGGTTCGGGAGCCTCAATCCCCCGCTCCTCCAACGCATCTTTCCACCCATTGGCACGGGTGTTGTCAGTAGCTCCTTGCACCCGTCCAACGTAGAAGACGGTTTTGTGGCCGAGATCCAACAGATGCATGGTCATCCAACGACCACCATCTCGTTCGGCGTTGATGATCTGGTAGTCGCCGTCGCCGAAACTGCCACCGACCACGACCTTCGGCATATCCTTGGGAATATAGTCAAGTGCCGCGATACCGGCCTGATCGTATTCGTAAACAACCACTCCAGCCGGTCTGATCGACAGACCCATGCGCACACGTGCCTCGACGGATTCCATGTCAGATTCATCCAAGGACACGATGTTGAGCAGGAATCGACGTTTGCGGGCGGCGGCCTCAACGCCATGATTCGTTTCGGAGGTGGAAAAGGCGGCGGGATTGGCAGCGAATACCACTACCGAATCCATTTCCCGGTTCGACAAGGCACGGGCCACGATGCTGGGTTCATAGCCCAGTTCCTTGATGGCTTTGGCGATGCGCGCACGCCTGTCCTCGGTCACATTGACCGTGCCATTGAGATAACGAGACACCGTGGGAGCTGAAACTCCAGCCAGCTTGGCCACGTCTTTGATTACCGGACGAGTGCGTCCCGTACTTCTCGCCATTGTTTTCGAGCCCCCATTGTTCGCCGACTCGTCTCAGTCGTTACGCTTCTCATACAAATGTACACGCAAGACAACGGGTGCTGACTCCGTAGCATGCGCGGAACCAGCGAGAAACACCGAAGGTTGGCCGTATCTCTTGCATTCGTCATTGATATGCGTTATTCTGAAACCGGTTTCAGAAAGAAGCCAAAGAAATAAATCAAAGCTGCAAGGCTTTGACCAATGAAAGGAAACAGCCATGTCCTTCAAGGATTCCATGATTCGCGGTTTCGCTATGTACGGTCTGAGCTCCATGAGCCAGTGCGGTCACGCCAGCTCCAAGGTGTTCGTTGACCTCATGAAGGGTGACGACAAGGACGCTCGCTGAATCACTTCAGCACAGCGTTCCATATGAGATTGCACGTTATTAATGAGCGTCAATCCCCCGGCGTCAATTCGCCAATTCGATAATTGAATATCGCAATAACTGAACGATAACCGGACAACGGTGTCCATATATATACTTTTCTATTTCTTAGTAATTGTGAATTTCTCCAACCGGCATCTTCATTTCGTTACGCCGACTCCGCCCTATGAATCGGTAAGCAAGAAATCTCCTGCTATGAAAAAGACATCCGACAATTGATACCACTGTAATCAGAGGCAAGCCATGGCGTTGGCAATGGCATCCGTGATTCTCCCCTGATTCCACTGCAATCGAGGACGAGCCGGTCAGATGCCGGCAAGGCCGAAGAACCGTTCGATAACCGAATCATTGAGCAGGCGCCCTCGGCGGGTGGGGATGACACGATTGCCGGATATAGTGATCAGACCTTCGTCAACCATCGGCCGAAGCGGATCGACGGCAATGGTCTGCCATGAAGTGTTCTCGTTGGCTGCGATGGCCTGATTGATGCGGCCGAGGTCAAGGCCTTCGCGCAAACGCAGGCCAAGCATGATGAGCTCTTCGAGGTTCTCCTCCGCAGTGATTGCCTCGCTATCGGCCCACGGTATGCGATGCTCGTTGATGGCAGTTCCCCACAGTCGCGGGTGCGCAATATCCCATCTGCGCAGGCCGTGGGAGACGGGAACCACCCCCAGTCCGGCTTCCGCCGGAC
>OATI01000996.1_pt1 | contig 15589 bp, 16 predicted proteins | sample 1494981 | NCBI WGS metagenome assembly OATI01 (sample SAMEA2579952, study PRJEB22360) | human gut metagenome
TTGGGCTGTTCCGTAATGGCCTCAAACGACATGGCTATCCTTTTTACCGGCGGGCCGATATCTCGTCCCGCCCAAATATTTGACTACCGGTAGTCTGCCGCCCATTGCGCTAAAAAATCACGCATGCAGGCGGCAGTCAAAATTCGTGCGCATTATTGTAGAGCCTTTTTCCCGCTCTCCGAAAGGGTGCTCAGGCTCCCGTAGCAGAAATTTGCAATCTTTCCGGACGACTGCGTCAGAATTCAAAGCTCCAGAGCACGTCAAAGGCCTGACCGGTGCCGGAAACAGCCTGAAGATAAAGTTTGGGCAGCAGCCTGTAGCGCAGCGTCAGAGTCGTTAAGGAATCAAAGATTCCCATGCCGTACTTCACCTGAAGGCCGGGCAGGACGTAACCTGAGAGCACCACCTGAGAGTCCGTGCCGCGGCCGGCGGTGTCCACGGTAAGACCTTCAATACCGGCAGCCTCCCCGATTTTGCCCACAACGCGTCCGGCCTGACTTGCGCCGAGTCCGATTAAGGCCGAGGTCATAGCGTTGCTGCCGGCTGCATCATTTTCATTATCAAGCCCGTGCCCGGTGAGGAGGTAGGAAAGTTTGCTTTCATCACTCATCTCCGGATCGGAAAAAAGTTCCACCTTGGGAGCCGATGCCGTTCCTGTCACCTGAACCCCCGCCGTGACGTCATCCTCCGTGGTTTCACTGTTTCTCACGGCCTCAATTTCAAGTGTCGGGTTGTCCGCCGGCCCGGCAAAAATGAGAAGCCCCTTGGTGATTCTCAAATCCTGACCGTAGGCGTGAAATGTCCCCTCATCAAGGCTCACGCGGCCGTCCAGAGAAAATATCCCTTGGTTCTGCCGGGCATGAAGGTCCCCTTTTAAACCGGCCTTGAGTTCAAAGACGTTGATGCGGACGTGTTCTCCGAAATGAAGGGCAATGTCAGCGGAAACTCGCGATGCGAGATCTGATTTTTCTTCTGCTTCATCTCGGTCAATCACAACCTCGTCGGATGACGTGCCTTCCGCGCCCTCCGGCAGGCTGTTGACCGCAATACGGGCCCGGGGGACAGCAACCCTTCCGGTAACGGCCAATGTTTCACCGCGGGCTCTGACGCGTAAGTCAGGCGCCACATCCACCGAAATATCCGGACTCACGTCAAGCCGAAGCCGCTCGCTTGTCATCGTGAGATCAGCCGCGGGACTGTCCATGTCGCTCCAGTCAAGGTGCGCGGCAGCCGAGGCCTTTCCCTGATTTGTCATGAGCTCAAGCGCTGCGTCAGACTGCGTCCCCGCAAAGCCGAGCGTCAGGCGGCTCGGCTGCATCTGAAAAGGCATCTGAGGCGACACGACTGAAAGGTCCGTGACGGCCGCCTTCCCCGTGAGCTCCGGCCGACGGATGCTGCCCGACATACCCACGTCTGCCGTCAATAGCCCCGTGACTTCGGTTTCAGCGGGCAAAAGCGCTCTGAGATCTTTCAGTTCCAGCCCCTGAACGGAGAGTCTTCCTGAGAGTGCGTCATTGCGGCGCCGGTCAGCGGTTACAGCTAGCGTCACAGGATCCCGTCCTGCCGCCGTGTGCGTCTGCGCACTGACGGTGAAGGCGGAGGCGTCTGCCTTAAGTGCCAGGCGCGTATCCGTCAGTGTGAGCCCCTCGTTTCGGGCTTTGCCGGACGTTTTCTGCTGCAGCCGTGCGGTGATCCGCGGCGCCTCAAAAAGCGCTTCGGCCGTCAGTTCTCCGTTTTCGCCGAACATCTGCCGCAGGGAAGCCCTTCCTGAAAGGGTGCCCGTAATCTGCGGCTTTTGCTCGAAAAGCGCCGCGAAGTCAGAGGGTTCAATACGGATGCCGTCGCCCTTCACGGTAAGGGCTGTCTTGTCGGCTGTAAGTTCAGTAAGACAGAACCCTGTGCGTGCTGACGCGCCGCCCGCAAAACAGGCGTTTTTCAGCTGTTGGCTTGCTGCGGAGACAGTTAAAGGCGCAGCCTTGGTGAGCGCCCAGGCACCCAACGGCGTTTTAACCGAAAGGCTTTGTGCCGCGCCGCTCCAGAGAGCCGCCTCAGCCTTCCAGCTTCCTGTCAAACGCCCGTCAAGCGCGAGCCCGTGCGTCTTTTCACGCGCCGAAAACCGCAGCGTGTGTTTTTCCGGCGTGCCCGCAAGAACCAGCCGGGCTTCAGGGACCGCGTAGTCTCCCTGCCGCAGGCCGTTTACCGTAAGCGTCACGGCGTCTGCCGCACCCCCGGATCCGAAACGCCCGGCCAGACGCGCCCGGTCAATAGCCAGATCATTAAAGCGCATACCGGAGGCCGTGAGATCGGCTGAAAGCCTGGGCTCACCAAGAGTCCCCGAAACCGCCACCGTGCCTCTTGCCCCACCCTTTAACTGCGGCAAAACTTCGGAAAGATCCGGCGCCGCAATCCGGGCTTTGAGGTTTAATGCGCCTTTGCCGGCCACGGCAACGCTGCCGTCCGCGGTCATCGTGTTGCGTCCCGCCCGCAAAGTGACGTTTCGGGCCGAAACCGTGCCGTCAGAGGCAGCACGGAGTCCGCCCGCGGCCTCAAGGGCCCGACCGGAGACAAGCCCCGTGAAATTCATGGATTTGAGTGCTGCGTCCCAGTGCCCGTCACGGTAAAACACGGAAAAATCCGTCGCTCCCTCAAGGCGCAGTTCTGTGGGCAGGAGCGGTTTTGCGGCCTGAAGGTTTACTGCCGTCAATGAGCCGCTCACACGAAGGCCGTTTGAAGCATTTATCTGCGCCCGGGCCTTAATCCGGGCGTGCTGACCTTTTTCACCTGCCGCCGCATCAAGAATCCTGACCGTGATCGCGCGAAGCCCCTTGGTATCAAGTGTGGTTTCTCCGGAAAAGGGAACGTCTGAAAGAGCTGCGGAACCCGCTGACGCTTTCCCCATCACAGAAGCCTTAATGCCGGCATTAAGAACCGTACCCTGCGCCTTTACCGTAAAGGCGGTCACTTTGACGGCGTCTTTGTCACTGATCTTTTGCTCAAAAGGCGCGGTCAAAAAAACTTCGGCTTCAAAAGGCAGTTCGGGCTTCATGAGAAAACCGGAAGCCTCGGCCCGGGCGTGAGCCATTCCTGCCGTCGATATCCGGGCCGTGAGTTTTTCCCGGAGGGCTCCCGTCACTCTGACATCGGTCTTTTGTTCGCGTCCGTCAGCCGAGAGCACCGCCGAAGCCCGCAGATCCACGGGCCAGACCCCCGCCGTCTGCGCGTTCCCGCTCACCGTCAGCTGCATCTGAGGAATGTCTGCCGTCAGCTGCCTCACGGAAAGTTCTGTCTGCGTGAGCGACAGATCCGCGGCAAATCGGGACGGTGCCAAAAGCGTTTCCTTTCCCTGCCGCACCGTCACGCCCTGAGCCGTGAAGTTCTGCAGGGTGACGTCAACCGGAAGCACGAGTTTCTCAGGAACCGCCAGCCAGGAAGCCGCACCGCTTGCGCGGATCGTGTTTTCAAGTGCTGCCCAGTCGGTGGCCTCCGGCGCTTTTTGCTGCGCAGGCAGCGTCACCGCAAGCCCCGAGAGTGCCGTCTCAGCGATCCGGATGGTTTTATCCGAAGCACTCACGGCCAAATCGGCTTTCTGAAGCTCCAGATCAAGACTGCCCGAGTGAAAAGCAATATCCCTTAATGCAATACCGGTGACTTCAACATCAACCGGCAGTCCCTCAAAGTGCGTTGTCTGCTCTGCCGGCGCCGCTTCCGGCGCACTTTCACCGGACTCAGCAACATTGACTGAGGCCTGCTCAAGCCTGACGTTGTGCAAAACGATGCGGTTTCCCTGCAAAAAAGCCATGAGGTCAAAGGCATAAGCGGCCTTTCCGACGCGCACCGCAACGCCCTCAGCGGCGTAGCTTAACCCCGTGATTTCAGGAGAAAGAAGTGTCCCTTGCGCCGATTCGAAAGAAAATCCCGGCACATGGTCGCTTGCCTCTCTGAGTACAAAGTGAAGGCCCGTTTCGGTCGCTGCCAGAAAGGCAACGGCACCGGTGGCGGCAGCGGAAAGCACGGCCGCACCCGCAACTGAATATTTAAGCCAGCGCCGCATCACCATTGCGCCCCCAGACCGATGTAAAAGTGCAGGCCGCGTTCGGACGCGTCATTAATGGGCCAGGCAAGGTCAAATTTCACCGGCCCCACGGGCGAATCCCAGCGAATACCGGCCCCTGCACCTTTGTGCACCGTGAAATCATCCATACTGCGCACCGCATCACCGGCATCAAAAAAGGCAGCACCCCACCAGCGTCCCGTCACGTTGTACTGGTACTCAAGCGAGGCTGTCGCAAGCTTGGAGCCGCCGATAAGCCGCCCCCTGCCGTCTTCGGGCGAGACGCCCTTATAGTCAAAGCCGCGGATACTTTTGTCGCCGCCCGCAAAAAAGCGCAGATCCGGCGGCACCGCATCAATATCATCGGCAAAAACGGCGCCGAGCGAAATCCGGCCGATCACACGGTGGCGCACTTTAAACGTTCTGAGCCATGTGTTGTCAAGCCGCAGAATCACAAAGTCCACATCAGAAGCCCAGGCGCCGGACGAAACATCAATGCTGTACTTCTGGGAGTCACCCCACGAAGGACTCGTGTCTCCTCTCTGACGGATACGCGTGAGGCTTAATCCCGGATAAATGAGCTGCGTTGTCTGCGTAACGCCGCCCTGCGTGAAGTGATCCTGCGAGGCTTTCACCGATGCAACGCGCTGCCAGCCCGAAGCCGTCTGCCAATAGCGCGACAGACTTAACGTAAAGGCCGAAGACGCCGTGTCGTTGAGATCGGTGTGTTTGTAGCCCGCCGAAACAAGGTAGTACTGCTCAAGCGGATTTTCCTTTACGGGGATTTTTAGGCTCGCTTCAAAACTTTGTTCGGCCGTTGAAACACTCGTCTCTGCCGTGAGGCTGTAGCCGCGGCGGTTGATCCAGGGGCGGGTCCAGGAAACCGTCCCCGTCACACCGGTGTCCGAACTCACGCCGAACCCGGTCTCAACAACGTTTTTCTTGCGGGGCACGAGACTTACGACAACCGGCAGCGCATCAGGCGTTCCCTTTTCAAAGTCCGGTGCCGCCGACACCAATTCAAACCACCCGGTTTGTGAAAGCCTTCGGCTTAATTCGGCAACCGCCGTCGCGCTGAAGTAGTCTCCTGCCTTATAGGGTGCCAGCGTGGCGAGCCGCTCCGGATCAATCTGGCTGCCCGCAAACACGGTTTCACCCACCCTGTAGCGCTCTCCGCTTTCAAAACGGATCACCCAGCGGGCTTTAGCCCTTTTCTGCTCAACTTCCAGACGTGATACGGCAAAACGCGCGTCAAAGTAGCCTTTCTGCAGCGTCAGGGTATTGAGTGACTTCTTAAAGTTTTCATACGCGGCGTGCGAAAGCGGCGTCCCGGCCTTGGGGACCGCGGCCAGAAGCTTTACAAAGTCCGGATCATTCTTGGCTGCACCGGTGATTTCAACCGCGGAATCGGTGAGCACGGTGCGCTCTCCGGGATCGACCCTGAGACTGAGCTTTTTCCCGTCGCGCGTAACGTCAATTGAGGGACTGTAGTACCCGTAGGGACGCAGAGCCCGCGCGGCCGTCTCTCGGATTGAGGAATTATCAAGCCGCCAGGGCTCAGCCTCTCCCGTCGGTTCAAGCATCAGCACAATATTTTTGGCTGCGGCTGCATCGACACCGGTGACGGCAACCGACCCGGCGGCCGCCGCGCAAACCCGGGCTGTGCCGACCCGGCGGCTGCCGTACAAGCCGTCAGACAGACGGCTGTTCCGAAAAGAAGATGCTGCCAGGCCACTCTGAGCGCTCCCGAAGTCCGAAATCAGAAACAAAGGAGAGCCTGTGGCGGCACAGCCTGCTCCCGATTGCGCCTCACGTAAGTCTAAAGCCTTGCGCAGACTCTGCACCCGCAGCGAACTCAAGCCAGCGAACGGGCTCGGCTCCCTGAGACTGAAGCCATTCATTGGCCTTGCGGAAGTGCCCGCAGCCGATAAAGGGCGCGGGACCGCGCAGGGCCGATAAAGGCGATGGGTGGTTGCTTGTGAGAATCAGTACGGGCCCCTTGGCATTGTGACGGATCCCGTCGGCCTTGGCCTGCGCCCAGTTTCCCCAGAGCATATAAACGCAGGGAGTTGCGGCAGAAGCGGCTTTTGCAAGCACCGCGTCGGTGAGTTTTTCCCAGCCCCAGCGGCCGTGCGAAGCGGCTTCACCCTCTTCTACGGTGAGCACAGCGTTTAAAAGAAGCACGCCCTGCTCAGCCCACCCGGAAAGGTCACCGTTGGTGTGAATGCCCGTATCGTACTCAAGCGCAATTTCGCGGAAAATGTTTTTCAGACTCGGCGGGAGCTTTCGTAATTCGGGCGGAACCGAAAAACTCATTCCCACCGCCTGCCCCGGTCCGTGGTAGGGATCCTGTCCGAGAATCACCACCTTCACTTTTTCCGCGGGCGTCATCTCGAGCGCCTTAAAGGGATACGGCGGATAAATCACGGCACCGGCTTCAAGCCGCGCGTCAAGCCGTGCCAGAAGACTTTCTCCGGCCGGACTCTGAAGAAATTCCGTACAGAGAGGCTGCCAGCTGCCGGCCCCGTCCCAAAGATGCCGTTCCCGCGCAAAGTCACGCATGATTATTCCGAAAAGAAAAGTTGGGTAAGCGCCGCACCGGGGTTCCCCTGACGCATCAGGCTTTCGCCCACAAGATAGGCTCCGACACGAGCGCTTTTCAGCGCCGCCACGTCCTGCGGCGTCGCAATGCCGCTTTCCGAGACAATGATGCGGTCTCCGGGCACCAGATCGTGCAACGCAAGCGTCGTGTCGATGCTCGTCACAAAAGTGCGGAGATTGCGGTTATTGATGCCGATTAACGTCACCGGAAGCGCGAGAGCGCGCTTGAGTTCCCCCTCATCGTGACTTTCGGTGAGTACGTCCATTCCAAGACTGAGAGCCGTCTGCGCGAGTTTGAGCGCAAGCCCGTCGGTGAGCGCCCGCATGATCAGCAGTACCGCGTCCGCCCCCATCGCACGGGACTCGTAAATCTGCGCTTCATCAATCATGAAGTCTTTTCGCAGCGCCGGAATACCGACGGCAGCGCGCGCCGCACGAAACGCGGCTTCAGAGCCCTGAAAGTAGACGCTGTCGGTTAAGACAGAGAGGCAGGCAGCACCCGCGGCTTCATATTGCTGCGCCGTGCGCGCAGGATTGAAGTCCGGACAGATAAGGCCCTTACTCGGACTTGCCTTTTTTACTTCGGCGATGACGGCGGGCAGCCCCGCACTGATTTTTGTCTGCAGAGCGCGCACAAAGCCCCGCGGGGGATCTGCTTTCTCAGCCGCTGCCCTGAGCTCATTCATTGTCTTGCGGGCTTTCAGCTGAGCGACTTCCGCGCGCTTTGTTTCAAGTATCCGGTCCAGATAATCAGCCATTGTCTGCTCCCTGCGGCATTTCTTGTTTTCTGTGCGGGATTATGAGGCCGATTCACACTCACCGCCAACACACTTTCGAAACCAAAAGTACACAACCGGCACATCCGAATGCCGCAAGCCCGTGCGGCATGACATTTTCTGTTTCTTTTCAATGCCCTGACTCTTTTCCCCCGCACCGATTTGCAGGAAATAAAATCATCCGTATAATTTCGGTCTCTCGCGGGGTGTAGCGCAGCCCGGTAGCGCGCCTGCTTTGGGAGCAGGATGTCGGGAGTTCGAATCTCTTCACCCCGACCACGTTACTGGTTGTATGACTGCCCGTAGCTCAGTTGGATAGAGCATCGGCCTTCTAAGCCGAGGGTCGCTGGTTCGAATCCTGCCGGGCAGGCCACAACATGACGGCGAGACAAAAAATTAACGGTGGGTGTAGCTCAGTTGGTAGAGTCCCGGATTGTGATTCCGGTTGTCGTGGGTTCGAGTCCCATCTCCCACCCCAGGATACTAAAGCCCTGCTGGTTCACAGCAGGGCTTTTTCGTATCTTTCCGTACCACCAAACCCGCGCCGTTATTGGGTTTGCGTTGTTCTGCTCCGTCTCTCTCCGTGTCTCTTAGTACCTTCGCCGTATCTCTCTATGCCATAATTCAAAAGTAGCCGGACAAGATGCCGCAAGGCCGAAAATCCATACCAAGACGGATATTCGAATTTTCAAAAGTTGCCGGGCTACTTTTCAAGGCCGCAAACCCCGAGAGATTCAGACATGGCAAACATCCGCCAGAAGCCCCTTACCGACAAGGAGGCCAAATCGGCATCTTCATCCATAGCCGTCGGAGGCGTCCCCGGGTTGACTCTGAGGGTCAGAAAGTCAGGGGCATCCGTCAGCAAAACATTCGTTCTCAGATACCAGTCAAATGGATCAACCAAATGGTTCACCATAGGTGCATACGGCATTTACACACTCGCGCAAGCACGTGAGATCGCGAAGGACTGGCTGATCAAAATTAAAGCAGGCACAGATCCGAAGGCTGAAATAAGGACAAAAGCAGCCGAAGCGGAACGACCGCAGTACGACCTTACAGTTGAACAACTGCTGCGTGAATTCATTGCCTTTGAAGAATCCCGCGGACGCTGGTCCACCCGCGGACGTCAGACTCATGCTGAAAAAGCTGACGGCTGGATCAGAAACCACATGAGCACAACACTACGCACCATGCCGGCCATTGAGCTCACGGCGGATATCCTTGCCGATGAATACCGGGACAAGTGGCTCACGATGCGAAGCACCCCCGAAAAGTGTATCGGCGAGATCAAAAGAGCCTTTGACTGGGCTATCGCCCTTAAAAAACTGCCGAACCTCATCAACCCCGCCGACATCAGGGGAGCACTGGGGCACTTGCTGCCGGCGCAGAAAATGCGCCCCCGACTTTCACACATGCCTCACCTTCCTCCGGAGCGGATGCCTGAGTTTTTCAAAGACATATCTGCCCGGACCGGCGTCACATCACGCGCCCTTCTGTTTGCGATTCTTACCTGCAGCCGTATTGATAACTGCCTGAGTCTGCGCTGGAGTCAGGTAGACCTTGACAAAATGGTTATCACAATTCCCCGTGAGGAAATGAAGGTAAAGGGCCTTGCCTTTGACCGGCAAACCCCACTGTCCCTGCAGGCGGCAGACATTCTCCGGAATCTTCCGCGCTTTCCCGTTGTTCCCGGTGAACCGGATTATGTTTGGCGCAGCTTCTTTGAACGCAAATCCGGGCACCTCAGTGACACATCTCTCTGATCGCTGATTCGACGCGCCAGTTTTGAAAAGTCTCACTCCGGCTCAGTCGGCTACACTGATCCCGTCGAAGTAGACGTTAAAGGCCTGCCCCGCATAGCCACTCCACACGGCCTTGCCCGTGCCAGTTTCGACACCTGGGCAAACAATCCAAGGCAGTTCGGGCACCCGCTTTTTGACAAGGATATCGTCGAAGCCTGCCTGGATCATTTCTCCCCGAAGTACGGCGGAGCATACATGCGCGCCTACCCTCTCGAAGACATGCGCGAAATCTTGGACCAATGGGCTGCTTATTGTTTCAGCTCATGCTCATCGTCATAGGTAAAATCAGCTCGTTGCATGAGTGATGCAATTGCCTTTGCAAAAGCCCCGGAGATCCGATCGAGCTCCGGGGCTTTTCACAACATCTTCTTCTTGAACGACTTTTGCCAGCCTTGGTAAATTGATTACTGGCCTGCAATCTTGACTACGGCGTCTTTGTCTATCGCAGTCCGCTCAGAAAGCTCGACACCTCTTCGAACCAAGTCTGCGCCTCGCTCGAGAAAGTCTGCACACTTGGCAAGCTGCTCTCTTTCAGTGTCGCAGGTACCGCCGGCGGCTGCGGACAGTCGACGCTTTGCATCAGCGGCCTGCTTGCGCACCCGCTCAAGATCAGCGCCAAGATCATCGGCGCGAGCAAGCGCCTTGTCCCTGGCTTCCCACGCATCAACAAGGCTCTGTGCATAGCTCCTCTCCTTCTCCCGGTACTTGGCCTCAAGGGCCTGCGCTCGAGTGGCGTAGTCCTCCCTCAGGGCCGCAATGTCCGCGCCATACAAGGCGGCCGCGTACTGGTAGCCGCCGGCAAACAAGACGACACCGATCAAGGCCGCGGCCACGCATTTAATCCATGGCGCCACGTTCAAGCCGCTCCAGTCGCATGTTCAGGACCGCGAGATAGTCCTCCATTAGTCCCTGCTGGATGCGAAGCAAGGACTTCGTGCGCTGATCCAGCTTCGCGAAGCTGAAACCGACAATAAAAACTGAAAGGCGTTCCAGGCGCTCCTGCACCTCATCACGTTCTTTAACCAGTCGTTTCTTCCAACCCATCATTCCTCTCCAAGAAAAAGCCGGCTCTCAGCACGACGACGTCGCGTCAGGCCCGGCACGCGCTTGCCGCCAACCTTGTCGCAGTCCAAGAACTCACGAGCGGCACCTTCAATATCGCCGGCATTGAGCTTGTACATCAGCTTCGGGCAGCCGGTCACGACGCCATACGCGCCCAAATTGAAGGCAAGGGAGGTCAGCGCAATAAACTGTCCCTTCGTCACCGAGTGGTTGATGTAGCGAGACAAATCATCAACAACCTTCCGGATATCCGCGATCAGCCACTCATCAACCTGCGCATCGGTAATCGTCAGACCTTCGTGAACCTCAGGGCCGGTATGACCCACACCGATCGTCCACACGCCGGCGGAACAGCGATATGCACCCAGACGCCGGCCTTCGAAATCTTCGATGAACCGCGTCGCACAGGACGCCGGCCACGCTCTAAACGACCTTTTCTCACTTGTCATGCAAGTCCTCCTTCCTTAAGCGCTTGGCCACGGCAATCTCGATAAGCCGGATAAGGCGAGTACCGCCCCACCCCGCCATGCCAGAAAGCGCACCACACACACCTGGCGGCAGGCCTTCAAAGGCCAGCAACTCATATGAGATCAACCCGCACATCGCGCTGATCGCACAGTGCAAAAGCATCTCCCGCCACGAAAAAGACCTGCCCTCCTGCACCGACAGCAAGTAGTTCAGCCAACCACAAACGCCGGCAAAGCCAGTTGACGCCACAAGCGCCTGTAGATCCGAAAACTCTTTGAACGGCATGGCATCTCCGTTAAAAAGCCGCGAAGAAGCCGATCATCAGAGTGAACGCGGCTAGGACAATCCAGAAGCCCCAACGAACCTTCTCTCGCATGTCAGCCTCCAATAAAAAAAATGGGCGACGCCTTCAGGCATCACCCACATCTTCTATTGAAAATAAACATACACGCGCAGTCACTCAGTCGGTATCCCGGCAGTCGTACCGTTTGCCTCTGCTACCTTGATCGCATACTCGACAAAATCTTTCGAGGCAATGGCATAACCGCCCTTCTTCGATCCATCCCCAAAAGAGATGTATCGCTTCGCCATTCGGAAGTGAATTTCCCCCTGCTCCGGCGTGAACTCTTTGAATCGCGCCTCATCGCCTGCCTTGACAAGCTGGATCTTCAGATTGCGAGAATCTAGTGCCATAACTTACACATTGAAAATGGATGCGTTGGTAATGCGATATTTGATCGAAGCCGTCTGTCCGGCCGATAACGAAATTGGAGTATCGAGTACCGTTCTATCGAGCAAAAACCAACCTGCCGACCATCCCAGTTCACCAATTACAATATTGCTTTGGGCAACAATATTAAGCGTAACCTCACCAAAACAATTGCCAGACGAATCTATCGTATTTTCATTCGTAATAATCGAGCCCGTTATACCTGAAGTAATCTGTTTCTCCAACCAATAGTCCGTCGCCTTTGCAGCACCCGTTCCAGAGCCCACAGAAATACCGCTTACCTTGTTGTACGAGCTCGGACGATCGGTCCAAAAATAATTAGGATAAAACCCAAAAAATTCTCTAAGATCATAAGGAGTACTGGAACTTTGATAATTAGTTTTAAAATCGATCTTTGATCCACTCGCATTTACTAACTTAATAGGACATCCTGCTCCAAACAGCATCCCCATCCTAACAAGATTATAAAAATTATCTACTAACATAACTCAAACATCAAATTGATTAACCATCAAGTACTTAATAGTGCAACTTTCATCCTTTCCGATAGTTACAGGAGAAGACAATATTGTTCTATCAATCAACACATAAGCTAATATACGCGACTCTCCATCTAAAACATGCAAACCACAAACAAAACCAACTTCAGAAATTGTAATAGGAGAGTCAGAAGTATTTGTACAAATAATAACTTTATCTATATATGGATGCCCGGTATCATCTTTCAAACCAACAAAGTTTGAGTATGTAAAATTCAACCCACTCGTAATCAAATTAAGCTTGTAGTCGTCTCTACTAAATGGTTCAGTCCCTCGGCCAAAAAGTATTGCCGTTTCACGGTAACCTAAACTAGGCGAAGCAGAACCAAAACAAAACGGAGAGCAATTTTCATTGAAGATGCCAAGTAATGAATAACTATTCCCATTACACCCCTTTACGACTGGCCAACCTTCTTGTGGAAACTTTCTTGTGTACCCAGAACAAATTGTCTTCATCCATTGCTTGAAATTATTAGTTAGCACGTAATCACCCTTTAGAAACAACCGTTGCTGAGGTCACAACGGAAAAGCCGACGAAGACGCTAGGCGATACAGCAGAGTTTGCGGACCTCACCAACATCCCCGCGTTATACGCAGAGGCATCAACTTTGAATGCCTCCTGTTCTGAAATAGCCTTCCAGTTCGCCTCTTCGATCTTCTGAAGAACCCAGCTACGGGATACAAACTCCTGCCCGCCGGTCGTCTCACCGTCACCAACAATCAGCGACGACGTCGACGGGCGAAAGTAGATGCTGCCGGCCGCCGGGACGCTCTTGCTAAACTCAACGTCCTTGTCCGGCGGGATGCGGCAGAGCTTTTGGTTTAACTTTTCGGTTGCCATAAAAGACTCACATGACCTTGATGTGAATAGAAATAGATTCGCCTGGATTAAGAATCACCGGCTCGAATACCTCGCGAGCCAAAACGACGTTATTACCATTTTTGCTGTTCATGGTCAACACGGCCTCAGAAATAGAAACCTGTGAATCCCCTGTGTTTGTAAAAAGTCTTGAAAGAACAAACAAACCAGACTTAGCTGCATTAGAAATACTGCTGACCGATATCGTAACGTCAGACGCCAACAACGCAACTTCATTATCTAGTTTATAAGCATCAAGCGTCGTAGGCGTATTTCCACTCCCTACGAATATTGAATAACTAGGAGAAGTCACAGGATTGTCGTCACGCGATGATTGCTTATTGGCTACAGAAACGGCGTAAGAAGTCTCATAAGAATTACCCAAAGTAGAATCTTGACCATTAACGTTTTTACAATTTACCGCCTTATTCAAACGCGTAGCTTTCAGCATGGCATAATAGTTATTAGTAACCACTTCAAACCCTCTCTTTAACAACATCAAAGACAACTTCATTACGACCGCAAATTAAAATTAGCGACTCATCCGTATTTATCTTTATTGCAAATTTCAAACCAGACTCCATTCCCATAATCGTTTCAGGCATTTTCGCTGGAGCAATCGGATCCGCCGAGCCGTTTTTCTTTCGAATTGCGTCAGCAATATCAGTCAGCAATCTTTTACTGACCAGGCCCATACCATCTACATTCATACGGCCTCCTGTTCTAGGTTCACCATCACTGACGAAATTGCCGTGATGTACTCCTGAAAACTCGTCGGGCTCTGCCCGTTGATCATTCCAAAATCGATCAGCTTTTCGAACTCAGCAAGGAGCGTTTGCGCGCTGTAAGCCGGCCCCGTATCACCTCGCGGCCCCTTGATGCTGACCGCCGAAGGATTCTGCAAGCCACCGTCATTAGTCCACGAGATAACGCCTTCAGCGCTAACGCTCGGCGTAAAGCAGGTTCCGGTTAGACCTCTCTGGCCATCCTTACCGTCAACACCATTCTTGCCAGGGTAACCGCGCTCACCTTGAATACCCTGTTTCCCGGTATCTCCTTTCTCGCCCTTAGGCAGACCAAAAGTCAGTTTGTAACCATCAGACAGAACGGTCTTTGTCACAGTCGCAGAAGAGCCGGCAGGAAGCGTAGTAGCTTCTACGGTAAGGCCCAGCGTGCCGCCGATTGCCTGAATAGCATCAAGGTTTTGGGCGCAAATCAGAACAGACTCCGTAGCAGGCCCAAGCTGACCGATTGCCGTAGCGACCGGCCCCAGCTCATCAAGCTGCTTTTTCATCGGAGCGAGGCCAATAATCGAGTCGAGGTTATCCGCTACCTTTACGACAGACGAGATGTTCTTGCCAACCGGCATGATGGTTGCGGCATTTTCCGCAATCGTCGAAAGGACGCCGCCGACCGGCATGCGCACAGTCGTGTCATCTTCGCCCCAGATGCCGTAGTCATGATCGAACGCAAGTTCAGCCGTGCCCGAGAAGTCATTCGCAATCAGGTTGATCGCGCTGACGTACGGGACAATTTTGCTCGACAGGTCTCGAGCCTCGAGAAGCAGCTTCTTCAGATCTTCGGCAGACTCGGAGCCGACCTCGCCAACCTTGATGCAACGATCAAGCGTATCGGCCAACTGCTGGACCTGAGCAACAACGCGGTCAAGTCCCACCATCACCTTGTCCGGCGAGAAGCGCGAGAAATTGGTCAGTTGCAGCGTCTGGTTGTACGGAACAGCCGAAACAACGGCCACGACTTCGCCAACGGTGAGCGCCTTCGTGAGCGTGACGGTGCCGCCCGGAGCCGCCTCTTGAGCCGGGTTCATGGTGACGGTGTAGTCAACGTCCTGGACAAGCGTTTGCACCTCTGCAGACTCAGAGGACTCCGCCTTATAGACGGCCACGTCCGTCTTTTCGAAAATTCTGAAGGTGAAGGGGAGGTCCTTCAGGCCGTCGCCGGCAAAAGGACCTGCCCGTCGAATTGTGGTGTCAAGCATGATTGGCTCCCTTGTTGATAGAGATCTTCACGCAAGACACCACTCATACGCGCACTACTTCGAAGCGTCCTTACCTGAGATCACGCCGCGGATCACATCAAGCGGTCCTTCCGGCTCAATCTCACCGGATGCGACGCCGGCCGCGTAGCCCACAGGCTTCTTGAGAGAGCCAGCCGGCAGGCCCGTCGCAACGGCCACCAGGTCAAGGAAACTGCGCGTTGCGGCTCGAGCACTGCCTTCACCCTCGCTTGCGCGGAAGATCTGACCAGGAGCCTTGGCGGCACCTTCCACGAGCGTCATGATCGGCACCGAAACAAGGCGATCGTTGTACGGATTGCGACCGAAAATCCAGCGTGCGGCCTCAGAAGCGCCCGGCACATCCGATTTAGCCAGATTTGTACCAAACACATTCAAGACATTGCCGCCCATCGGGATCATGGCAACGATGTTGCGGCCAACCGCGGACGTCATCAGATTGAGACTGTCGACGGCATCCCAGTCATCGTCATCTCCCGTATCGAAGCCAGAGAAAGCACCGGCCATGATTTCAGAGAGGATTGCCGGGATCACCAATCGGATAGGAGGCGGGGCTAGGCCCCGCCGTCCTTCCACACCACCGCCCGTACCGATCTGGTAGGCACTGCTCACGCAGTGTTTTACGGCGGTTTTCATAGTTTTACCTTCCCATACCGTTAACTCGGT
>OATI01001011.1_pt1 | contig 15375 bp, 15 predicted proteins | sample 1494981 | NCBI WGS metagenome assembly OATI01 (sample SAMEA2579952, study PRJEB22360) | human gut metagenome
CATTCAGCGAAATGCAGGGTATGGACGGCCGGTCCGGGTCCAGCCCCGTAATCCGGCATAGTTTTGAAATGATACTAATTCACTAGCAGGAAAACTAGGTCGTTCTAGCGCCTTGTTGCCGGCTAATTTCCGAGTTCCAACCAGTTGCACAGAACATTTGCTCGCAGTCGCGTCTCGGCGCGCTTCATTGCCTCGGATTTGGCTTTATATCGAATCCCCAAACGACTGCAGACGCTTTTGACTATGGCGTCTAGCTGTTTTTTGTCGTTAAGCATATCGTGGGTTACCAGGAACACATCGAAACCCATGCTCTGGAGCGCAGTCATGCGCTCCGCATCTTGGTCAAGTACCGCGCCTGACCCATGGATGACCTCACCTTGGATTTCGATAATTGCTGCCTTCATTAGGATTGGGTTTACAATCACGATGTCACCGTAGCAAACCTTTTGACCTGCGATGCTTTGGGCTTCCTCGGATAGAGGGGTTAAATCGTTGAGGTATACGTATCTGAATCCTGAACCACCTAGACGTCGAGAACGACTTAGAAGCAGGGCCCCCGCGACCTCGAGTGGAGATGCAACAATGCCGATAACCTGCTGAGCGGCATCATAAAACTGCTTTCCCCACATTTGACTTTTGACCTTTTCGGCGAATCGATGCAAGTCGCTCAGTTCGATGAGTGGCTTTCTCATCCAAAGCGAAGTACCTTTGAGTTTCGTAACCTCTCTTCCATCCTCGCGATTGTTCGTTTGGCCTTCATTTGCTGGGACCTTTACGGTTGTGCGGGCATAAACTCGTTTCCAAGGAATCTCGTCTTCGCCTTCTCCAAGTTCGAACAGATCCTGCGTGCTGGAATTGCGATTCTCCTTTAACGCGATTTTTAACTGCATTTCGACAGCGGGGGTCGGCTCGAAAACAGAAAACCAGCCGCAAAGTTCGTACATAGCCAGTACGAGATCTATTTGGGACACAAAGCGTGTCATAGTAAATAACGTGTTAAGCGGATTGGTGACGCTAAAGCCTAAATGAGTGTCGGTTGTTGTGCCGGTATCCGAAGCCCCTTCCCAGCGAATAGTGGAGCACAATCCCGAGTGGTGATTACAACAACCTGGCGAAGCAACAGCGATAATCGGGGTCTTGAGGACATCGGTTACGAAAGGGGCTTGGGATAGGGCCCGCCAGCCGTCTTCGGAATTGGGCAGGCGCGGGTAGAGATCGCGCACCTGAGGTGGGCAGCGCCAGTAGCGGAATGCAGTGTTTGCGCAGACGATTCCGTCCATTTGCGCCTCCCCTGGTTTCGACCGTAGGCCGTGCGGATTGCGGGCATGGCCGATTATCTACCGGGGCATCATGCGGGTAAGTACGAGAAGCAAACCAAATGCTGACAAAAGCATGCCGAGTTCCGCCGAAAAACCGTCGTGTGATAGAAAACCGCTGGAAGGAGCTTTGGGCATGTGGTCCCTGTCTCCACATTTGCGCGCGGAGCACATGGGGAATTCAATGAAAATACGCATGAGTTTTATACGAAACGTGCGATGGCGTCAGCAAAAAGGGTGGAATAAAAATCTCGCCTTAGACGACTGCGATTTGATTTTGGTGTCAGATTTGGTGTCAAAAAGAAAAAGGTCAGAGGCTTAACACCTCTGACCTATGCTTTAGATGGTGGGCGATACAAGATTCGAACTTGTGACCCCATCCGTGTGAAGGATATGCTCTACCCCTGAGCCAATCGCCCGTCGCCTTTCGGCAAAAGAGATACTATCATAGCCGCGCGTGGTTTACCAAGAACTTTTTGCCCTCGATTGTAAATTCGTGGGCGTCGGCCGCGCCATGGCAAGCGCCCTAACCAGCAAACCAGCAGCTAAACCACCATTTACCGCTTAATCCACGAAGTCTCAGGTCGGCAGATAAGTCGCGCGTTGTTGTAGGCCATGTCGAGCGTGAGGCAGGTGCGCGCGGCGTAGAAACCGTCCTCGCGTTGGATGGTCAGCGCCAGCTCGGGCTTGTCGCCGGTCAGGCACAGCGGTAGGAGTAGCTGGATCCGGCCGCCGTAGAACTGCGGCACCGCGAGCGTATAGTTGGCTGCGGCGCGGCGGGCAGCCTCGACGACGGCTCCCTCAAAGGCACGGCGCAGCAGCAGCGAGTTGCCCTCCCCCATCAGGCTGGCGGGAATGCGCGTAAGGTTTTCCTCGTCGCCCAGAATGTGGTCGATGTTGGAGCGGATGGGAAGGCGGTAGTCAAAGACCAGCTCGGAGGGGTCCTCGGCAAAGCGCACGCGGCACGGCAGGTACTCAAATGAGACCAGCATGGGGTCGCTCTCCTTAAAGAAGCCCTTCAAAAACCAGCGCTGGCGCGCGTCGGGCTTGGTGTTGGGCTCAAACAGGCCGTAGATGGTCTCGTAGCGGCGCGTGTACAGGCCGGTGTTGAATAGGCAACGGTCGTCGTCGAACACCAGCGGTAAGTTGGACGGGGCGGTCTGGTCCACGTCACGCTCGGTCAAGAACACCGCGCGGCTAAATGAGAACGACAGGTAGTTTTTGAGGATGCGGTTGCCGGGACCCCAGTCCTCGGGGTCGGCGAGGTCGACCAGGCGGTCGTAGCAGGGCTCGGGGCAAAACGCGAAGTCGTACACATTGCTGCACAGGGTGCTTGGGATCTCCATGTGGCGTCCATTCCATTTCATAGTTAGAGTTTGGATGCTTAGATTTTATACGTGCGACGCACCGTCGAGACACACAACGCAATTGCGGCGCAGCTCGTCGGCGAGTTCTGCTCGCGTGCGGTTTCCGGAAACAAGGTCCTGGATCCAGGCGTAGTGCTGGTTGTCTTTGGGTTCCGGGCTATCGGAAAGTACGATTGGAGCACTAGCGGCGTAACAGGAAGGTCCCGCCCGTCAACATCGGCAATCATGAGTTGACACGCGTAATCATGGCTCAATTGCGGTTTAGCAATAGAATGTCAGGGAATCATCACCAAAGGTTTCGCGCCACTTGTCACAAATGTATCGATGGTTCATGGTGATTAGTTTTGAAAGATCCCTGAGATCCTTAGCCGGAATCTTGCTCTCGTTGTTCGCAAGTGTGCATCCGCCATTTTTAGTGAGCCAAAACTTAGTCGAGTTAGCAGCCGCCCTCTTTACCCCTACATGGATGTGAACGGGTTCTCCGTTTTCCGCGATCCAAAAGAACAGAACATACTGTCCAAAAACAAGAATTCGAGGCATTATGCCACCGCCGGTCCAGCTTTTTGCCGTTCTGCAAGCTCGAAGATAAACGGAGCGTTTGATCTAACGAACTCGGTCAAAAAATCCAGATCGTCAGTAGAAAATCCTTCGACGTTAAACCATTTGACCGCAGGTAGAAAGCATTCTGCATGGTCAAAACCAAAATCAACCGGGCGCTCGACGGCTACGCGAACGGTCCCGTCGTCTCGTGTTTCTGAGTAGGCAAACTGAGTGCCGTCATCTAGCTGAACATAGCTCCAAAGCATTGCTGCCTCCTTAGTGTTTATATCCAAGTATAAACAGCCGCTTAGATGCAACGTGATGCGAATCGAATTATTCCCATAAGACTTGAACTGCTGATTATTTGATTTGTTGAGTTTTGAGCTATCTCACACTTCAGTGTCTTTTTTCTTTAAAGAAACCATGTCCAGTTATATAGTAGGAAATTACTTGCACAAGCTAACACCAAATAGATAACTGGCTCGAAATTCCCCAATGAAATAGTTCGCTGTTTTTCTTTTTTGTTAAAGAAATGATTTCCAATCATTTTCCACACAACATATCCTAAAACTGCACCTAATGTATTCATCAGCAAATCATCAATATCTATCAAACGATTAGTTGGTAATTGAGCAAATTCGATAAATACCGAAAATACTAATCCTGTTAGGGCTACTTTTATTGGATTTCTAAAATTTCTCCATATATACGGCAATAAAAATCCCAATGGCATAAGCATAATTACATTCATACAATAAGTAAATAAACCGTCTGACTGAAATGGGATAATTCCAATATTTGCCTGTTGAAAAGTCTCAATCAGCCCACCTTTTGAAATAATGTCCCATACAGTGCCGATACCCGTAACAGAAAAAACAAGCCATACATAAATCATCATAGTGTATGTCCAAAAATAATGTGTAGAAGTTGATTTTCTCTTACATAACACTAAAACTACTTGATACAGCATTACTGGAAACACAGTTAAAATGATTGGAATAATCAGCATTAAAATCACTATCCTCACTCCTCTCTGAAACTATGTACAATTTTTTACTATATAATTCTGAAAAAATTTCAAAGATAAGTAAAATAGTTTCTTAATTTTCACTTGACAATTTTTATTTTTTCTGCTGTCCTTGCGGAGCATGGTTCTGTGGATTGCCTGCGGGCTGACCGCCTTTATTTTTCAGCACAATGTCGTCTGCCTTGATGTACCATTCCACGTCTGCCCCTCGGTAGTTGGCGTTTGCCACCGTATCGGCAACAGGGTTGATAAGCTCCACCTCGGCATTGTACGGATAGTCCTTGACAGGTATTTCCGCTGGGATAGATACCTGTATCGTGCGTTCCTGCTGACTGCATTTCAAATCGTAAGTTCTACGCTTGATTTCCTCGGTGGTCGTCCCGTCCTCATTCTCCACACGCACTTCATGTCTAAGGGCAGAGAATTTCAGCACTCCAAACGTCTTTTCCTTATCTAATACAATTCCATTCGCTAATCTCATAGTCTGATACCCCCTTTACTTGCTTTCCTCGACTGGAAGCATATCGTCAGCGTTTAAAATATAGTTGGTGTAGCCACGACCTCGCACGTTCTTTCCCTCGGCGGTAATCTTAGGATTGACGAGCTTTACTTTCTGCTCATACTTGAAATGCTTCTCCCCAGCCTTTGCAGGAAGCACCACGATAATGTCGTCGGCTCTCTGAATGTCGGAATACAGGTTATAGCTTCTTGTCACGGGAACAAAGCGACCATTGACACGCTGTTGCTCCACGTCATTTTCTCCTGCAAACTCCAAATTTCCAAATGTCTGTGCCATGTTAGGCACGATATATTTTAATTTCATGTGTTCATACCTCATTTCTATAAAATCTGTTGATTGTCAATGCTCTTATTCTGGCAGGTGGTGTGATACCCGTAAGCCCCCAGACCGTCAAGGGCAGGTAAATGCTTAAAAGCACCCTTGACTGTCTGTGTGCTTACAGGTGGGTGGCGGTCAAGCCAGAATAAAGGGAAGCTCCGCCGTTTCCATGTGTCGGCGGGGAGCGGGATTTCTTCATCATCATAAGCAGACCGCCTGATTAAGAGCGTCTACGCTTGAAGAAATATGTTCCTGCCACGCCTGCACCAGAAAGAACAAGAAGCCCTAAGAATAAGGCAATGTTTGTATTATCACCTGTCTTTGGAGCGTCCGTTGTCTTGCTCGGTGTATCTGGTGTGGTCGGCTGTTCCGGTTCTGTTGGTTCTTCTGGCGTTTCTGGTACTTCTGTGATTGTCACCGTCTGCCCGTCGTCCTCAATGTCCTTATGCTCTGTAACCTTTGTCGGTTCATCTGGATTGCTCAAATCGTATAATTCCTCAAAGGTCACAAGTTCTTTCCCGCCCAGCTCGGAAGCGTCGAATGTAAAGGCAATCTGGACTTCCATGCTTTCACTGTCGGCAGTAAAGGTATAGTCATTTTCAACACGTTCACCACCTATGATAAGCTCGGCATTTTCGTCCTTAATCATCTGCCAGCCTACAAGCTGATACTTTGTGCCGATTTCCAATCCGTCAAGGGTAACGGTATCAATGATTGTCACGTCTTTTCCTGCTTCAATCTCTTTCTTTCCGTCCTCGCTGGTCGCTGTGGTATGGATAGTGATGATACGCTCCGTGATAAGCACCGTCTGTCCCTCGTCGTCAATGTCCTTGTGTTCAGCCACCTTTACAGGCTCGTCCTCGTTGGAAAGGTCGTAAAGTTCCTCAAAGGTTACAAGGTTCTGACCGCCCAGAGAAGAAGCGTTGAACGTGTATTCTATTTCAATCTTCATTTCCTCGCTGTCGGCTGTGAATGTGTAATCATTTTCCACACGCTGTCCGTCAATAAGAAGCTCGGCGTTTTCCTCTTTCAACATCTGCCAGCCTTTGAGCTGATATTTTGTGCCTTTTTCCAGCCCGTCAAGGGTAACGGTATCAATGATTGTTACCTCTTTGCCAGCAACGATAGATTTTTCACCGTCCTTGCCTGTGGCTGTGGTATGGATAGTGATTTCTTTCTCGTATTCATCAGTGAGTGTCCCTAAGTCAACGGTCACGTTGTTTCTGGACACCACGATTTCAAACGGCGGGATAAGCTCAAAGCCTTTGTTGCCCTCACAGCGTAATTCCTCAATGATATAGGTATCGTAAATCAAAGCACCCTTGCTGTCGTCTGGCTCGCTTGTTCCAAACCAGATACCGTCCTCGCTGGTCTTTCCTGCATTGGTGTTGTTCTTATGGGAAGCCCAGTCAGAAGAAGTGGAGAACTGCCCGTTATCATCTGTCACGATAATGTGGCTCTCACCTGTGGTCTTGCTTGTGATCCTAAACGGAACTCCCGCAAGACGCTGGTGTGTGCCAGCTCCAATCTTGACACCCTCTAGGTCGCCACGCTTCACTTGATTGTAGATTGACGTGTCTGTCCCTGTAAGGTCAACGATTTTTCCGTCCTCTGTGATTTCAAATTCAATCGGTTTCGCACCCTCTGTTAGATAGCCCTCTGGTGCTTTGCTTTCTTCAATACGGTATTTCCCGTAAGGGAGTAAATCAGCAGAAGTAGAAGCCACGCCCTCAATGTCGGTAAGGATTGTCTTTACTACTTCGCCTTTATTGTAGAGCTTGCCCTCGACAAGTACGGCATTGTCATTAAGGGAAATGATTTCAAATTCAGCGTCTTTCAAGGTCGCACTACCTTGACCTTTGGTATCGCTGGTTTCCAAATCTCTTTTCTGGATTTTCACACCGCCACGGATAACCTTGTCTGATACATGGTACTGATTGCTTCCAGACAATACGGCAATGTCGCCGTCCTCGGTAATCTGTGTAAGGTACATTCCTTTAATCTGTTCCTCGCTACCGTTTGCCTGCATATATGCACCGTCAAGAAGATAGCCGTTAGGAGCTTTCGTTTCCTCAACGGTCAGCGTCCCTAAAGGAAGCACGTTCTTTCCGTCCTGTGTATAGAAGCTGTCCCCAGATACCTTGTATTCATCAGAAAGGCGGGAAACATAATGGATAGTGCCGTCGCTGTCCTTTTCAGCGATTGTCTTTGTCACCCATGTTTTGGTAGGCTCGCTGGGGAGATTGTCAGCGGTATAGTGTCCCGCATAGAATTTCCATGTGAACTCCGCACCCTCTAGGGAAGCGTCGCCCTGTGGAGCGTCTTTCTGTGTTTCCATGTCAATCTTGAAAAGCTCGATAAGGGTATCTGTAACCTTTGGCGTATCGGATACGTTCAAGGTCGCTGTCTTGCCAGCTTCCACATTTAAGGAATACACTGTATTGTCCACCTTGTAGCCAGCAGGAGCGGAAAGCTCTTTGATGTAGACTGTGCCAGCCTTTACTTCCACAGTATCAGTATTTCCGCTGTTATCCGTCGTAAGGGTGGCAAGCTGTTTTGTGCAGTCCTTATCAGAATAGACACCATAAGTCGCACCAGCGATAGAGTAAAGCCCGTTCCCGTCGGTAATGCTGGCATTACTGGAAGTCTTTTTAAGGGTGGCATTTCCTACGGCAAGTTTCGCCCAGAACTGTCCAATGTCCTGTCCCTCGCCAGAGTAGATATAACCGCCACATTCATAGCGTCCCTTGTTCTCGCTGGCAAAGGTTTTTGCCCCGGCGTACACCTCGTCCTGTATCGCTTTTGGGATTTCATCATAGGAAGCTCTGACGTTATCGCATTGCCAGCCCAGATGAACACTCAATCTCTGCCATACGACGCACTGTTTCAAAAGGTAGATATGCTGACTGCTCAATCCGCTGTGGCTCTGCACATACTGATTGACATACTCGATTGAGAGGGCAACATCTGAAATCTGGTCGTAGCTCATGCGTGTGCTTGCGTCGGCTCTGGTCTTGTAGCCGTTGCGGAAGTTAGTGTTAATATCCACGCAGAAAGCGTCCTCGCCCTCAACGGTCATGTGTCCCTCGTTGAATGTCGAACCGATAGAACCGTCATTCATCACTTTTTCAACGATACCGACACGCTCGGCACTTTCTGTCCAGTATTGCTTCTCGGAAGCGTGGACTGCCGTTGTCGGCAAAGCGGTAACGATAGTCGCAAAGGCAAGGAAGCCCGTGGCTAATCGCTTCAATATCTTTTTCATAGCTTTTAAAATTCTCCTTTCGTTTGGATATAGAAAAAGCCGTCCATTTCTGAACGGCTGGAAATAGAAAAGGAACGTCAATATCGGCGTTCCATAATCTACTTGCGATATTCAATTTTTAGTTTATCAATACTGATGTGCTGTACCATATCTTTGCAAATCTGGGATTTCTAACGTATCAAGGCTCATTCAATGGTAGTAAAATCGTAGTAATTTGAAGTATTTAAACCCTTGAAAATGCTGATAGATACAGTGTTTTAGCGGACAATCAGATTTTTAGTTGGTTTTTCATTATGAAAAACTGTCATTTTGCGATGGCCGAGCTTTATGTCATGGATCGTACTTAGATTCAAGCGCCCGCATGCTTAACTACTTGCAGGCGCTTGAATCCTATAGATTACCCAAATGCTGCTCAACAGCCTCCATGCCAACCTCCGCATATTTTAGGAGGCCTTGTATATCGTTGTAGTTCTTGGGCAATCGATCTTTTTCAATACCAGTAATTTTGGCGAATAATTCGATTGTTAGATCGAGTGCGAAGTCGATTAGTTTTTGAATTTCGCTGAAAGTTAAAGGAAGTCGCCTAACAAGCTCATCATAATTCAGTGCTTCTATGTCGCTATGGGCGAATACTTTATTTCGCTGATCGCGAAGCATGTCAGTTAGTTTACTGAGACCGTTGAGTCGTTTTTTCCACAAATTGGAAAGGTCATGAGTGGTTATATGCACGGTAACCATTTCGTAATGATCTCCGAACAGTTTTTCATATGAGCGTTGAGACTCAACTTCTTTGGGGTAAAAACGCTCCTCGTCCTCTGCCAATGGGTGAACGATTGGATTAAGCCTGTCAAAGTTTGGTCGATCACTGAATATAGAGATTGCAAGTTCATCGATTTCAGCAGTATGAGACGAGACTTCTTCTATCAAGTTCCCAATACTGATGCCGCTTTTGGCATCAAATAACCGCGCGCAATTCATGAAACAGGATTCGGTTAATGCAAGTTGTGTAAAGCTGAAGAAGCAGCCAGCGCAAATTACTTCATTCTCATAGTCAGAAGATGCTTTAGACAGTTCGCGAAGGATTGCTAGTTCCGTGTTGGCATAAAATGCCTCGTTATACAGATAGCTGCAACGCTCGAACAGCTCAAGAAGGCCGGCGTTTAATTCTTTCTTGGCAGCGTCAACTGTATGATCAGATTCGTGGTTCATGTTAGATAAATCCTGAGCAATTGTCGTAATAAACTATTTTACTAATGCGTCGTTACGAATATGGTCTTCTACATTGCTTATCGAAATGGGTGCTTCAGCAGCGACATGCGGCAGCTAGAAACACTGTTCCCAACAGGAAAAGCGTCACGGAAGCGGCGATCCAGTTGCTCTCGCCGGTCTTGGGGAGTGCCACAGTTGTTGCGGTGGCAGGCTTGGGCTTGACCGTCTTGGCGACCGTGGTCTTGGTTGTCGTGGCCGCGGGTTTCAGCGCGGGATTTTCCGTGGACCCCGTGGTGGGCTCTCCGGCAGCGGGGTTAGCATCGATGGGAGACTTATCCACGCTATCGCCAGGCACAACGACCCCATCGGTCTCCTCCGCCGGCGGCGTGGCCACATCGGGCTCAATCACCACGTGCGCTGCCACGACCCCTGCAGCATCCACCACGCCACCAGCACCAAAGACTCCGTCAGCAGGCGTCACAAACCGCGCGGACACAAGCGACCCGCCCGTGCACGCAACACCGCCGTCGGCACCGGTCGCATCGAGCCACGAGGCATCGACGGAAAGCCGACAGCCGGCCGCACCATCGCCAAGGCCCGCATCCTGCAGATACACGCCATAGGCGCGCACGCCCGCTCCGAACCCGGCGCCCGCGGCAACGACGCGCCCGCCGCCGCGCACGGCCATGTCGCCTGCGATCACGCCGGCAACCGCCTCGTCCGTAATATCGGCCCCGTCCGCCCGGGCATCGACGGTGCAACCGTCCACCACGAGCGCCTGCGAGACGTGGATCCCGCACTGCGAGCCCGATGCCGTCAGGGACCCGGTGCCGCGAAGCGTCAGGCTGCCCCACACCTCCATGCCGCACTGCGTGATGTCCGCATCGGGCGCATTCGACTCCGTCACCGAGTTTTGCCCGGCGAGCGTCACGACCAGGTCGCCGTCGGCGGCGGTGGCGTCGCCCGCGTAGCCGTCAAGCTCCAGATGGCCGGCATCGGTCCAGGCCTAGCCGGGGCCCGACACGCCCGGCTCGCAGTACGTCGCGCCCGCGATAAACAGGCTCTCCGCGCCCACGGCACAAGAAGGCCCGCCCAGCAAAACGCATAGGCAGGCCATGGCAGCGATCACGATGTGATGACGGCCGGTGTGGGACTCGGCGGCAAACATAGTCGCTCCGATCTTCGCAGGAGCCAATAGAATATGCACCCGAAAAATGCCCTGGTAGCAGCACCTATTAGTTTAGCGAGATCGATGCGGGAGCAAAGAGAAATCGCGTGGGCAATGTCCACAATTAGGTGTAAATCGTTTTGCCAGCCGGTGAAAGGGAGAATCAGCTTCCGAATTCGCCCTTCACGTTTCTGATGATGTTGTTTGATAAATGGTTCCGATAGTCCAAAAAAGATGGTTCATAATAGATTTAGATGAAAAACCTTCGGATTTGTAAGGCGGGGTCGCTGAGACGGTACCGCCTAGTTTTATCAGCGTGCGCCTAACGATCGAGATCACATTCTCCCTCGCGCGCGAAGAAGTCTTGCCCTGCGAAGACTATGATCGGTTGGACAGGCCCGGCGTATATCGCGTACTTCCGTAGTTTTTCTTCGGAATATCCGTATTAAAAATACGGGCAAATTGACCAATTTGCTAAGCTACTTTATCCTGTGTTTCAAATAGACTCAGAAAGCAGAGGAGCCGTGCCATGCTCAAGAAGTTTTCGGTTTCAAATTTCAAGTGCTTCAATAAGCGAATTACATTTGATCTATCCGATCCCGCCAACTATTCATTCAATCAACAGGTAATTCAGGATGGCATTAAGGCAAAGGGCATCATATATGGTGCGAATGGCAGTGGAAAGTCCAATTTCGCCCTCGCGATATTCGACATTGTTCTGCATCTGACCGACAAGGAAAAGCTGCTCAAAAAATACTCGCCATACCGGTGCCTTAATTCAAAGAGTTCAATTACAGAGTTTCAATACGATTTTGTCTTCGACAATATCGAGGTCGTATACCGCTACGGGAAAACCGACCCACAGACGCTTGTATACGAGAGTCTGTACATTGCTGGCGTGGAGGTCTTGAGCTACAGGTTCGACGCTCAAACGGGCCATGTTGACCTGCCGGGCGCCGAGTCCCTCTCGCTTTCTACCGATCTCCCCACTGAGTCCGACAGGCTGTCGCGTGTAAAATATGTCAAGAGCAATGCAATACTGCGAGATGAGCCGTCTGCCAGGGCGTTTAGAGCCTTCACCTCCTTTGTCGACAACATGCTCATGTTCTACTCGCTCGATGAGCGTGGATATCAGGGGCTTTCGGTTGGCTCGGATATCTTTACCCAGGGCATTATTCGCGAAGGAAAGATGGAGGACTTCCAAGAATTCTTGCGCCAGCAGGGAATCTCCCTGAACCTCGTATCCGTGGACGTGAATGGAGTTCCCGAGCTTTATTGCAGGTTCGAGGGCGGTACCGTTCCGTTTGCGTCGGTCGCCTCGACAGGCACCATGTCACTTGCTCTGTACTACTACTGGTATATCAAGATGAGCAAGGCTTCCTTGGTCTTTATCGATGGATTCGATGCCTTTTATCACTTTGAATTGTCCCGGTCGATCGTGGAGATGCTACGGGACCTTGAGGGTGTCCAGGTTTTCATTACGACGCACAACACGGACCTTTTGACGAACGACCTCATGCGTCCCGATGTCTATTTCATTCTCAAGGAGGGAGAGATTCGCTCGCTGGAAAAGCTAACACCCAAGGAGCTCAGATTGGCGCATAACCTCCAGAAGATGTTTAAGGCCGGTGCTTTCGATGGCTAGCCCGGTCACGCTCTTCATCGTTGAAGGAGAGTCGCGTGACCTGCGCTTTGCGGAGAAGATGAAGGATCTTTTTCTGAAAGGGAGAGATGACCTGAGGGTGATCTGTCTGCCAGCGGCGCAGAACATCTACATGCTTTACGAGCGGCTTGCAGAGGAGGACTTCGATCTGGATGTTGTGGAGGTACTGAGAGAAACGGTGCCTTCTGCTGCAAAATGTCTAGAGGGCGTGGAGAGGGATTCTGTTGATGAGGTCTTTCTCTTCTTTGACTACGACTCTCATCAGAACAATGCGCCTGGATGCGAGTCCGATGCCCTTGTGGAGGCGATGCTCCTCGCATTCGATAACGAGCACGAGAGCGGAAAGCTCTATATAAGCTACCCGATGGTCGAGGCACTGTACGATTATCGCGCAGGGCAGTGCCAGGCGCATTCAGGCTGTTTTGTTGACAACTCGGAAATCGCTCAATATAAAAATAAGTCGGGAGAGGGAAACGTTAACGTGGGGAAGCACATGGAGCTTCCCCAATGGAAAGATGCAATCGCTGCCTTCGTATTGAGATGCAAGTGCCTGCTCGGTCTCGATGAGGTTTCATTTGAGACGTATCGAGAGCTGGTTACGGTCGATGCGATCTTCCGCGAGGAGAAAAGGATGCGGATCGAGGACGGTTCGGTGTTTGTGCTATCGGCTTTTCCAGAGTTTCTGCTCGACTATTTCGGTGATAAGTTCTTTAATTCCATGGCTCCGATGCGCCACCTTAAGTTCGATGATTGCCCCCGAGGAAATGGATGAGACGCAATTAATCTCGCGGGTACAGGTTCTCCTGTCTAAATTGTGAACTCGGCATAAGAGACGTTGTTGGCCATGCCCCGGACAGCATCCAGTCGATGATGTTCTCTTGCCTGATGCCGCCGCGACCTCCCACGTCAACGCGGTCGAGCGTGAGCGGGGTCTTCGGATAGTTGTTCCGAATCGCCTGCAGCGGCGCGAGCTCGGGAAAGTACCTCACTATCAGCTTCCCCCACTCCGACTTCGGGTTCACGCAGGTGATGTGGAACCCGTTAAGCCCAGCTTGGACAAGCTGTTAGGAGACTGGCATTTCGCCTGCGTCGATCTCGAGAGGATCGGCGACAAGGTTGCGAACAAGGACTGGAAAGGTCATTATGAGGGGTAAATAAGATGACAGACAACACGTATTCGGGAACTCTAAAATTCAAAGATGTTGATTTTGTCTTTGTGTTCGATGGCTCTGAGCTTGTTCTCATCCCGCCCAAAGAACGCAAGAATGACATTATGTGGGGTTGGCTAAAAAAAGAAATTTGCCCCGGTGTGTATACATCCGGCGACCCTTTGACTGTTGATGTGCCTTATCTTGACGGCTTCTGCAACGAGACAAGCAAGCGATTGATCTTTTTGACCAGGGAGGAATCGACTGTCGGAAGTCGAAATTCGACTCTGTATATCAACGTTGCTGGGTATCTGGAATGTAGCCCGAATACCAATGGTTTTTGCAGGATGACTCTATCCGGCAGGGCCTTGAATTACATTCATCCGGTTAATAGGGCATTCTCGCAGGTATTTGATTCTGACGACCTTACAGAAAAGGGAATCATCTCTATCAGGACAAATGGATTCGACAGAACTTCGACCGTGAAGAGAGCATTTCGCTTTGAGGGCAGAGATATCGCGGCGTATTTCTCAGTTGGGTGGACATGCAGTATGAAAATTAGTACTCCACCCATCACCCTTAATTCCAGCATGATTTTCGAGTTTGATGAAACGGACGATTACTGGTTTTTCTATCGCCTGTGGCATGCAGCAGAAGACTTCCTCAAATATCTGACATTCAGCAAAAACACACTAATTGAGGATTGCAGCCTGCAGGCTATGTACGACGACTCGCATTACCCCAGCACAGCTGAATTCAAGCTAGCGAGATCCTCAGAGCCATTTGATACCAAGCCTCTTGAAAAAGGTCGATATATTCAGCTGTCTTTGCTGGACCCGTATGAGATTAAAATGTTTGGAGCGATTGCAGACGGAGAAATCTACCTAAGGCATATTCCTGAAACATACGAAAAGGGACATACGCTCGATGCATCGGACTTCGTGCTGACTTCCGCAGCATTTGAATGGGAATTTGACCAAGCGTATCCAAGCGGAGTTGTCAAATCAGAAGCTCGAGTGGCTGCTGAGCAACGAGCATCAGCTCAGATGGATGAATGCATTAACCAAAGCTCCGGAAAAGCTAAAAAGATATTGAAATATGCAAAGAAGAGCATCGGCTTTAGCAATCTGGAATCGAAGATAGTACAGGCTGGTCGAGATTTTCATGAAATGATTGGGGTATTTGGGGAAGGTCTATACAAAAGGAATGATGAGGAATTTTCCTACGAAGTCATTGGAAGCAGGCTGGCTGAGCAAAGAAATGACTTTGCCCATGGAAACATTGACAAGGATTTCAAAGGTGCTGCCATTCTTGATTTGCTGCTTCTACGCTATCTTGTCTATGCAATGCAGCTGAAGCGCATCGGTGTCTCAGCTGCAAATACTCGCAGAGCGATAAATGAGCTATTTGGCTTAATGTATTACCTCCCTGCAGAAGACGGTGACACAGAGACGGTGGCCAAGAACACTGAGATAAATGAGCCGAACAACGAAACCGAAGGCAATGCAGACGAAATCGTAGAGGCGGAATAGAATGGTTCCCGACTGCTGCGGAATGTACGGATTGCTGCCGTATCCTTAGTAATTAAAACTGTCCGTTCAGTAGTAGGGGCGCGCCGGCGTTAGCCGGTGCGCCCCTACTTTGGGAAACATAAAACTCGCTTTTAATCGGTTGCCTGCGTAGCTCAAAGCGGGAACAACCGCCATGACGATGCATGCGATACCGAGCAGCGGTGCGCGGCAGCTATAAGCGCTGCTCCTAGCAGGAATAGCGCTAATGAGGCGGCGATCCAGTTGCTGTCGGCGGTCTTGGGGAGCGTGGCGGTGGCGGCGCC
>OATI01001013.1_pt1 | contig 15341 bp, 10 predicted proteins | sample 1494981 | NCBI WGS metagenome assembly OATI01 (sample SAMEA2579952, study PRJEB22360) | human gut metagenome
CTGGGCATAACGTGGGGGGCGCCCCAGGCGATCCACTCCTCGCCGGCGTCCTCGTAGTCCTCGCCGCCGGCCTCGGCGATGGCCATCATGAACTCATCCTCGTCACCGGCAGCACCGTTGGCGATCATGATCTCCTTCTTGGCGTTCTCGTCCAGGATCTCTTTGGCGACGACGATCTGGCCCTTGCGCTCAAACTGGAAGGCGACGGAGCCGGAGGTGCCCAGGTTGCCGCCAGCGTGGGAGAAGGCGGAACGGACATCGGCGGCGGTACGGTTGCGGTTATCGGTCAGGCAATCAACGTAGACGGCAACGCCGGCAGGACCATAGCCCTCGTACACGATGTTCTCGTAGACGGCGGCGTCAGCACCCGAACCAAAAGCCTTGTCGATAGCGGACTTGATCTTGTCCTTAGGCATAGACTGAGCCTTGGCCTTGGCAACGGCAGCGGCGAGGCTGGCGTTGTTCTCGGGCAGCGGGTCGCCGCCGAGACGGGCGGCAACGGTGATGTTGCGGCTCAGCTTGGAGAAGAGGGCGGAACGCTTGGCGTCCTGCGCGCCCTTACGATGCTTGGTTGTGGCCCACTTAGAGTGTCCGGACATACGTGTCTCCTATCGGTTTCGACCTAAAGCCCAGCGCAGATGCCGGGGCAATATAAACAAACGTCGTTATGATATACCTACTGGCCTGCGAGATAAACCCCAAAATGAAGGCGTCGTGATGATACAACCCCTTGGTGCAAAGTAACCTGTCCCCTTTGCACCACATTAGGACCAGAGGAGGTCGCCGCGGGTGATGGTGGCGCCGATGGCAAAGGGCATGCAGACGATGACCGGATACAGGTAGCGCATGTAGGTCGAGCCGTTGCAGGGACCGATCAGGCACACGGCGAGCACGCCCAGCAACGGCACCCAAATGGCCAGCCCGCGCCACGAATGACGACGTAACAGATAGACCACCACGGCGATCATGATCCACACATAGGTGGCCGAGCTCATGGTGAGCGAGATAAACGGGACGCGTTGTACTGCCACGCGATACAGGTTGCTCAGGTGGTCGCACCAGCGCACGACCTTGCTATCGACCGGATGGAAGTCGAAGTACTTGAGATTATCGGGACGTGCCATAATCTCGGCACTGCGCGCCGTGCTGTAGACCCACGCATCGCGGGCACTCGGATAAAAGTAGCCGTAGTAGTTATTGATGAGCGCCGAGATATAGCACTCGGGATCCTTTTTGAACATCTGGGCCCACACCTCAAAATAGGCCTTGATGTCCTCCTGCGAGGCGTACTCGTTAAAGCAATTTTTGACGGCGTCCGACTTATCCGGGTCGTAACGGTGGCCCAGATTGTCGTACTTGAGTACCCGGTCGATCACGGCACGCTCTTCATCGGTCACCAAGCCGTCGCAAGGAGCCTCCACGATGGTGCCGTCCTCCTTAACCGTGGGGTTGACGCCCGAGTTGAGGCCATCGTGCTTTTGGACGAAACGAGCCGTCTGCTGGAACGGAATCGAGAGGATTTCGCGCTTGGAACCAGGCGTGATGTCGTGCGCCGGCATAAAGACCTTAGTGAAGTACATATTAGAGGCAAGGCAGAGTGCAAGCACCGCAAGAACTCCCACCCAGCGGAAACGCGGGATGGCGCCCGAAGGCGCAGCACCAGTCTGCTTGGCTGCACGATGGACCACATGCGCGTCCCATGCGCAAAACGCCGCCGCGATTACGCATGCCGCCAGGGGAAACACCAGGCCGCCGTTGCGCAGAAACGTGGAACCCATGGCGCCCAGAGCGAGCAGCAGCCAGTCATGGCGCGCAAAGAGCACGGGCCTCTGTTCGCCCGCACGCTCGGCATTGGCATCGCGACGGGGCAGGCCGCAGGCCACGAGCTTCATGGTCTGCACCAACAGCACCAAAAACGCGTCGGCAAACAGCACATCTTTGGTAAGCAGCGCCGCGTAGTTGGAGAACATGGGCATAAACACAAAGAACAGCAAGATCACGCCGCGGACCGGCAGGCTCACGCCCAGCTTGCGCAGCGACGAGATGGAATAGGCCATGCAGGCGGCCGTAATGACGAACTGGGCGCAGGTGTAGATGGCAAGACCTGCGTTGGCGCTATTGAACAGCGAAAGCCCCAGCTGGACGCACGAACCGATGATAGCCGTGTGCGCCACGGGGTGATGTCCGTTGAGCAACACATTGGGATTGAGCAGACGCAAGTAGTCACTCGTGCCGTTGGGGTAGTTGAACCACTGGCGAATCTGCGCACCCGTATCTCCCATAAAAAGGCCAGGCAGCGAAGCGATGAGCGTGGGCGCCCAGGCGATCATAAGCACCAGGAAGGGCCCGGCAAAGGGATGGACCGAGAGCACGGCGTGAGCCACACGCCATACGCGGCCAAAGTGCGCTTCGGAAAACGGAATGCGCCGAGAGCTCAGCCAATCTAGACACTCAAAGGCGAGGTAGAAGGCAACGACCGCCAAGAGCATCCAGCCCGCGCCGCCTATCCAGGCGCAGATGATGCGGGCCTTGTCGCCGAGCACGATCTCGGCCGAATCGGTGAGGTCGTAGCTGCGGCCAAACACCATGCAGACGGCAAAGAACAGCGACGGAAGGATCACCGAGGGACGCCAAGCGTCGCCGCGGCCAAAGAATACGTAGCGAAACGGCAGCGTGAGCAGGCAGGCAAGCGCAAGCAGCATGACCGCGTCGGTATGGCCGGCAAACGAGAGGAGCACCTCGTAGCACACGTACAGCATGCCCGAGGCTTTGGGGTCAATCGCCAAGACTGCGTTGCTCGACACCGGGGCGGGATCGATGGAAAACGCCGTGGTCGCCAACAGCGCAAGCAAAAATGCGATGAGCGTCTGCTTGGCGGGGTAGCGCTTAAACCAGACGATGCGGGCAGCGTCGCGCGCAGCCGTTGTGGAGAGGTCGGGATCCTTCACAGTCCGAAAGCCTTTCTAGAAACCTATCAAACTCGGCAAAACCACCACAAAGGTGCCTGTCCCCTTTGTGGTGGTTTTGGTTAGGCGTCCAGGTAGACGCGCTGGGGACGATTGCGGTGTCGGGCGAAGATGATGAGCGCCAGGCCGGCGATTACGAGCGGCAGGCTCAGCAGCTGACCCATGGTGATAACGCCTCCCAGCAGATAGCCCAGCTGGGCATCGGGCACGCGCACGAACTCAACGAGAAAGCGGACGATGCCGTACCCCATCACGAACACGCCCATAAACGTACCCTGGGGCAGTAGCGGCTTTTTGCGGCTGAGTACCTGCAAAATACAGAAGAGCACGACGCCCTCAAGAAACGCCTCGTAGAGCTGGGAGGGATGGCGCGGCATATCGCCCGCGGTGCCGCCAAAGACCACACCCCAAGGCAGATCGGTCGGCTTACCCCACAGCTCACCGTTCACGAAGTTGGCGCAACGGCCTAGGCACAGGGCCAGCGGGGCGCCGATCACGGCAAGGTCGGCGACGGTCCATGCATCAAGCTTGTACATGCGGCACACGATGATGCCGCCCAAGATGCCGCCCACCAGGCCACCGTGGAAGCTCATGCCGCCCTCGTTGGTGGCAAAGATCTCGAGCGGGTGAGTCCAATAGTAGCCATCGCCGTAAAAGACGACGTAGAACAGGCGCGCGCCGATGATGAGGCCAAAGACCGCGCCGACCACGACGCTCGTCAGGTCATCAATCGTAATGTCGAAGCCCCAACGACGTTGCGTGCGGTACATAACGACCGCCGTGAGCAGGGCACCGACCACATAGGCCAGACCGTACCAGTAGATCGTGATGGGGCCCGCCGAGATCGCGACGGGGTCAAGCATGTGGTAGAGGTCGTTGAGCATATCGATCCCCTGCTCCCTACATACAAATGCGGCCGCGGGCCTTGCGCTCGCAGCCGCATATCTGGGCGTAACGTCTATGCGGAGCGTGCCGTCCGCAGCTTTCGCATCTTAGAACGGCGCGTACTCGTCGTACAGGTCCTCGGCCTCGCCGGAAGCATTGACCTGCTCAACTCGGGTAACGCCGGGCACATGCTCCTTCAGGATGCGCTCAATACCCATGGACAGGGTCAGCGAGCTCATGGGACAGCCGGCGCAGGCGCCCTGCAGTTCCAGCTTGACAACACCCTCATCGTCGACGCCCACATACTCCATATCGCCGCCGTCGGCCTGCAGGTTGGGGCGGATCTCCTCAAGAACCTTCTTAAGCAGCTCTTCGTTAACAGCCACAGGGGCTCCTTTCTCACAATAACGCGGGCACGCCCGCGGACAGAAGCTATGTTACTACAGCCATGTACCCGCTCACGAGCCGTCCATGCGCGCAGACGCGACTTTCACGAGTAGTCAATTTGGGACGGGGCTCTTTTGGCTGTTTTGCCGCCAGCTGGCGTTGGCACGCACTACTGCTGAGCTTGTCCCCCGGTACCAATCTGAACATCGACGATGACCTGGCGGTAGCTGATGCCGCAGGAGTCGAGAATGCGACGGCTGATACGGCCGTCGTCGGTATCGGCATACTTGTTGTCCAGGTAGACAACCTCGCCTACACCTACCTGCGCCAGAATCTTGGCGCAATCGTGGCACGGGAACAGCGTGACGTAGACTGTGGAACCCTCGAGGTCTTTGAGCGAGCCACGGTAGTTAAGCACGGCGTTTGCCTCGGCATGGACCACGTAGTTGTGCTTATCCTGCAACGGGTCATCGCTCGTGCCCCACGGGAAAAAGTCGTCGTTGAGCGCCGAGGGCGTACCGTTGTAGCCCACCGAAAGGATGCGGTGGTTGGTGCTGGCGATACACGCTCCCACCTGCGTGTTGGGGTCCTTGCTGCGGCGCTGCGCGGCAATGGCCACGCTCATAAAGAACTCATCCCAGCTAATGACGTCGCGGCGCTTGCCCGACGCGGTTTGATGAAGATCGTCCGACATGGCAGACACCTCCGAAATCGCAATAGTTTGACCCATTGTAGCAGGTGAAAGATAGGGGCGCTTACCCCACCGACTTCCTCGTCCTACGCGCGGCGGGGCTTTTGGTTGATGTGGTAGAGCTCGGCGAGACCCCGCAGCGTCAACGCGTCATCGACCGTCAGGCTATGGCCGACAAGGGCCGCAAGTGCCTCGGCATCGTCGCCGGTAATGACGATGGGCACATCGCCCTCCCCTGCGGCCTTGGTCGCACGCATCTCGGCAAGCACCATGTCGAGCATGCCGTCGATGCGCGCCACCTCGCCCAAAACCACACCCGAGCGCATGGCCTCGCGCGTGTTGCGGCCGATGACGTGTGTCGGCGCCGAGGGCTCAACCTGGGGCAGGCGCGCTGCTGCCGCCGAAAGCGAGCGGGCACCGAGGGCCAGGCCCGGCGCGATAACGCCGCCGACAAAGGTGCCGCGCGCGTCGATGACCTCGATATTGGTTGTGGTGCCTAGGTCGATCACAATGCACGGCGAGCCGTAGACGGCGCGGGCAGCCACGGCGTCGGCGATGCGGTCGGGACCAATCTCGGCCGGGTCATCGTAGTGCACGGGTATGCCGGTCTTGAGGCCCGGCCCCACGGTGAGCACGCGCCCCGTGCAGGTGCGGGAAAGCGCCGCCTTCCATGGGCGCTCGAGCGCCGGCACCACGCAGCTCAGCACTGCGGCCGCGGGAACGAGTGCACCCGGCATGCCCGCATCGGCTGCCAGTGCGCCCATGACCTGCGCGAGCCTCATGCGCGCTTCGTCGGCCGTAATGCTCGACGGCGTCGTGACCTCGCACGTCGCAAGCGGGCATTCCTGCGCCGCGGCCGAATCCTCGGCAAACAGGCCAAAGCGAATGAACGTGTTGCCCACGTCGACCGTCAATATATATGCGCACCCATTAAGCATCGTCGGCGCTCCTTTCGTCTGCCCAGCAGTATATCGCCTACCTAAACCAGTCATCCCAAAATGACTAGCTTGCGGCTATACTGGTGCGCGGTCGCGCGCGAGCTCACGCGGCGGCCCTTGGTAACCCGACTTCCCGCGCCGTATCCGTAGCGGCGCTCCCGGGGGAAGCGGATATACGCAAAGGAGTTCTATATGAGCAATCCCTCGAACCGCACCTCGATGCGCGGTCAACTCACGCTGCGCGGCGTCGTAATCGGCGTCCTCGGCTGCGTGATCATCACGGCAAGCTCGGCCTACACGGCCCTCAAGATGGGCGCCCTCCCCTGGCCAATCATCTTCGCTGCCGTCATTTCGCTGTTCTTCCTGAAGCTCATGGGCAACGCCAGCCTCAACGAGGCCAACGTCACCCACACCATCATGTCTGCGGGCGCCATGGTCGCCGGCGGCCTGGCGTTTACCATCCCGGGCGCCTGGATGCTGGGTTATGCCGACCAGATCAGCTGGCTCGACATGTTTATCGTGGCACTCGCCGGCACCATCTTGGGCCTTCTGGCGACAGCGCTCATCCACCGTCACTTTATCGTGGACGCCGCGCTGGAGTTCCCTACCGGCAACGCCGCAGCTCAGACCCTGCGCGCCACCGAGGCCGGAGGCAAGACCGGCAAGCAGCTCTTTGGCTCCATGGCCATCGCAGGCATCTACAGCGTGCTGCGCGACGCTCTGGGCGTGATGCCCAGCATGCTGTGCACGCTCAATATCCCCGGCGTGACCTTTGCCATCTATAATTCGCCCATGTTGCTGTCCATCGGCTTTTTGGTGGGCTTCGCCCCCGTCGCGTTCTGGTTTGCCGGCGCACTACTGGGCAACTTTGGCATCATCGTTGGCGGCACTGCTGCCGGCCTGTTCGATATTGTGACCGCGCAGGGTATCGTCAAGTCCCTCGGTATGGGCCTTATGATGGGCTTTGGCGTCGCCGTCGTCCTCAAGGACATCCTGCCGCAGGTCGCCGGTATCGTCCGCGGTCTTGCCGCCGACAGCTCCACCGACACCGACGAGCAGTCGCTCATCTCGGGCTCCCTTAAGCTCGACGCCGGCATCATCGGCCTGGGCGCTGCCGCCATCGCCGTGATCGTCGCCATCGTGCTCGACCTTGGTCCCGTCCCGGCCGTCATCGTGACGCTGTTCACCTTTGTCACCACCATCATGAGCGCGCAGAGCTGCGGCCAGACGGGTATCGACCCCATGGAGATCTTCGGCCTCATCGTCATGCTCATCGTGGCAGCCTGCGCCCAGATCGCTCAGGTCAAGCTGTTCTTTATCGCCGGCATCGTAGCCGTGGCGTGCGGCCTTGCGGGCGACGTCATGAATGACTTTAAGGCCGGCGCCGTGCTGGGCACCAACCCGCGTGCGCAGTGGGTCGGGCAGGCCATCGGCGGCATCGTGGGTGCCCTGGTCGCTGCCGCTGTCATGGTCGCGCTCGTCACCGCCTATGGCCCGGACGCCTTCGGCCCCGACAAGAGCTTTGTGGCCGCGCAGGCAAGCGTCGTCGCCACCATGGTCTCGGGCATCCCGAGCGTGCCGTGGTTCGCAGGTGGCTTTGTCGCCGGCATCGTCATGTACTGGCTCGGCATTCCGGCCATGATGATCGGCCTGGGCGTGTCCCTGCCATTCTACATGTCACTCACGGCATTCCTGGGCTCCTGCGTCAAGCTCGCCTACGACAAGTGGTCCGCCCACCGCGACGCCACCGCTGGTCTTTCTGACGAGGAGAGAGCTGCCAAGGACGCCGCCTTCCAGGAACAGGGCCTGGTTGTCGCCAGCGGCCTGCTCGGCGGCGAGTCCATCGTCGGCGTTATCCTGGCGTTTGTCTCCGTGGGCTTAAGCCTGCTGGGCTAAGTCGAGCAGCTGCTCGACAGCAACCATATTGCCTACGGCTTGCCCGGTCGGTAGCTTTTGCGGCTACCGACCGGGCTTTTTGATACCAACGCAAAAAAGGCCGACGCGCTGCGTATGACAGCGCGCCGGCCTTATCGGTTAAGCTATCGAAGCGTTCCTGCTATGAACCGAAGTTCGTTGCAGAAACTACGCTCGAAACGCTACATCTGCTTGCGACGACGATCGCTCAGCGTCACACCAGCGGCCACGAGAGTGATACCGCCGATGACGAACACCTCGCCCGCAAGAGCGGAATTGTCGCCAGTCTGGGCGAGCGCGGCAGGCGCAGCCTGTTTCTTGGCAACGGGGGCCTTTGCAGCAGCCTGCGCAACCTGAGGCTTGGCCTGCGGCTCAGCCTTGGGATGATACTTGTCGTACTCGGCCTGCGCGGCAGCCAGGGCATCCTTGGCATCGCCAAGCTCAGCCAGCGCGGCGGCATAGGCGTCGTTGGCATCGGACAGTTTGGCATCGGCATCGCTCAGAGCAGCCTTGAGGCCAGCGGCGGCATCGACGGCGGCCTTATAGCGAGCGTAGGCAGCGTTCAGCTTGACCAGCTTCTCGTTGCCCGTCGTGCCCGCGGCAAGGGATGCCTTGTGGTCGACAGCCTCAAGATCGGCCTTGAGTGCCTCATCGCTGGCAAGCTCGGCCTTGGCCTTGACGATCTCGAAGTTCGCATCGACGACGGCCTCGTTGGCGGCCTCGAGCTGCTTCTGGGCATCGGCGACGCCGGCGACGGCGGCGTCATAGGCGGCCTTGGCGTCGTCGACCGCCTTCTGGGCGCCGGCGAAGCGCTCGAAGGCCTTGTTTGCACCGGCCAGCTCGCCCTCGGCGGCCTTGGCCTTCGCCTGTGCGTCGGACAGGGCCTGCTTCTTGGCGGCAACTGCCTGCTTGGCGTCCGAAAGAGCGGTCGCGGCGTGCGTATCTGCGGCCTGAGCCTTGTCAACGCCAGCCTGGGCAGTGTCGTCGGCCTTCTTGGCATCGTCAAGCGAGCCCTGCTTATTCGCAAGGTCCGCCTGGGCGGCATCGCGCTTGGCGGCAAGGTCCTTGACCGAAGCCGTGGCGTTGTCATACGCCTCATTGGCCTTATCGGACTTTGTCTTGGCGGTATCGTAATCGCCCTGTGCCTTCGCCTTGCGGGCGGAAGCCTTGGAGGCGTTCGTCTGGCATTCGGTGAGCTTGGAGTTAGCGTCGTCAAGCGCGGCCTGCGCGACGGTCGCCTCGTCCTTGGCAGCGTTGAGATTTGCCCTAGGAGTTTCGATGTCAACATTCTTCAAATTGACATCGGCAGCGCCATATGCCGCCTTCGCGATAGCGGTGGCCTCTTGTGCAGCTTCATAGTCGCTCTTGGCAGCAGCAACGTTACCGTTCGCTTCATTCGCGGCACTCTTGGCAGCATAGAGGGATGACTCCGCAGAGCCAAGCGCATCGTTTTTCACATCGCGCGCCTTCCGTGCTGCCGCAAGTTGATCTTGCAGCTGCGCCTTCTGCGCGGCGGTACCACCGGCATGATAAACGGAGTCTACGTACGTGTTTACCAGGTTCTTGAACTCGTCAACCGTAAAATCGCCTTCGGCCCAGTTTCCCTGATAAATTGAAACAGGACTGGGTGCACCGTCATCCTCGGGCGTTGAGCGGTTGCCATCCTTACCGTAGCCGACGGCGAACCCAAAGGAATTAGCACCTGAATCAATAAAGTTCTCATAGTGGCCGGTGTTGCTATAGTCACCCCTGTCATAGTCGCGCTTTTCCGCAGTATACCAACCGATAAACGGCCAATCATCGCCGTACTTGTCGCCGTTATCGAAGGATGTTTCCCAATCTTTAGGATTATCTGACCCCTTGTAGGCGCCAGCACGTCCGGCAAGGTTTTCGTTATAGGACATATAAAAGCCCTCGCCACTGTTCCCCGCGTGGTCCCAAACATTCGACGAATAGCAAACATCGAGCGCCGACTGCGCCATAGAGACAATGCTGACCTTCATGTCACTCAAGCCATTTGCGCGACGAATTCCATTGACCGCATTCATGTAGGTCAAGGTATTCTGCAGATTCACGAGCGAAAAAGCATTGTCAGCGTCAGATGCATCCAAGTTGACATAGTCGTCATACCATGCCGCCTTGCTAGCAGACCCATCAAGTAACTTCGCCGCATCGCTCGCGTTGGCACGCTGAGCAGCAGTAAACGACGTACTACTTGCGATGTGATTCATAAAGCCAAGCAGGCCAGCCTTGACAGCATCCGTATCCACCGTCATGTTTGCTTTTAGCTCAGAAATCTGCTGCTCAAGAGCTTTGACGTTTGCGCTGGCCGTGTTGTATTCATCATTCGCTTTGTTGTAGTCGCTGGTAGCATTCTCAAGAGCGCTTTTCTTCTGCTTTGCGACCTCTGCCAGACGGTCGTACTCTGTCTTCTTGTCGGCCTCGGTCTGCTGAGCTTGCTCGTAAGCAGCCTTGGCGGTGTTGTATTTGCTGGTCAAATCACCGAGTTTGCCGTTGGCTTCGTCGTATGCAGTCTGCGCTGACGAAACGGCAGCGTTGGCGGCGTTGACCTTTTCCTGCGCGGCGCTGGCATCAGTCTGTGCGGCCTGGAGGTTCGTTTGTGCGGTGGCGTCGGCAGCCTTCGCGGCATCAAGCTCGGTCTGCGCGTCCTTGAGCTCACCGGCAGCAGCTTTCTTGGCGGCCTCAAGCGCTTTTAGATCGATGCCCGTGCCCGAGATGGCGGCATCGAGCGCTTTCTGGGCGTCGTTCAGCTTATCCTGGGCGTTGCCGCACGCGGTGGTCGCAGCAGCAAGGGCATTGGCGGTCTCCTGCTTCTTGGCCTGGGCAGTCGTCAGAGCAGACTCGGCATCACTCTTTGCCTGCTCAGCATTGTCGGCGGCGGTCTTAGCGGCATCGAGCTCACCCTCGGCCGTCTTCACATCGGCATTCGCCGCATTGAGCTTGGCCTGCGCGTCCTCGACGGCCTTCTTAGCGGCCTCGTACTCGTCCATACCCATGGCCTCGAGCTTGGCCTGCGCATCGTCGAGGGCCTTCTTGGCCTCATCCTGCTTTGCCTTGGCGTCCTTGAGCGCCTGGGTCTTATCCTCGACACTCTTGTTGGCCTGATCGAGCTGATCGTTCAGGTCGCCCAGCTTCTTCTGCTGCTGCTCGGCCTTGTCAACAGCCGCCTTAAGCTCGTCGATCTTCTCCTGAAGCGCGGCTGCCTCGGCCTCGTTCTGCTCGGCGGCGTTATCGGTCACGGCCTGCGAGGCCTGATTCTTTTGCTGCTGCGCCTGCTTTTGAGACTGGCCCGCCGCGTCGGCTTTCTTCTGGGCGGCATCGTAGGCGGCCTGAGCGTCCTTGAGCTGCTTTGCCGACTCCTCGGCCAACTGGGCAGCCGTCTTTGCGGTTGCCTGGCTACCGGCGGCGACGACGTTCTCGATAGTGTTGTCGCCCTTCGTGGCGTCACCGTTATCTGCCGTCGGTGCGGCGATTGCCGCCAGCGGCGACATGAGCGGCTGAGCGATGAGGCCCGCCGTCAAAACGGTTGCGACGGCGCGGTTGGCAACGCCCTTGACGTTGACGGCCTTGGCCCGAGGCTCAAAGTGCTGTGGGCTATAGTTTGCCATGGCTTTCTCCCTTTGACACGGATGTATCCACACACCTCAAAATGTAGGAGCTGATTTTTGAATTCTGTTGCGCAACATTGGTCACCAGCGGATTTTTTGAAATTCGCGCTCTCGTGCTTCACAATTTCGTCACATATGTAGGAGCTGGCGCATCATATTCTTGCGGGATCGAATTGAGCCTGTGATTTGCATTTGCTCCCGCGTCATCTGCCCTATCGAATCCCACATCCAACAGACGCCCTGCCCGCCACGGTGTAGAGTTAGGACAACGGGCGCGTTGCGCGGACCGCGCTGGAACGAGGTGGACATGGAACTCGACAAACAACAGATCAAGCGACTACGCGAACGCCATCACCGGCGCCACGGCATCCGCCCCGCCCATAGCGAGGCCATGGAGAACGCCACCCGCTTCCTAAAGCGCGCATTCAACATTCGCGAGGGTCGCGCGCCCTACCACGTAATCCGCAAGCGCTTTGTAAACGGGGCACGCCTGACCGGCTCTCACCTGTGCATCCTCATCATCGCCATGCTCATCGCAAGCATCGGCCTCGATATCGACTCGGACATCGCCATCGTGGGCGCCATGCTCATCTGCCCGCTTATGGGATCGGTCCTTGCCATGGCATATGGCATCGCCACGCTCGACCGCGAGATTACCGTCGAAGCCGTCGCCAGTCTTGCGCTGCAAATGGCCTTTTGCCTGGTCACATCCACGTTGTACTTTAAGCTCTCGCCCCTCGGCACCACCACGGCCGCCATTATCGACAACTCGACGCCCACCGTGTGGGACCTTGCCGTCGCGCTCGCGGGCGGCTTTGCGGGTGGCCTGGGCAACTCGCGCGACCAGGAACCCGCCACGCTCATCGCCGGCGTGGCCGTGGCAACCGCGCTCATGCCGCCCCTGTGCGCGGCGGGTTATGGCATTGCCATCGCGAGCGGGTCGCTGTTCCTCTCAGCCCTCTACGAGTTTGGCATCAACGTGGTCTTTATCGCACTCGCGGCCGAAGCCGTATTACTTATCTTGCGCGTGCCGCTCAAGCGCGACCTCAACGGCGACGGCATTGTAACCGCCGAAGAAGATGCCGAGGTCGACGAGCTATCGCGCAAGGTGCGCCGCCGCATCATTGTGGGTACGGTAGTCTTTGCCATCCCCTGCATCGTTATGACGGCGGGGTCTATTGGCTCGGCGCAGACCGGCGTGCAGGACGGCTACGGTGTCACCGAAACTACGCGCGAACTTGCCGCGGTGCTGCCGGGCTTTAAGGATTACACCGTCGCCGTCGAGACCTCGGCTGCCGAGGGCGAGGAGGAGGGCATCGTCGAGCGCGAGGTTGTCGCCCACGTGACGACAAGCGAGGCGCTCGGGGCGCACGACCGCCACGTCGCCCGCAAGCTCATAGACCTCAACGTACCCGAACTCGATCGCGTGGAGTTCGATGTGAAGTGATGCAGAGCGCGGGATGAATGCTCGCACGGACGCAAGTTACGACGAGGCGCAGGCGCGATACGGACACGAGCAAATAGCGGGGTGCAGTTCACACCCGCGCCCCGCTCGCTTTTTTATTGCCGTGAATCAACTGTCCGAATCGACCTCGCCAGACTCCACCGTAAACGCCGGATCGGTGCTCACAAGATAAAATCGGGTCACCTCAGTATTTCTAATTAGGTAAATCTGCCCTTGATTGCGTCGGCGCGATATATATGCAACGTGAACCGTGCCGAATTCTTCGCCGTTTTCTTTCTTTAATACCAGGATATTGGGATCGTCCGTACGCTTAAACTGCCCGTTTGTGCAGCTTCCGTCTTGGTCGACCAGCTGCCATCGACAGTTGTCCTCCTCAAGAAAAGCCAGGGTTTCCCGACTCGTTTTGTCATCCCGATAGTAACCGTCAATGGCAAACCCTTCGGAAGCGCATTCCTGCATATAGGACGTTTCTCGACTTATAGCAAACAGCCCTGTAGCGCCCAGGAGCACAGCCAGGCAGACCACTGCAAGGGTTATCGAAATAGTACGGCGACCCATGTTAGCCCAACCGATAGTTGTTTAACGGAGCGCGAAACATACCTGGAACCTCCGATATCAGGGGGAACGTCGCCAGCAGGCTGGCGACAACTATATGTTTCTGACATCAAACCATATGGCTGCCACTCGCGGAGGGGGCATCGGCGAACGGCGTGTTTTCATACTCCATTGGTCAAACCTAAGCGCAGCCCTACAGCTCGTACTTGTACACGCGGTAGATATACTTTTCGGCTTCCATCTCGTAGGTGGCGATGGGCAGTCCATAGCGATCGTACTCGGCAAAGGTCTTGGCCTGGCCCGATGCCACGAGCATACTATTCGAATCGCCGACGCGCTGTGCGCTGCTCACATAACCCGAGAACGGCACTGCGATCTGGTCCACAAGCTCGTAGGTGCGCGCGGCCTCGTCCACCGTAAAGATGCGCCCAAACGAATGCGTTCCCTTGGTGTAGTCGGTCACCACCGCGGCGCCCAGCTGGCCCCAGTCGAACTTGGGATAGCGCTCGGTCGCACCAAAGTTGTTGTCGTATAGCAGCACCTGGTAGCGACCAGTCGCTGCCGTGTCAGAACTCGGCAGATACGTCACGCTGTGCTGGCCTGCATTGAGCGAGAAATCGCCCTGGGCCTGCAGCAGCTTGTCCTCAAAGCCCGAGCCGGCCCATTGCCACTCCTTTCTATTTCTGGGTCCATCTTCTCACTGTTGGCGGCCGGAAATGATCCGTTTTCCTCCGACCCCGAGGGATCATTTTTAGTACTTGAAGAAGCCCTCGCCCGAGCTTTCGCCCAGCTTACCTTCGTCGAGCATTTTCTTGAGGACGGACGCCATGGCCTTAAAGTTGTAGGGCATCATCATCTTCTTGAGCAGCGGGCTCACCAGGCCCGGGACCTTCTGATATTGCATAACGATGTTGTACGCCGTCTGGATGCCCACGGTGTCGAATACGCGGAACGGGCCCTTGGGAGCGCCGGTGCCGCGCGTCCACGCGAGGTCGATGCTCTTGGGGTCACTCACACCCGAGACATACAGGTCGAGGCCCGAAAGCAGCCATGGCACCAGCATGGAATTGAGCAGATAGCCGTTCTTTTCCTTGTTGACGGGCAGGGCAAGCATACGGATATCGTTAGCAAAGTCGACGAGCTCATCGAAATAGCGCTTGTCGGTCTGGTCCTGAGCCATGACCTCGGTCATGTTGTTCTTCCAGATGGAATTGGCAAAGTGCAGCGACAGGTACTTCTCGGGGCGGCCGGTGTACTTGGCAAAGGTACTCGGCAGCAGCGTGGAGGAGTTGGTCACGATGACGGTCTTTTGCGGCAGAACCGGGGCGAGCTTCTTGTAGAAGTCGATCTTCGCCTGAGTGTCCTCAGCCATAGACTCGATAACCAGGTCGGCGTCAGCCACTGCCTTGGCAAGATCGAGCTCCAGCTTGAGTGTGGAGTAGGCACGCTCAACGGCGGCGAGCGCCGCTTCCTTGTCGAAGGGCTGGCCACTATCGGCGATACCGGCGCACCACTCACCCGTGCCGTCCGCCATGCCCTCGATAGCCGCGATGTACTCCTCGCGCACATGATCGATCTTGGGCTGGGTGCGGCCGATGCTGCCCTCGCTGCGCAGCCAAATCGTCACATCGAAGCCACAGTAGGCAGCCTGAAAGGCAATCTGGCTTCCCAGCACGCCGCCGCCGGCAACGCAAACGGTCTTGTAGCTCATGGAACGGTCCTCTCTTACGTAATTCCATAGATGTGTATTTATTCAACCGTAAGGATGACGCGCGCTGGGGGTGGGTTCTATAAACGGACGGTAATTTGCGGCGAACGGCAACACATGTTCATTATCTCAGGGTTCCATGTCCAAAACAAAAACGGGTGGCAGCCGCTACGGCTAACACCCCCCTTTTTCCCAACCAGCTC
>OATI01001016.1_pt1 | contig 15320 bp, 11 predicted proteins | sample 1494981 | NCBI WGS metagenome assembly OATI01 (sample SAMEA2579952, study PRJEB22360) | human gut metagenome
TAACACTATTATTAATATTAAACGAAAGATTATGAACAAAAAGTTTTCTACTTTGATGGCTGGTGCTCTGCTGGCTACTTCAATGGGAGTTACTGCGCAAAACGACCATACCGGTTTTGGTGAGATCCCTTACCGTTCGGAATTGGTTAAAAGTGCTGTGACTTCATTTCATTGTAACGGGGTAACTAAAATTGATTCTGAAAAATGGTATCAGCTTGTTGTTTCAGATGGAGCTGTTAAGCCGGAAGAAGAAGCTACCGGAGATCAGGGGCAAGTAGGTGCTAACGCTACAGTGCTTACAATGGAACGTAATTATGCAACCGGTGAACTTCATCTGGAAGTAAAGAAAATCGAAGAAGCAACTCTTACCCATTCTTTGTGGCAGATCGTGTATGAAAAAGATGCGGTAAGCGGTAAAAAATTTACTTTCGTAAATAAAGAAACCGGTTATGCATTGACTTTTGATCACTGGAATGCACTTGATTTGAATGGTAATCCAGATGCAGAAAATGCCGTTGCTGCAGTAGAAAATGCTACAATTCTGAATGGCTGTAATGATATTTGGGAATGGTATACTACTGACAAGCAAACTACTCGCTTCCAGCCTAAATTGACTTATTCTTATTTCCATAACACGGACTCTGTGATGGCTTTTGCTAAAAAAGCAAACGGTGAAGTTGTTTTGGTTAAAGAATCAAAAACTAGAGCAAAAGACGACTTGAGTGGAATTCGTGGCTTGATTAATCTTCAGCCTGTTATGGCTGGAGCAAAAGTCTTGAGTGCAGCAGAACTGAATTCAATGATTGATGCTGATGGTTCTTATCAGGGTTTTGGTTCAGATGCTGCTATTACAAACAAGGTTGTTAAATTCAAATTCGATAAAGAATTGGCTAGCAATCCATTGGCAGCAGAAGAAGGATATCTGGCAGAAGAGAGCTTGGTAGCTGCTTTGGATCGTGAGAATTATGAAGCAGGCAAAGCACAAATTGTTACGGGTGAAAAATCTGTTTATGCAGGTTATAATATCTTATTCAAGAGTAATGCTGATCCGCATAAATATTTGAAAGTTACTACTGACTATCATGAAGGTGTAACAACGGGTAATTATAATGGTCTGATCTTGAAAGATGTTACTTATACTAATGTTGCAGCTATCTCTGCTAGTAATTCCCGTTTCCATTTCAAAGTGACTTATTATCCAACAAATGATAGTTTGGCTATTGAACCGTTGAATGCAACTATGCCGAATAATGAAGGAGATATGGCAGAAGAATTGGCTCCTGAAAATTATTTGAATACAATCAACGCAGGTGTGGCTTATGGTGAAACAGGTGTTCCTAACTGTTTGTATAATAAAGCTGCTGGTGTACCTGTTGCTTTGGCTTCCATGAACTTTGCCGGAACAGGTGTAGATGTCAAAAAAGTATTAACAGTTAGTACTCCTTATGGTATTAATGCCAATGAAGCTAAATATGCTACGATCTGTAAAGAAGATTATGCTTGTGCAGCAAGTGCAATCACTAAAAATCCGGCATTTGTTACATTCAATTGTGATGCTCATGGCAGTGAAAATACAGTAGAGTACAACGCTAACATGGCTATTAAGATCTGGTTTGACAATAACTATACATATCTGAAGCGTACTTCTCTTTCGAATGGTGTATATCTGATCACATTGTCAACTTCATTGCCGAATAAGAATGATGCAATGAACACAGAAAAACGTGCAGACGGTTCTTATATCGTAGCAGATATGGGTGGGCATTTAGTATATGATGTAAAAGAAGAATCACAGGTATTTGAAAACATGCCGGCAACTCAGTGGGTTGTAGAACGTCTGAACTGTAATGTATATGAAAACGATGTTACAATCAACAAGGCTCCGCTGGTGAGAATCACTAACCGTGAATATGGTATTGAAGGATTTGTAGGTCAGTTGTATGATGCAGGTGATGGTAAATATTATTTCATCAACCATCAACCGTATGCTGATGGCATGTGGAGTACCGGAGCTGATAGTAACGCTCATTGGAATAATGATTATTTCTCTTGCGGTGACACATTGTTATTCCATCAGATTACTCCGAATACCGAAGGTTATGCTGTAATTTCTGACGATGTATTGAAAGAAACTGTATTTGCATTCCAGCACGCATTCGACAATGCCGGTGGTTTGTTCCTGGGTGTTAACGCAACAGATAGCTATCTGCAGGCAATGACTGGTGACGAAACTTATTATGAGTTACACCTGATTTCAGATGCAGCAAACTATGGTTATACCAGTACGTTGGCAAAAGCCGGTCAGTTGAAGAGATCAGCTTATGCAGTGAAAGTAAAAGATGCCAACAAGATCGATAACGATCATAAATATGTAGCTGTAGATCATATGTATCGTTATGTAGTAGCTGACGAAGCGGATATCCAGGCTGGCAAAGACGGTTTGAGATGGGCTATCTTCTATCTGAAGGAAAATAACAATCTGGAAGGATCTTCTTATTACTCGTTGGTTAACGCAACAGATTTGAAAGAATTTGGTAAACTTAAAAATGTAAATCTTACAGCTGGTAAACTGGCTCTCGAAGCAATCAGCAAAAAGACTAAGATTGATGGTTTGTGTGGTACTTCAACAGATGTATTTGCTTTGACTACAAATTCTCGTCCATTGTATAAGACGTTGAATAAAGAATATGTAAACAATCTGAAGAAGTCTGTTACATTGTCTACCGGTTACGGTAACGAATATCTGTTCGAGGATAGCCAATCAGGTATATTGAACTATTTGGCAGTGGAAAACAAGTCTGTACAGACTACACATGAAGCTTTATATGCTGATTATGTTACTAAATCAACAGATCGTATGCCGCAGTATTTGTTTGCTGTAGCAGCTGATAGCGTACAACCTTATTATTATTGTGGTGAAAATGCTCATGGAGCTACTCACGGTTTGAATCCTTCTTGCGATCATAAAGTATTGTATCCGGGTTATGTAAGTGGTCGCTTCTTGGTTAACCTGAACGATTCTATTCAGAACTCAATCAATAAGGTAGAAAATCCGAGTAAATTCCAGCACGATAATTATACTCGCCTGGCATTTGTAGAAGCTGTTCACCAAGGTGATAAATTGTATGTATTAAAAGCTCCGTATACATTGAAGGGTGAAAATGCTATCACAGGTACAGATGCTGAAGGTAATGTATTGATCATTCCTGATAGCTTGGCAGCAGAAAAAGCTGGTATCATTTATGATGTTGTAGAACTGGATGGAAAACATAGCAATGTTGCATTCTCATTCCGTTATGTAGGTGATAATGAAGAAGAAGGCTTCTTGCTGGAATCTTATGATGTAGCTCATGCAAATGCAAAGAACTCTTTATCTGCTATCGGTTCATTCGAAGGTGCTTGGGTACGTATTGTAAATGGTGTTCCTGTTCTTGCAAAATTCTACAATCTGAATGGAAGCCATGATACTGACGACTTCGTAGGTGGTGGCTGGACAAGTGTAACTGACTTTGGTCAGGTATTGAATCAGGCAGCTATTCTTTCTTTAGGTGAAACAGATAAAGTGGCAACATCGACAGACGATGCTATTACTTCTGCAGACGGTATAACTGTCGTAACAACGGAAGGAGCTGTGATCATTAAGGGTGCTGAAGGCAAGAAGGTTGTTATCAACAACGTACTTGGTCAGGTAGTGGCTAACACTGTAATCACTTCAAGCGAAGCTACAATTGCAGTTCCTGCAGGTATAGTTTATGTAACGGTTGAAGGTGAAGCAGCAGTACCTGCTATCGTAAAATAAGAAACTATTTATAATCAATAGATTTTGACTGCGCGTCTTGTCTTCGGACAATGATAATTACCCCGTGAGGGCGAATAGGTGGTCAGTATTAATACTAAAGTAATGAAATAAAGTTCTTCTGTTCGATCTCTGTGAAGAGCGAAAACAGACAAAAACAAACCTCGGGGAATTCGTTCTCCGGGGTTTCGTTGTTTGAAATAGGTTCAATTCTACTACTAACAAAACCCTGTGTCATCACAGGACAATTATAAAGAATAAAAAGATGAAAAAAAACAACAAGTCATCCTCTCTTTGGATGCGCTGTGCGACGAGATAAAGCGTCTGCACGGGATGAGAGAAGAAAGCGGCTGTCTGTCGCGTAGTAACGAACGGAAACTGAAAGCCTGCAAACGGAGGCTGCAGGGGCTGCTGGGAGCAGTCGTTCTTTTTCCTGAAGACCGTCTGCATATCCCGGCAAAGGAACATATGCTGCTGGCCTTCTATATGGGAGAATTGAATAACCGGTTGAAAGAACATTTCGGTGAAATCAATGACGGTAAGCTGCTCGCTCTGCTCTTCGACATATTTGAATTTGAGGTATCTCGCGGAACCTTCCTGAGATATTACTATATGTCGGAGGATGAAAAGGAAAACGGGAAATAAATTTTCTCCCGATTCCCCTTAAAATTGACCGGTTTATAGTGCTCGCTTTCGTGGCTCAGTCGCACCAGAAGCCTTGAGACTGCGTTGGTGAAGACTATGACCGGTCTTTTTAACTGCTTTTTGTGTAAGAAAGGAATGCCTATATTGCGTCCATATTAACCGGCTGAACAGCCTAAATTTAAATAGTATGAACGCAACACCTTCAGTCTCTTATTTCGTGAAACTTTACCTGTCGACATCACAGTCCTTTACCCTGGAAGAAATCATTATCCTGATCCGTACCCGACGCTGGATACATGAAATAACCGCTTACCGCACTGCCCTGGCTTCCGGTGACAAAGAAGCTGCCCGCTCCCTGAAAGCACAGCTTCCGGGCTTTACTCCCTCCGGCCTGTTCAAAGGAGGACATCGTGCCAACCAGCTGGAAGCCTATAGCCAGGTGGTGGGACTGGATTTCGATCATGTGGCCGACCTGGCTGCATTGATCGCTCTATTCCTCCGGCAGCCTTTTACGCTGGCCTTATTTATCAGTCCCGGAGGTGAGGGGCTGAAAGTCTTTGTCCGGGTTGATACCGCCCGCGAAGAGCATGCCGCTGCATTTGCAGCGGTAGCCGCCCATTATGAGCACCTCTCAGGCGTTTTCTGCGACCGTGCCTGTAAGGACATCAGTCGTTGCTGCTACGTGAGCAATGACCCGGAGGCTTTCTATAATCCGGAAGCTCAGGTATTCTCCCCTGCCTCTGTTGTGCAGGGCCAGGTGTTTGTACACGACTGGCTGCGTGCCCATCCTGCCGTCGAAGGCAGCCGCAACCAGACTGTCTACCGCTTGGGTTGCGAGGCTAATCGGAGAGGCTTCGACCGCAATGAAACGGCCTCTTTTTGCATACCTCTGTTGCACGGTGACGACTTCCCTGAAGAAGAGATTCGTCAGGCTTTATCTTCTGCCTATCAGGGACATACTGATGAGTCGGCTACCCGTCCCCCAAGCAAAAGGACAGAAAAGGACAAAAAGGACACCGCCACATTTTCGGGTGAGGAGCTTCGCGAACAAACCCCTTTTCTACCGGAAAATATAACCACCGGTCTTCCCCTTTTGCTGGGCGATGCCCTTCGTTTCTATACCGACCGCCGCGAGCATGATATGGCTTTCCTGGCAGCCTGTACCGTATTGAGTGCCTGCCTCCCGGGAGTATGGGGTATCTATAACCGAAAACGTGTCTATCCCCATCTTTTCACGGTCGAAGTGGCTCCGGCGGCCAACGGCAAAGGGTGTATCAATGACATGCGCCGCCTGGCTGACAGCTATGCTTCACAGATCGAGATCAAGACGAAACGCAAGGAGGACGAGTATCTTCAGGCGTTAGAAGAATGGGAACTGAAGAAAGCGGCTGCCCATCAGAAGAAACAGGCGGTAAAAGTGACCGATGCCCCTGTAAAAGCCTCTACCTGCTATTTTTTCATCCCTACCCAGATAACGAAAGCCAAGTTGCTGGTTCACCTGGCTGAGAATGGCGAGGTCGGCGGACTGATGGTCGACAGTGAGATCGATACTCTGATCTCAGCCAGCCGTCAGGACTATGGGCAGTTCGACGATCTGTTGCGTAAGGCTTTCCAGCATGAACCTGTCGCCTCCTCCCGTAAGGTGGATAATGAGATGATCCGCGTTCCCCAGCCGCGTCTGGCTCTTTTGCTGGCGGGTACACCCGGACAATTTCCCCGCCTGGTGCCGAGTGCGGAGAACGGGTTGGCAAGCCGTCTGCTGCTGTATACCTGCCGCAGCAAGGCGGTCTGGCAGGATGTTTCGCCTCAGAATGGAGCGGAAGGTTTTGAGGCCTGGATCGACAGCCTCTCCGAACGTGTGCGTGATATAGCCCTGTTGCTGCGTAAACGACGTTTGCAGGTGCGCCTTACTCTCCGGCAGTGGGATGAACTGAACCGTCACTTTGCGCAGCTATTGCGTGAAACCGACCTGTTTGGGGAAGAAGACTTCCTGGGTGCCGTGAAGCGTCACGGACTGATGACTTTCCGTCTCTGCATGATCTTTACCGCTCTCGATGTCGCTTCGCTCGATTACGGGGTGGACGAGCGTTTCTGTGACGATGTTCATTTCCGGGCGGCCCTTTCCATGGTCGATGTCTGCCTCGAACACAGCCGTTTGCTGATGACGCAGCTTACCGCCCCGGCAGATATCCCCGAACTGACCTGCCCGGATTATTTCCGTAAAATATTCGACCGGTTGGACGATCAGTTCACCGTGTCCGACTTGTATGCGCTCAGCCAGGCAGCCGGTATAAGCGACCGTTCCGTCAGACGCCACCTTTCCCGTTTGGAGCCGGTCTTCATCACCCGTCTGTCTCACGGCCTCTACCGTAAAAACACTTCCCCTGCCGCCTGATCGGATGAGTGTTTTCTGAAAATGTGGCGGTGTCCTTTTTGTCCTTTTCTGTCCTTAACTTTTGCTTCCCTCTGACATTCAGTCTTTTACCCTGTAGCCTACCGTGCAACAGGGTATAGGGGAACAAAGGGTAGGATATAGGGAAAACGGAGATACTCTATAGGGGAAAAAGAGAGTGAAACCCACGGTGTTTTAAACAGTCGGTTTAGGGAAAGTCATATTCAAATGGACCGAAGTGAATATAAAAACGGCCGGATTGATTTATTTTGAGGTTATCGTCTTGAATATCAAGAAATCTTTTTATATCTGCAGTAACGTTTATTATGAACGACAACCATTTATACCGTAACTTATGGAAAATTACGTTAACATTATGTTAGACAGAGGTTTTAAGGCCGTATTCGGTCAAAAACAAGTAGCCATCGATTTTATCAATGCCACCCTTGAGGGAGAGCGGCAGGTCAGGGATCTGATTTATCTCGATAAAGAGATTCTCCCCGAGTCAATAGATCAGCGCACAGTCATTTTTGATTGTCTTTGTGAAGATGTGGATGGCTCCACTCCTGGCGTACGGACGTGGTACTGGCGAATGCAGCGACAGGTGAAACTTTTGGAGAACTCAAATTGAAACAGGTCTATATTTCATTTGAGTTGTTTAATTTAAGGAAAGAGGAATGTGTGACATCTCTTGAAAAGTTGGTTTTTATATTGAAGAATATGAATATATTTGATATGGCTCCTTTTAAGGAAGAAAACGAAGCGTTCCGTCGCATACTCGATGCTGCCAACGTGAATGTAATGACTCCCCATGAACGTGATGTATATGACGAACTCCTGAAACGTTACCGTGACTGGCGATGCACAACGGAATATGCTATAGAGCAAGCTGAAGAAAAAGGTTTAGCAAAAGGCATGGCAAAAGGCATGGATCAAGGACTTGCGAAAGGTAAAGCCGAAGAACAGCGCGAGATCGCTGCGAATTTTAAAAAGCAGGGTATCGGTATAGAAACGATTGCCCTTTGTACGGGTTTACCGATTGAAGAGATCGAACGACTTTAAGGTAATCCAATAGAATAGACTGTATAGAATCCCGGGAAAGTTTCCCCGGGATTTTTTTATTCCCCGATTCTCCTTTTCTTTCCACTCTGTCCCCCTCCTTCCGTCCCTTTCCGTTGGCCGGATGATGCCGGTTGTATCTTTGTTATGTGATTAATAAACAAGGGGTTTAACTTTAAAAAGTATGATTATGCCAGCAAAGTACACATTGGTATTGCGTAAAGACATGCGCAAAGGGGCTGCGGAAGGCAGCAAGTTGTTTTATGCGAACGCGAAAGCGGCAGGGACGTGTGGTATGTATGAGTTATGCGATCTGATCTCGCTGTCGTCCACCGCTTCACCGGGTGACGTGCGGTTGATACTCGATTCGTTGATCGAGGTGATGAAACGCAGCCTGGGTAAAGGGGAGGTGGTACAGGTGGGCGAACTGGGGAATTTCCAGTTGCAGTTCGGCAGTACCGGTACGACGACGAAAAAGGAGTTCAACCAGGCGCTGATCAAAAGCAAACGGATTGTGTTCCGTCCCGGCAAGATGCTGCGCGATGCGATCAGCAATTATTCTTTTGAAAAGATTCCCGATCCGTCGGACAAAGAAGAAGGAGGCGGGGGAGAAGGAGGCGGAGGAAGCGACCGTCCGGAGATCGAATAGGGGGACGGCCCGGCAACCTGGCAGAGAGCCGTTTTTACGGCTCACCCAGGTGCTGGACGATATAGTCCTTTTGTCGGGGAGTGAGGTATTTCTTTCCCGGATGCCAGCCTGATTCTTCCAGTTGGTCGACGAGTGTCCTGCTTACGCGGACCCATTTCAACAATTGCATCGTGGCACTTTTCTGTGAAATATTGGGAAAGTATTGCAGGGCAAGCTCGCCCCATCCCCATACTCTGTTCTGATTGAATGAATTTTCCATACGGTATGTATTTGAAGGTTTATATACCAATAAAGATACGATTTATTATGCACATATTCAAATAAAGTACTAACTAATATCATATAAAATGGATAAACAGATACAGTATTTGCAGACATGTCTGCCGGCAGCCGAGAAGGCGGGTGGGACCTATGACATGAACCCGGTAGTAATCCTGGCACAGGGTGCGCTCGAAAGCGGTTGGGGTACTTCACATTTGGCCAGGGAACATCATAACTATTTCGGTATCATGGGGTACGGGGCATCCAATGGCTATTGGCATGGCGAGCGGGCGAAGGTGGAAGGGACCGGCGGGGTACATTATTTCTGTCATTATGCCGGTGTGGAATTCTCATTCCTTGATTTTGCCCGTCTGATCCGCACCGGTTACCGCCATGCCTGGAGTTTCAGCCGCCAGCCCGAAGCCTATGCGAAAGAGATAGCCTACAGCCCCTATATCAGTGAGCAGAACGGCGATAACCGTGAGTTATACCGCCGTAACCTGATTGCCATAACCGAAAAGATCATCACATTAAAGGATATGTATGATTGGATGCGGGGAAGGGCAAAATAATGTGCTAATGGGATAATATGCCAATGTGCCAATTAGAGAAATAATTGAGCTATCAGTTTATAGTGACGGGAGTAACCAATTCCCCTCTCGAGAGGGGATAAGGTGTGTGTTAAAGCTAGTTATAGGGCGAAACTATGACACACCCCCTTCCCCCTCTCAAGAGGGGAGCCGGTTACAACCAGTCAATAATTAGATAGTTCACTTCTGATAACAACATAAACATTTAAAACAATGAATAAATTAAGACAAATCCTGCAATTTATCAGAGCTCTGCTGGGCTTTTTGTTGAACCTGAAAAAGAAGGAGAAAGATGAGAAGAAAGAGAAAGTGGTTATGCCGGATAATCAGCCGGAGGTGGCTCGTGTGTTACCTGGTGATACTGGGGATGACGGCTTTGTGGGCGGACCGTACAGAAATCGTCCTGGCCTCGATCGGGGCCCTGTTGACACTCTCGGGGTGCGGAAACGATTCCGGGGAAGATTCCGGAAACAGCTTACCGTCGCGGCCGGATATACCCTGATGCTGTGTGCAGTAGGGAGTTGTTTGGTGAAGATGATGAGGTGATAACGTAGAGGGGCAGACTAAAAAAAGAATCGAACGCGGACGATATGAGTTTTCCGCGTTCGATTTTTTCTGTTAATCAAAAGTAGAACGTTTCATCCCTTTTATTCGGTCCAGTCTGAAATAACGGCCGACGGGTCCGGATTCAAAACGATGGCTGTGTTTTTAAGTGACTCGAATTTACTGAAGAAGATATTGAACCAGGGGGCGCAATACCCTTCAATTGAGTTCATGCGGTAGCCTACCGGTGCGTTGGTTCCGGGATATCCTCTTTTAACAGGTAATTCCAAACGTTTGTAGTCCCAGAAAATGATTCCTTCTCCCCAGAATTCAATCCGTTTTTGCAGTATGAGTTCTTTACGGAAATCATCCAATGTAGTCGCCTGGCAATTATATTCCGGATAGCGATAGGTAGTCATAAAACTGTTGAGGGCATTTACGCCGGCTGCTACTCCCTGGCTTGCAGCTAATGCTTCGGCCTCGATGAAGTACATCTCTTCGACACGCATCATCAGATAATCGATCGTTGCTCCTATGTTGGCATCGATCATGTTGCCTTCTTTCGGTTTGAACTTCAGGTTCGTGTAAGCTGGTAGCTTTTTGAAATTGACATCGGATAATATGGTACGATATTTGTTTCCCGGTTCTTTTCCGGCATCTTCCGGGGCTATCCAGGTAATTTTACGCCAGTCCGTATCCGGTATTTGATCGTATAAGGCCTTGCTGATTGTGCGGATAGCCCAGTAGGTGGAGTTGCCTACACCGAATGTCTGTTCGGTACATATATTTCCGGCATAGTTCAACCATGTGCTGTGGATATTTTCCTGGTTCATGATCGAACCCCATAACCAGGCGCCGGTTTGGATGGTATTGAATCCGGCCGTATAGTTTTTGCCTCCGAACCATTCCGATTCCGATAACGGTTGTGCTCCACTGTTTGAGATGACTTTGCGGGCATATTCAGCAGCTTTTGCATAACAATCTTTGGCAGAGTTGACACCGAGGTCGACGTTCTGGGTGAGGGCTGACAAATCATTCGGGTATTTTTCGAAACGCGTACCCATTTCCAGCCATAGGCGTGCTTTCAACCCGTAGATGATTGTCTGGTCCGGCATATTCTTGGCAGGCCGGGTGTAGTCTTTCAGGTATTCTTCGGCATCGTCGAGATCCTTCAGGATATATTCATACATGGTGTAGAAAGGGACCCTGGGGTTGTCGCGGGCTTCGCTTTCCGTTATATTCTCGTAGATGATGGGAACGGTCAGGCCGTATATCTTATTCGCTTCGGCTTCGTTGTCCAGTTTGGCTATGCCTGTTTTCTTGTACTCGAAGAAACGGGAGATATCCATATAGATTAAAGCCCGGAATGTTTTGGCGATCCCCAAATACTGCCTGTTGGTTTCGGTGGCCGTTTCCGGGTCGATCAGGCGTATCAGGTTGTTGGTGTTATTGAGGAATTTGTAGTAGTAGTAATACAGACTGTTTACTGTACTGTTTTCCGCCAATGCCAGACATTGTCCGAATGAACTGAAGTAATCGTAATTTGAATTATAGACGAAGAAATCTTCGCACATCGTCTCTCTTGTTATGCCGAACGCACTATAGCCGAAGTCGAAACTATAATTATTACCATAAGAATTATACGTATTGATATATCCGACGATTGCACTCATCATAGCCTGCATACCGGCTGGCGAGTTGGCTACCTGATCGGCTGTGGCCGTAGAACTTTCGGGGAATGTTTGTTCGATACAGCTATTCATGCCTAATCCCAGGAAAAACACGCTGGAAACAATTACTGTTTTAAATATATTTTTCTTTTTCATTGTTTTATGCTTTATGGAATTTGTGTGAATTTAGAATTGTAAACTGATGCCACCGGTGAAAGTGCGGAGCGGAGAGATTTTTCCGGAAGCGCCCTCCCCTTTGTAGGAGCGTCTGGGATCCAATCCTTTTCTCTTTGACCAGTAATATACATTATCGCATACAAAGTATAAACGAAGATTGTCTATGCCCAGATAAGAGGTATATTTCTTGGGAATGGTATATCCTACCTGTACGTTTTGCAAGCTGAGGTAGCTACCATCCATCAAGAAACGATCCGACATGCTGGTGGTGTATAAGTCGTTGAAATACCAGCGCGGTATGTTTGACCCTGTATTTTCGGGCGACCATGCGTCTGCGATGTCTTTGTGCCAGCGGTTACCGACGCTCGATGCTGTCGGATTAGCCATGATGCCTGCATATCCGTAGTCGTAGGTTTTGCCTCCGATCGTATAACTGAATTGGGCAGAGAGGTCGAAACCATAGACATTCAGTGTCGTACCGAAACCTCCGTACAGGTCCGGGTTGGGGTCTCCGCACAGATAATAGTCTGCGCTGGAGTTGGTGGTTGTGGTCTTTTTTTCTCCTGTTTCCTTGTCGGTGTAATACCACATGGACAGACCTTCTTCCGACACACCGGCATACTGACGCATATACCATGTATTGATGGGTAATCCTTCTCCGTAATACCTGCTTCCGTCCATATAACCGCCGTGGCCTTCCATCTCTGTCGTCTTTTTCTCGGCAGGCAGATAGGTGATCTTGTTTTTATAATGAGTCATGTTGAAGTTGATCGTCCATGAGAAGTTCTTTTTATTGAACGGGGTATATCTCAAATCGAGTTCGACACCTCTGTTATTCATGTCTCCGATATTGTCATAATAACCTGCATATCCCAACGACAGAGGAACGGTGAACCAGTTTAACAGATCGGTCGTCTTGCGGTTGAAGAATTCGAAGCTACCGGTCAGTTTGCGTTTGAATAATTCAAATTCAACTCCCAGGTTCATGTTCGTATTTGTTTCCCAGGTGATATCTTTATTTCCTTTGCTGGCAAAGGCGAGCGATAACTCGTCATTGTTGTTTTTAATGGTATAGGTGTCGATATACCGGAAGTTACCGATATTGTCGTTACCTTGTTGTCCGATAGAGAATTTGATTTTTAACAAGTCTACCCAGTTTGTTTTGAACCAGTCTTCTCTCGAGATCAGGTAAGCAGCTCCGATGGAATAGAAATTACCCCACCAATGATCCGGATGGAAGCGTGAAGAAGCGTCGCGGCGATAAGAACCGGAGAAGAAATACTTGCCGTCGTAATCGTAGAGGCCGCGGAAGAAGTATCCTTCCGTATTGTAATCCGTTGCGTAGGAGTCGGCAGAAGCGGCGTCAATGATGGCTCCGTTCAATTCATGGTTCTCCCAGTAAGAGAACATGTTCTTTTTTTCGGCAGATAATTGGACATAGTTGTATTTATAATTTTCGTGTCCCAACATGGCCGATACGTTATGTTTACCGAAACTGCGGTTATAGTTTAAGATCTGCTGTAAGTTTAGTGTGGTTGTGCGGTAATGGAACACGGATATGGTACCGTTTTGCTCCGCCCCGAAACCGTAGAACGGGTTGCTGGTTTTGAAATATCTTTGTTCGCGTACTGTCGTTCCTGCGTTGAACGTGAATTTGAAGTCTTTCAGGAAGGTGATATCGACAAAGCCGTTACCGTTGAAAGTATTCGAATTTGTTTCCGACAGATTGAGAATGGAGCTTTGTATGGATGAGTTCGGAAGAACGGGGCGGGCTAATCCCAACGCGGTATTTGTTGTTCCGTAGTCATACAGTTTGCCGTTTTCATCGGTCATGATATTTCCATGCTCATCTCTGATATAGACCGGGTAGATAGGGGCAACTTGTTCTACGACACTTGCCATATCTGTGCTATAGTCTTCTGACAAGGTCGATGTTTCGCTGTGAGTATAGTTTACGTTAGCACCGAATTTCAACCAACTCTTTGCCTGGTAAGAACCTTTGAAGCGGGCAGAATAGCGTTCGTATCCGGCATTGGGGACAATACCTTCGTCGTTCAGGTAACCAAAGGAGCCGTACATTTGCATTTTGTTGGTTCCTCCGGATATATTGACGTTATATTCCTGCCGGAAGGCGCTGCTATATGCTTCATCGACCCAGTCGTCGGGAGATAACGTATATCCGTTCACTACCCGTCCTAATTTGGCGTTGGGGTTTAGTCTTCCGTCTTTTCCTATCAGGTATTCGTTTTCCGGATAGTTGAATACGTTATAGGTTAAGCCGCCGTTTTCTTTGGTATTGCCTACCATATTGATATTCGCCTGCGTATATGCGTCATTTTCAGATAATCCTTTGACGTATCTTAGTTGATTATATAATGCTTTATAATGAGCTTCGTAGTATTCTCCGGGGTCTTTGATGTAGTCGTAATCGATGGTGCCACGCGTATTTACGCCCCATTTGGCGGAAGCTGTTACTTTTGCTTCTCCCACTTTTGCCTGTTTCGTGGTGATAATAATAACACCATTGGCACCTCTTGCTCCGTAAAGAGCATTCGATGCAGCATCTTTCAATACGGAAACCGATTCTACATCAGAAGGGTTGATATTGTTCCAACCTCCTTCATAAGGCATGCCGTCGACAATAATCAACGGATCGATATCAGCATTGATAGAACCTATGCCTCGTATGATAAGGGATGGAGAACCTCCGCCAGGCTGTCCGGAACCAGTTGTCATTTGTAATCCGGCAACCTGTCCTTGTAATGATTGTACGACATTGGTGGTTGAGCGTTGTGTCAGTTTTTCTGCACTGATAACTGTGGCTGAACCTGTGAATGCTGATTTTTTGGCTGTTCCATAGGCTACTACGATAACTTCATCCAAATCCTGGGTGTCGCTGACCATTTTGACGTTTAGTATACTTTCCCCTTTCCAGATTATTTCCTGGGTTTTTAAACCGACGAAAGAGAATACGAGTGTCGAGCCTTTTTTGACATCGGTCAGGGTAAATCTTCCTTCTGAGTCAGTAATTGTTCCGGTGGAACTGTCTTTGATGAAAATGGAGGCTCCGACAACGGTTCCGTTTTCATCTTCTACGATACCGGTCACTTTGTTTTTTTGTTGAGTTACCGCAGCTTGTCGGGAAAGAGTATTCGCTTCTGTGTGAATATTCCCAAACAAATTGAATACTGACAGGATAATCAACACTTTGGTCAGTTTTAGTTGAGTTAACATAAGCCTGTGATTTAAGAGGTTAATAAGTCGCAATATTATACTAGTGAAAACTTGTAATTTAGATGAGAGACATAGTCTTTACAGAACTATGGCCTTTTGTCCTATAAGAAAGCAGGAGATAAGTAAAACAGGGGGCATTTAGCGTGCAAAACACTCTTCTTTAAAGAAAGAACAGAGATTCTATAACTTATTTTTCACAATTTAATACCAAATAAGAAAAATATTATTATTTTTGACACGATAAGATATCATAGTTCTGTAAAAACTATGGTTTGTTAGATAGAATTTGATAAAAAAAGTAAAG
>OATI01001018.1_pt1 | contig 15301 bp, 10 predicted proteins | sample 1494981 | NCBI WGS metagenome assembly OATI01 (sample SAMEA2579952, study PRJEB22360) | human gut metagenome
GACCGCAAGACCTTCGTCATCGACACCAACAAAATCGCATACAACAAGAGGCACTAAGGTCATTCTTATGTTTACAGCACAGCGAGAAACAATTTGGCGTGTAGTGTTTCCTTCGAACAACGTTGGCATGGATGAGGAGTTTCGTATTGCCGCTGCTCCCATATACGGCAGCGGATATGATGCTTCTGGGGGCTCCTTGAGCAACGCCGAACTGCATAAGGAGATTACTGGTCGTACGTCATTAGAGGTTCCCCCAGAGCACACGTATTCCACTGCAAGCTACTACAACGCGTTTCCGGCCGCTTACTGGGCTCAATGGACTAATGTGCAGCAAGTCGTGCTCAATCTCACCGTTGCTGGTGAGGGCTCGGTCACGGTGCATCGATCGGATGCGGATGCCAACGATTATATTGTGGCTAAGAAATCGGTGAACGCTACTGCCACAAGCCCTCAAGTTGTGCAGATTCCAGTGCCGATTTATGGTATGGCTAAGGGCGGCTGGCTGTGGTTTGACATCGAGGCATCTGCTGATGCTTCCGTGACGTTGTCCGATGCGAGTTGGCAGACTGAAGTTTCGGCAAAGCGCAATCTGACTGCATCTCTCGCCATCACCACGATGAACAAGCCGGAGTGGTGCATACGCCAGTTCAATCTTCTGGCGGATATGGCGGATACGAATCTTATCGACGCAGTATATGTGGTTGATCAAGGTTCAAATTTAGTGGAGGAACACGAAGGATTCGCGGCGGCGAAGGTCAAACTTGGAGACAAGCTGCGAATCATTCAGCAGGGCAATGTTGGTGGATCAGGTGGCTTTGCTCGAGGCATGTACGAGGTTGAGCATCACGGGGAAAGCGGATACGCCTTGCTGCTCGATGACGACACTGTTCTGGAACCGGAATCCGTATCTCGTGCCATTGCTTTTGCCAACCATTGCGAGAAACCTACACTGGTAGGTGGCAATATGTTGTTCCTGAGTGAGCCAACCAGAATTTGCGCATTGGCTGAGGTCTTCGATCCTCAGACCATTAGTTGGGGCACTGCAGTGAAAGAGTCTCGGTATGATGATTTGGCTTCAACGTCATTCTTGGATAAGCAGTACCTGCATCGGCGCGTGGATGCCGACTATAACGCTTGGTGGATGTGCCTGATCCCCACTGAGGTGATTCGCAAGATTGGCCTCTCGTATCCGTTCTTCATCAAGAACGATGATGTGGAATACGGTGTGCGTGCCCAGCGAGCTGGATACCGCACGGTTACTGTGCCAGGTGTGTGCCTATGGCATCAGTCCTTTGTGGATAAGGATGACCAACTGGATTGGCAGGCATACTACCACATTCGCAACCGAACTATCATGGGGCTTCTCTACGCGAACCAGCAGTATAAGCGCAACATATTGAAAGAGATGGTGCGCTTCACCTTATCCGCCACCGCCAAGATGCGGTATTCGGCAGTGGCTCTTCACCAGGCAGCTATGAGAGATGTTATAGCCGGACCTGAGCATGTGGGAACCATATTGGAGACGAAGCTCCCAGAGATTCGCGAGATTCGCAGCGGATTCGCCGATTCAAATATGGTACCTGTAGAGGATTTGCCGGATACGTTACGTGCCCAGGATGAGAAATTCGCTCACCTACACGATCTTTCGCGTGCAGAGGCCATTCTCGGCATCGGTTTGCACCAGATTATGCCACCTCGAGCAAATCGAAGTGCTGTAATCGATGGATACATGGAACCCACCAAGGTGCATTGTCTTATTGACAACGGCCATAGTACTCATACTGTGCCTGCAGACCAGTTGGATTCATTGGTGCTGGTTGCAGACGACGCTTCCGATCATTGGCGCGCGCTGGGGCTTATGGACTCCGCTGTATTCGTGGATCCCGATCGCCGCAAGGGAATCCTGCTTACACGGCAGCCCGTGCGTGCTATCACTGGATTCATCCGTGCCTGTGGATTGTATGTCAAAGTCATTGCAAATTGGCGCACATACCAACGTCAGTACCGCAAGGCATTTGCCACCATGGTGTCTCCCGAATGGTGGCAACGATACTTCACTAAGTGATGTAGGCAATATTGTTTATGGGGTGTATACGCATTCGGCGTATACACCCCATAAACAATATTTAGGTTATTGACCTTTCAGCGCAGTATAACTGTGGCTAGGCGTCCCGGAAGATATGCTCCCATGTCTCCATGGATGCAATGCCGTATTCGCGATACTCACGGGACAACCGTTTCCAGTTTTTCATGAGCTTGCAGGTCAGGCGGAAACACTGCAGCATATTGCGCCGATACAACTTGCTGTCTCGCCGGAACCAGGACACCGAATCGCCGTCAGGCGTGGTGACAATCGCTGAATTCACACCGAGGAAAGCCGGCCAGATGGAGAACCTTGCCGGAATGGAAACTTGGGGAGACTTGTCGCTTTTTCCAGTCCCACGAGAGCGTAGCGCTTTCAGTACTGCCTGCATACCCATCTTAGTGACGGTGCTTGCGGGTCGCGGTGCCCAATTGCGTTGGAAATGATCGGCAGGTTCGGGGAGTTCCAATGGGTCGGCATAGGTAGTGCTGTCATCGAAGCCTTCGCGAGCCTTCCGGACTTCGTTGAGCTTGGTAGGAAGCGAGTCAATGAGGTGGCTTGGGCCAAGCAGTACATCAGAGAGGGCCATATGATTAAGTTTCATGCCTGAATACAGCAAGCGCATACCTAGATGCGCCTCTTCGTACAGCATGCGGAAAGCACTGTGTTTCGCGGCGTTGGGGAAATGCAGTAAAGCACAAATCCAACGATTACGTTGCGTGAAATACTCTTCCCAGCCGCGCGCAGGGTCTTTATCGTGCCAGCCCATGTGCCATACGGCCACACCAGGCAGGCTGATTGTTGGAACACCATGCTCCTTGGCGCGCAAACCATATTCGATATCATCGAACTTAATGAACACCGGCAAGCCGAGTCCAATAGTACGAATGGTCTCTGTGGGGATAAGGCAGAACCACCATCCATTGAAATCCGAGAATTGCATGCTGTGCAGCGATGGGCTATCCGCTAATGGTTCGGAACGGAAGTCATGGTTGAATTCCGCGCCACGAGATGGGTACATCCACATTGAAGATGCATCGAAGCGTTCTCCCTGCACGTGCAGAACAGTACGATGATCGATATGGAACATACCTCCACCAACAAGGGCGGAGCGCACAGTGTAATCGGCGAAATGCACAGCGCGAAGAATCGATTCCGGCTCGCTGATCGCATCGTCATCCAGCAAGAGCGTGTAGTCGCTTTTCCCGGCCTTGACAGTTTCAAACATGCCTCGTGAGAAGCCTCCGGAACCACCTAGATTTGCTTGGCGCAAGTAGGTGAGCTGGCTGCCCAACTGATTCGAAACTTCGCTATAGCCCGCTTGGTCGCGCACAAGATTTGTGCCTTGATCGGTGCAGTAGACGGTGTCGAGCTGTTCGCGCAGTTCCGGCTCGTTGGCGATGGTCCGGAGCTGATCCAAGCAATATGAAGGGCGGTTAAATGTGGTAATGGCGATGGACACACGTCCGGTGTGCTTGGTGCGTCGGTCGGTGGTTGGCACTTGCCATTGGGCATTGGAAACAGTAAGCGCCGCATCTTTGGCAGCACGGGCATCAAACCAGTAATAGCCACCATCCAGCATCCCCTTTAGCGTGAGCGTGGCTTCAATGCGTTCCGCTGTCTTGGAATCAATGCTGCCGATAGTAAAGGTTTGCACTGGAGAAGATAATCCACGTGCAGTGGAACGGAATAGGGTTAGAGTGCCCTTGCCTGTAGCTTCCGCAAGAAAGCGCAGCTGCTTAACGCAGGTCCAGCGCCGCCAATATCCCGCGGGAAAAGCGTTAAAGTACGTGCATAACGAGATATGCGTATCTGGTTCCAAAGTGATGGAGCTTCGCGTATCGACGGTAAAACCATGCGGATCATCGGGTAATGGTCTGTTTCCACGAGCTACGAGATTGCTGAAATCAGAACGGCTAATGGCATTCAGCTCGACGCTCGTCATGCTGTCACGTTCATCGAACACACTGGCATCAAAATGTGAGGGATTCCAGTTCACTGCATACAGGGGCAATGTCAAATCAGCGTCTTTAACGGGGTAAACGACCCTGCTCACCGTTTCCCATTGAACCTTGTGATCAATTGCAGTTTGTGCCATACATGTCAGTATACAAATGAGACGCAAATAAGAATGGCCGCCTGATCAATGTGCAACAGGCGGCCATTCTTATTTGTTATTGTTCTTCACTGCAAAGAAGTTGGTATCGTTCAGATACCCCTTACCGGCAGTCATATCGTACTGAATAAGTTCGTAGTCGTGCAGGGTTTTCTTGGCCTGCTTGGATAGAGCCTTGCGTTTGACTGCGTCGCCGTTCTGATCCAGATACGTTGTGGATGTGTTGGTGTCGAAGCCTCCAAAGCCGATCACCAGTCGTTCTAATGCTGGAATATCGGTTCGTGCTTGAGTAAGGAACGCGAGGTATGGAGATACCTTGGCGTTCATGTGCTCGGCAGCCATCTCCATGAAATAATTCGGAGACGCGTATGCCGTGTTCTTGGCGTCAAGTTTTGCACCGGCCGATGCTGATGCCTGATTCGACCAGATAAAATAATCGGTTTGGTGCAATACCAGCGTATTGTCTTTGTCTGCTGAGGCAGCCTGGTATGCGCCAGGCAGATGATCGCCATAGAAAATAACGGTTACTGGTTTATTCATGGCGTTCAATTGGTTTAGGAAATCGATGGTCGCCTGGTCGGTGATGTTCACACCCTTCGCATAGGTATTAATTTGTCCGCGTTCGTAATCGTTCAGGTTTTCTGAGATATTTGCCGAATCGAACTGATTACTGGAATACCAGTTGTCATATCCCATGTGATTCTGCATAGTGACGAGTTGCAGGAACTGAGGGTGTATTTCCTTGTTGAGCTGGTCAATGATGTTCTGGTAAGAGGCCGCATCGCTGACGTACGGCGAATTGTCGATTCGATCTTGGTGCGTGATTGCCGGCTTGCTGTCCAGCGTGTAGAACTTGCCGAATCCGAATTTCTTGTAGTTTGCATCGCGCAAATACATGTTCTTGTAATACGGATGGAATGCTACGGAACCGGATTTACCATATTCGGTGTTCCAGATCTGGTTCCACGCGAACGGATTCTTCTGGTGCGGGACCAACTCTTGATACATGGACTGCATGGAGTCATCAAACAGAGCCAAATCCAGACCGGTAAGTACTTGATATTCGATATTCGCGGTGCCCCCACCAAACCCAGGAGACAGCATCAATCCGGATGTGGTGGTCTGCTTCAGAGCTCGGATATCCGGCATCGGATCTTCGGTCAGTGTAATTCCGGGCACGCGCGTCGGGTCGGAGAAGCTCTCCGAGAGAATCGTGATAACCGTATTGTCCGTGAGATTGTTGGCTCGAGTGCTGTTAATCTTTGTTGCCGCGGAATTGTATTTCTTGGCCAGTGCTTCCATGGCTTCCTGGCTGTAGCCTTCGGGCTTATCCATAATCTTCGGATGCGTAAGGCGCAAGAAATTGATGGCAGGGCCATTGTTGGTGGCATCACCTTCGGCACTCCAGAGTTGCGGTGAATCACCCCAAGACTTCGCCCACTCATATCCCCATGCGCCAGGAATGCTGAGCGTCCATGTGAACGAGCACAGCAGCGTGATGCTCATTGCCGCAGCGATGATACGAGTGACATTGCCAATAATCGTTTTCACGTTACGGAATGGACGCCACCAGTGGAATGGAATCACGCAACGGCGGCCGTCAACGAATTGCAGTATTAGGCAGATAACCGTCAGCCAGATAAGCATGGTGATGGTGCCGTCTACCAATGCCTGGCTGCTTTTGGGAATGAATGAAGTGATCTCGCCGCCGTTGCCACTGGACAGGAAGCTGAGATCGGAGGGAAGAATCGGCTCGTTGCGCAGTATCACCTTGATGCTGTTCGCCACGGCATACACGCTCATCGTGATGGCGAATACGGCGGTCGCCACCCAGAACCGGTTAATGACAAATACCAGCACCAAGTAGACCATGCCAAGAGCGAGGAAGTTGAGCAGCCAGTTGAGTTTGTCTTCCTCCAGCCACATTTGCGTCACGAATCTGGTGACCCGGCCGTTCACGCTATTGAGAATCTTGGTGGTGCTGTCCACGGCGTTTGGGTCGTCATATTGGGGTTCGGAGTACATGCCCCATTGAATGAAGGTTACGGCCGCTGCATCAATCAGCGCCATCACTACGACATACAACGTATACGGGCACTTCGGGCGCTTCTTCCATAGCTTGTGGAGCGCAACCGCAGCCGAAATCAGGAGTTGTGCGAATTTGGAGGTCAGAATAGGTGCGGCGCTGGCTTTGATGCATTGGCTGAAGCGGGCAAGCTGGGCTTTGATTGGGTTTGGTTGTTGCGGTTGCTTGTACTTCTTTTTGCTGTCTGCTTGTTGGTCGCTTTGGGTGGTTGCGTTGACGTTGTTGGTGGCTTTGGAGCTGGAGTCTTTGATATTGGAATCTTGGGCATCGGCACTGCTGTCATCGGCATTGCTGCCCCCTGATGCAGCCTGAGCATCGCCAGCATTGCTGCTGTTGTCGGTTGCTGCGGGATCAAGCATACTAGTGCTTGTTGCTGCCGCCTCATCGTTTACAGAGTCGGTTGCAGTGTTAAGCTCAGTATCGAGTGCAGAAGTCTCGTCCATGGACACTTTGGACTGGTGAGTGCGACGCCGAGCGCCAACGAATGTGAGTATCCCTGCCCGTGGAGCGAAACGGGGCTTGGACGACGATGCGGAATGATGCGCCACTTTGGAGGAGGCGGAAACCCTAATGCGGGAGGTACCTGTCTTCGCGCGATTGCCACGTACCTTATGCTGTTTGCTCAATGAAATTCACCTATGCCCTCGTTACAACAACGTACCCGCATATTGTAACGAGTGATTTAGAACAAATTCACTGAGCGTTCACGGGGAGGGTGGTTGGGGTGTGCGGGACGGTGGTGGCGCATTGCGTTCGCGGTTGGGGGCGGCAGTAAGTACGCGTATGAACGAACACTTCGCGTACATACTGCCGTTTTATGTCGTCAAACCGGCAGTAAGTACGCGGGAGTCTCGTTCGGCCGCGTACATACTGCCGGTATCAGATGGCGTGCATCGGAGAGACTACAACCCAGCCCGGGTAGGGGCTCCATTGAGCGCACCATGGGAATTGTCGGCGTGCTCAGGGCTTCGTTTTCTTTGCTGTGAAAAAACGTTGAGCAACCTATCAGTGCCCTTGTTTGCGGTACTTCTCCTCGGTTCCGGCTTTATCCGGCATCCACCAGCTTTCGTGCGCGCGGTACCAGTCGATGGTCGCGGCCAGACCTTCCTCAAAATCGGTGTACTTTGGTTCCCAACTGAGTTCGGTCTGAAGTTTGGTGGCGTCGATGGCATAGCGCTTATCGCCACCTGGGCGGTCGTTCACATGGTCGAAGTCATTGGCGTCACGACCCATGAGCTTCAGAATCATGCGCAACACATCAATGTTGTTGTATTCGCCATTGGCTCCCACGAGATAGGTTTCCCCGATGCAGCCTTGGGTGAGAATCGTCCAGATGGCACTGCAGTGATCTTCCACGCTGATCCAGTCGCGCACAGCCAGACCTTGCCCGTAGAGTTTCGGGCGAATGCCGGCAAGAATGTTCGTGATCTGGCGGGGGATGAACTTCTCCACATGCTGGTAGGGGCCGTAGTTATTGCTGCAATTGCTGATGGTGGTTTTGAGTCCGTGCGTGCGGTGCCAGGCGCGCACCAAGTGGTCGCTGGCGGCCTTGGACGCCGAATACGGGCTGGATGGTTTGTAAGGGCTGAGCTCGGTGAATTTGCGCGGTTCGTCCAGAGCCAGATCGCCATACACTTCGTCGGTGCTGATGTGGTGGAATCGAATATCGTGGCGGCGGGCGGCCTCGAGCAACACGTACGTGCCGGTCACGTTCGTATTGAGGAATGGGGAGGCATCGAGAATCGAATTATCGTTATGCGATTCGGCGGCGAAGTGCACAATGGCGTCAATCGGGGGTACTGCGGCTGCTGAGCGTTGGTTCAGCCCGGAAAGCAGGGATTCCACAAGCTCGGCATCGCAAATATTGCCATGCACAAAGGTCAGGTTCGCGGCCGGCACGCCATCGAGATTCTCGCGCTTGCCGGCATACGTGAGCGCATCCAGAACAGTCATATGGACCTGCGGATGGTTACGCGCCACCCAGTGCACGAAGTTTGCGCCAATGAATCCTGCGCCACCGGTTACCAGAATGTGCTGCGGCATAAACGATGGTCCGTTGGCTGGGTTGTTGGCTGCTTCGTTGGCTGAATCGGAGGCCTGTGCGGAATTGCTCATAGCCACTCATCGTAACCTGAGGCTTGCATGAGTGCGGTAGCAGAATATATTTGTATTTGATGGCTGCACGGTAATTCTTTACCTCTTTTAGCCGTAGGCGTATTCCTGTAAATACCGCGCAAATGTCCTCGGCGCGCTTTACACTTACAAGTGTAACTTTCAGTTGTAAGTGTAAAGCGCGCCGAGCCTGACTGGTTTGTCTTCACGCTTATTGAGTGCAAAGAGAGAAAGGAGTGTACTTATGGAAGTTTTGTCTCGTGATCGTGAGCTTACTATTCTGGTGGACTCCGAGAGTCAGCGTGATATCGAACAAACTGTAGACGATATAAAAGATATCCGTGCAAATATCGCGTTGAATGTTGATGGACGCAATGTAGATTTACCTAAAGATGTTTCTGTCATTGTGACGACCGTGTTGGAGAGTCTGAGCAAGGGCTCTCGTGTGGTCATTTCAACCACACCAAAGGAATTGCGGACCACAGCTGCGGCGGAAATGCTTGGAATTTCTCGACCCACTTTGTTGAAATTGGTTCGTGAAGGGGAGCTGCCCTCTCATAAGGTGGGCGCTCATCATCGTTTCCTGCTCAACGATGTTCTTGAATACAGAGACAAGCAACAGGAAATTAAGAGGGAGCATTTCCTTGCCGTGCGTGGTTCTCTGGACGAGTTGGAAGATTAAGTCTGAGTGGTATATTCGTGGCTGAACAAGTCAGCAACGAAGGGATGTCGGGATGGAACGCGTTTTTGTGGATGCGAACATTCTGTATTCTCGCACTATTCGAGATTGGCTTTTCGCTCTGTCGACCAGCAAGATTCAGATGTTCGATCTCTTCTCCAGTGAAGACGTATTCGCTGAAGTCGTTTATCACTATCGGCGAAGCAATCCGAAACGTTCCGGCGATGAGGTAAACGGTCTCGTTAATCAAATACGTGAACTGGTTCATGTCGTGGATCACTATGATTGTGAGCGGGCACAAGCTGATTACATGGGCGCGGATCCAAACGACTTGCATCTTCATGCTGCCGCAGTAGATAATGATTGTTCGGTGTTGCTGACGAATGATCGAAAGCTGTATGCATCGCTTGACGAGAGCCAGTTAGATGGCCTTCCTTACTCCGTATGTACTGCCGATGATTTTTTCTGTGATTTGGCTGAGTCGTCGGCAGTACTGTTGGACCAAGCTGTTACTTGTGAGTTGCAGTATTGGTCTAAAAAATGTCCCGACGGAGTTCCCGATTTTGCCGACCGATTGACCCGTGCAGAATGCCCACGTTTCGCTTATTTGGTTAAACGTGCGTTGATGCGAAAAAGTGGGTTAAGCCCTGTTGATATTTCGAAGCAATTCCCTCTGGGAGAGGAATATTCATCAACCATGAGAGAATATGACATTGATGCATTGGCATCGATATCTGATGATTTTTACCCCGGTGTCTAATTGCTCGTCTAGCAACTGCACGAGATGGTAATGTGCCTGTGCGCCAATGATGTGCCTAGACTAGGCGTATGGGCAAGAGGCAATCGCTACGGGCAACGATGATCACGAACTTCGATTCCACCGAGCAGAGCCAAGAGTGGAATGACCTTGTGAAGCAGTACCCTGCGTATCCATCGATTCGTAATCTGTGGTGCAGGACCGATACGTATCGCCCCTGCGAGCGGTTGCTCAACGACTACACAGACATCGCAACGCATTTTGCGGGTATTGTGCGCACCGCATATATGTATTGCCCCAAAATCATGCTGACCGAAGCGCAGTTGCTGGATGGTCTGTTCTTCTTGGCTCTCGGCCCCACGGCGGTCAATGGCGTGCTGGGAAAGTCGTATAAGGATGGTCCGGCGATCATCGTCTCCGGCCGGCATCCGACTCTGGAGGACTGCTTGGTGGCGTTCACCACTAAGAGCATCGAAGACGTGAAAGAAGACGCGCAAAAGGCAGCGGAACAGGAAAACGAAACCATTCTTCCCGAGGACCTTGTGTGTGCGGGAACTGAGGAACAACTGACCGTTCGGCCGCTGGAATACTGTGTGTTCGGCACCACGGTCACGTGGAATCAAGCGCTGGGGCTAAATAGTCGGTTCTATACCGAGTTCACCAATCGGCTGAAACATGCTCACGAAACAGGAGAGCTGAAGTCAACCATCATCGCGGAGATGTATGCACAGTTGCTGTACGGTGCTGAAGCTGACGGTGATGCGAGTGACTGGTATGGCGCGGCTATTGAGGATCGGTGCCGGTTCCTCGGGCAACGTTGGCAGGAATGGATCGACGCGGAAAAACAGGGTCTGGTGCTTTACGAGAACCAGAATGATGCTTCGGTCAAAGAACTGACGAAAAGTAAGGGTTTCGTCCCATATTTTGAAGCCAATGCGCGCGATTGTGCGGAGGTATTGCGCAAACAGTTCCATTTGCGGGACTTGGCGGGCGCGGCGAATACGGGGTCGAGCGGCGGCAATGATACGACGGTGACGTTTGCACAGACATTGCAGGCGATTGCGAAGATGCCGAAGCGTACTGATGCGCGTATGTGCATTGATAGGGCGGTTGAACTGCCGGAAGGCAAGCCAGCGCTGCGAGAAACCGAGACGGATGAAGAGACGGTTGATGAGTCGGTTGATGGGTCGACTGGCAAATGGTTCGGTAAGTCGGTCGGCAAAGTAGGCAAAGTCGAGAAGCCTGAAATGTCTCGTCAGTTGTTGCGAGACTGGTATCAATTCGTGTACCAGAAAACCATGGCGCAGCATCTTGGCGCGTATTTGGTAGCGGTGAGCGCGCCGAATAACTCGTTTGCACGGCTGGCTGGAGACAGGTCGAGCAGGTCGTCGCTGGTACTTAACGGTAGTATTACCAAGCAGTTGGGCAAGATGCCGTTCGTGCTGTTTGCGACGTTCTGCTATCAAAGCCAGCCGGTTATTGAGGCATGGCGCAAGTGCAATGCCGATACGAGCAAGCGAATTCAGAAGATTAATACGCGCAATGTGGCCTATGCGGTGGAGCAGGCGTGCCAGCAGAAGAGCCTGAAGGGTGACGGCATAGATATGTTATGGAGTGCGTTGGTGGCGGGTGTGTTGGCATTGCTTTCTGCGTTGTCGGACAACGTGTGGTTCAACGGTAAATCGCCGATATGGCTCGTGGTGATGGTGGCGTGGTTCATCGGCATTGTGCCGAATCTTATCGATATCGCGAAATGGCTGCTGGGTGTGAGGTCGAGTTTTAAGACCGTGGTGTATTTGGAGTAGCGCGGGCTGTGGGTGCGGTAGCAGCGCTTGGGGATAATAGTAATGATCAATGGCGAAAGTGGTAGGTGGCCGAAATGGTAGTTAATGCGTTACCGGTGGGGCGCGATGGCGGGGCATCGAGCGGTGTTATATCCAATGGCGCGGTGGCTGACGAAGTGATTCGCGATGACGCAGTACATGACGGCGAGCCGCCGCTAAAGGTTCTGGGTAAGAAGGTCATGTACCAAGAGCAGGGCGGTGCCGATTTTGCGGTTACCCAAGTGGCACTGGAAGACGTTGCGACAGGGAATCATTTCGCCGTGCATTATGCTTCGGTCAAGGGTGCTCGTCCTGGGGCAGTATGCGTCGCGGAGCGTGATGGGCGCGTGCTGCTGGCTCGCCACTGGCGGGTCTCCACGGAATCATGGGAATGGGAATTTCCGCGAGGCATGGGAGAGCCGGGAGAGACACCCGAGCAAACCGCGTTGCGTGAATTCCATGAGGAAACCGGGCTCCATGCGGATGCCGATTCCGCGGCGGTGTTGCAACGTATGCATGCGGACACGGGTGTGATGAAAGATTCGATTGCCGTGGTCGGTCTGAACGTTTCCGAAGTGACGCCGGATGCGGGACGTGACTGGGAACTGTCGCACCTCACATGGTGCTCCGTACAGACTATGGACCAGATGATTGCCGCTGGCAGCATCGCAGACGGCATCACCCTCGCCGCCTACACAATTTGGCGCTTGCGCGGGCGTGCTTGATCTTTGCTCCGCGAATGTTCCTAGGAAACAGATATAGATATGCTGTGCAGGCGTTCATTGCTCTTTGGTCGATTTGCAGTTGGGTGAGTAAGATAATCTCTCGGAAATCGAACATAATAACTGATAGATTGACACTGAAAGGTTATTGCGCATGGTGAGTTCTACTGAATACCCCGACCTGGTAATTGTCGGTGCGGGCCTGTTTGGTCTGACGGTCGCGCAGCAGGCGGTGGAGCATACGGGTGCCCGCGTGCACATCATCGACATCCGCGATCACATCGGTGGCAACGCCTACTCGTATATGGACGAGGAGACCGGCGCGGAGATCCACAAGTACGGCGCGCACTTGTTCCACACCTCCAACAAGCGCGTCTGGGACTACGTGAACCGTTTCACGAGCTTCACGAACTACGTGCACCGCGTGTATGCCACCCATGACGGCGAGGTCTACCCGCTGCCCATCAACCTCGGCACCATCAACCAGTTCTTCCACGCGCACTACACGCCGTCCGAGGCGCAGAAGCTCATCGCAGAGCAGGCGGGCGAGCTGGCCGGCACCGATCCGGCCAACCTGAACGACAAGGGCATTCAGCTCATCGGCCGCCCCCTGTATGAGGCGTTCATCAAGAACTACACCGGCAAGCAGTGGCAGACCGACCCGTCCGAGCTGCCGGCCGCCATCATCAAGCGCCTGCCCGTGCGCTTCAACTACGACAACCGCTACTTCAAGGACACGTGGGAGGGCCTGCCCGCCGATGGCTACACCGCGTGGATGGAGAAGATGATCGACGACCCGCGCATCACTGTGGAGCTTGGAGTCGACTTCTTCGACGAGTCCCAGCCGTACAACAAGAAGGTGCTGCAGGCGGCTGGCGTGCCCGTCGTGTACACGGGCCCGGTGGACCGTTACTTCGACTACGAGCTGGGCGACCTCAAGTGGCGCACGGTCGACTTCAAGGAGGTCCGCTACGACGAGGGCGACCACTTCGGCTGCCCGGTGATGAACTTCTCCGACGCGGACGTACCCTACACCCGTGCCATCGAATTCAAGAACTTCAACCCGGAACGCCACGATGCCCAGAACCCGAACAAGACCGTGGTGTGGGAGGAATACAGCCGTTTCGCCGAACGCGGCGACGAGCCGTACTACCCGGTCAACACGGATGCGGACAAGGCACTGTACGCCCAGTACGAGGCCAAGGCCAAGGCCGAGCCGAACACCGTGTTCGGCGGTCGCCTGGGCACGTACAAGTACTATGACATGCACAACGTGATCGACACCGCCCTGACCGCTTACGAGGAGCAAGTCGCACCGCTGCTGAAGAAGTAGATCGTCGTTTCGCCAGAGGATTAACGATTTAGCCTGAAACCGACTGAATATTGCTGAGGCAATAGCCGGTTTCAGGCTTCTGTGTTTTTTGGGAAGCCAAATTTCCTGGGGTACTTAAGGCTCGCCACGAGGAGTACAGTTGTCTGTAACGCACAATGTGGCGCGTAAGACGAGGGGCGTATCTCGCAAGTGGGGTGCGATGCAGTTGAAGGAGTGCATGTCATGACTGATCCGAATGTCAATCCGAACGGCCAGGTGCCGTGGCAGCAGGCTGACGCCAATCCGACTGAGCCGTTAAATGCGATGACGGCGGAAACGGGAACCGCCGCCAACAATGCTCCAACCCAAGCAATCGCAGCGGGCGAGCAGCCCACTCAAGCGTTCACTCCTGTTGAACAGCCTACGCAGGCGTTTACACCTGCCGAGCAGCCCACCCAGCCTTTTGCGCCGGCCAATCAGCCGGTACCGCCTACGCAGGCTTTGCCACCAGTGACTTCTGCCGCTGCGCCCGCGCCCGCACCGGCAGCACCCAATTCGCCCTATCCGGGGGCGGCTCCGGCAGGCGGATCGGTTCCTCCGGTCTACGGCAGCGTCAGTGCTCCGGTATATCCGGGCGGCGGGGCCGTGCCTCCGCAAACGCCCTATAACCCGTATATGCAAGGCGGCCAACCGAACGGCCAGCCGGGATGGTCTGGTTCTTACGGCAGTGTGCCGCCTGAAGCGAACCAGAAGTACAACGGCCTGGCTATTGCCGGTTTTATCTGCTCGTTCCTTGTCTCACTCCTCGGTCTGATCCTGAGCATCGTGGGCCTCAACCAGATTAAGAAACAGGGCGGCAAGGGCAAGGGCTTGGCCATCGCCGGCATCATCATCAGTGCGGCGGGCATGGTGATACAGGTAATACTGGTCATCGCGCTGATCGTCGGCGGTGCCTCGTATGCCAGCAAGGCTATAGATGAGGCGAAAACCGATTCCTTCTATAGTCAGTCCTCTTCGGGCAACGGTGATAGCAGCGATAAGAGCAAAGCTCAAGATAATCTTGACGATGCGCTGGACGACACGTTGGGCGAAACCCATGACGATCTAACCGACGGCGATTATGGGCTGTACGATTCGATTCAGGATTTCGTCGACTCTTTGGAATTCAAGGACTCCATTGAATCCGAAGCGGATACGTTTGCAGACACCGGCATCACCTTCAACTACCGTGTCGACGGTGACACCTTGGTGTACGAGTACGTGCTCGACGACAGCTATGCCTCGCTAGGCGATACCGCCGCTTCCTCACTGGATGCTATGGACAGCACCTATCAATCCACCGCGAATCTGCTGGGCTCGATGTGCAAGACCTCCAGCGGCAAGGCATCATTGCGCGTCATCATGCACACGCAAAGCGGCCAGTCGCTGTATGACAAAACCTGGACCGAAAAGTAGCAATCCCAGCGAACGTGCGTTTTGGTCGATTGAAGGCCGGTCTGCTTGCTCCTTGGACGGATGCTTCTGCGGAAGGAACCGCCAAGGAGTAGGCTTACAGGCATGAGACTCGCACGTTTTTCTTTGAATGATTCGCCGCGCTACGCCTTCGTGCAG
>OATI01001029.1_pt1 | contig 15129 bp, 8 predicted proteins | sample 1494981 | NCBI WGS metagenome assembly OATI01 (sample SAMEA2579952, study PRJEB22360) | human gut metagenome
TGATGCACAGCGGCATCGATAAGATCACCGCCGCCAGCTGGGCCAGCCTATTCTACGTAGGCATCACCGTGGGCCGTGCGCTTTCCGGCTTCCTGACCATGCGATTCAAGGACCCGGTCATGATTCGCCTCGGCCAAGTGCTGGTGTTCGCCGGCATCCTCACCATGTTCGTGCCATTGCCTCACCACCTTGGCGTGGTCGTTGGGCTGGTGGTCATCGGCTTCGGGTGCGCGCCGATTTATCCGTGCGTCATCCACTCGACGCCGGCCTACTTCGGCGAAGACAAATCGCAGGCCATCGTCGGCGTGCAGATGGCCTGCGCCTATGTGGGCTCACTGCTCATGCCGCCACTGTTCGGCATCATCGCGCAATATGTGACAATCAGTCTCTACCCGTGGTATTTGCTGGTGCTCTTGGTGCTGATGGTGGCCATGCACGAGCGTCTTCGCAAGTTGCGCGGCTGATCATATGCGCATTTGGGCCCGTCGCCTACTATGCTTGGAGCCCATGGTGATAAGTGAAGAAGAACATGAACAGATGCCCGAGCCCGTACGGGAGCGATTGAGAGCGCTGAAGGATGCGCCGGGCTCGGTAATCGTGGTCGGCTCGATGAACGCCGATTACACCGTAACCACCAAACGACTGCCCAAGCCAGGCGAAACTGTCAATGGTGGTGCCATGAAAGTGCTGCCGGGCGGCAAAGGCGCGAATCAGGCGTCTGCCGCTGCTCGCCTCGGTGTCAATGTCCAGTTGCTGGGCGCGGTGGGCGAGGACTCCAACGCGGACTTCCTATTAAGCAAGCTGGATGAGGCCGGCGTCGACACCGCCGATATCCTGCATGTCGAAGGCCCCAGCGGCGCCACGGTAATCACCGTGAGCGCTGAGGGCGAGAACACCATCGTCTATTCGCCGGGTTCCAATGCCAAGGCAAGTGCCGGCTATGTGCAATCACATCGCACGACCATCGCCGAATGCGCGGTATTGGGACTGTGTCTGGAGAGCCCGATTGCCACCGTTATCGCCGCCGCGCAGACCGCGCATGACGCTGGCGTGACCGTGCTGCTCAACGACTCGCCATTTATGGACGAGCTGCCTCACGAACTGGTGGAAGCCACGGATATTCTGCTGGTCAACCAGCATGAAGTGGCTCAACTGCTGGGCCTGCCGGATGATGACGTGGAATCACTCGACTGGTATGAGGTCGCCGAACGATTCACCGATTACGGATTCGACCGGGCGATAGTGACGCTTGGTGCGTCGGGATCGGTGGTGATCGAGAACGGACGTTGGCATCGCGTATCCGCCGCGCAAGTCAATGCAGTGGACACCACCGGTTGCGGCGACTCGTTCATGGGGACCGTGCTGGCTGGCTTGGCCGCCGGTCATACGCTGCTGCAATCCGCGCAAATCGGCTCCTACGTCTCCGCCTATGCGGCCACCAAGCTTGGTGCCCAAAGTGCCTACGGTACCGCCGAAGAAGTCATCGCCTACTTCAGCTGACCTATAATCGTACATATGTACGAAAGCCTGAGCCTGTTTTCCGAACCCACCAAGATGTGGTTCGAGCATGCCTTCGGTCAGCCGACCGAGGCACAGGCTCAGACATGGCCGGCAATCCATTCCGGTCGCAATGTCTTGGTCATCGCCCCTACCGGTTCCGGCAAAACATTGGCTGCGTTTCTCTCAGCCATCGACCGATTGATGACCGTGCCACGCACGCGGCGTGCCGGTGTGCGTGTGCTGTATATCTCGCCGTTAAAGGCGCTCGCGGCCGATGTGGCCAAGAACCTAGAACAGCCTTTGGAGGGCATTGCTGCACAATGCGAGGCGCAAGGGCTGCCCGTACCGAAGATCGCGGTCGCCACTCGTTCAGGCGACACCACCGCACAGGAGCGGCGGCGCATAGCCTCCCATCCACCGGATATCCTCGTTACCACGCCAGAATCGTTGTATTTGTTGCTCACTTCGAAGGCAGGGCGGATTCTCGGCACTGTCGATACGGTGATCGTCGATGAGATTCATGCAGTGGCGGGCACCAAGCGCGGCGCACATTTGGCGGTAAGTCTGGAACGGCTGGAGAACCTTGTCACAGAATCGCGCAAGCGAGATGCAATCGATGCAGATGCTGATGAGGGCGGTGATGCCGCCGTCGATGCTGGCCGTGGCGATCGTCATATGCAGCGCATTGGTCTATCCGCTACGGTGAATCCGCCTGAAAAGGCGGCGCGATTCCTGGGCGGCGGGCAACCGGTTACCATCGTGAATCCCGGTGGGCGGCCTGCAATGGATTTGCGCATGATTGAGCCGTTGGAAAACATGCGTGATTTGCAGTCCGTGAATGCCAAGCAGCGTGTCGGTGGCGTGGATGCTGAACGGTCCGCTCCGCATATCAGTGGTGTCACGCCGGCCATGCAGCGACTTGCTGAACGCAGGGGCATTGTGCCGGTGGATGATAGAGATGTTTCTTCCACTTCTGGGGACGATTCTGATGCGAGTGATGAGTTTGATTCCTCCGCGTTGGTTGGAGCGGCGGGCGACCGTACCTCCGGTTCCATTTGGCCTGTGGTGGAACGCAGTATTTTGGATGAGATTCTCGCGCACCGCACTACATTGGTGTTCGTTAATTCGCGTGGTGTGGCTGAGAAACTCACTGCGCGCTTGAACGATTTGTATGCGCAGACCCGGCATGGCACCAATCCCGACACTGTGCGGGATCCGGGCTCTCCGGAAGGCCGCGAAGGGTTCTCCACGCATTACGATGCTGTGGTCGGCTCCACCACCATGCTTGTCGGCTCACATGAGGGCGATGATGTCATCGCCATGGCTCATCATGGGTCGGTTTCCAAAGATCGCCGCAAAATGATTGAGGAACGGCTTAAACGTGGTGAATTGCGCTGCGTGGTGGCCACCTCCAGTTTGGAGCTCGGCATTGATATGGGCTCGGTCGACTTGGTGATTCAAGTCGATACGCCGTTGTCGGTCTCCTCCGGATTGCAGCGTGTAGGCCGTGCCGATCATCAGGTCGGTGGCGTCTCTCACGCATTGTTCTATCCGCTCACCCGTCAGCAGATTGTCACTGGGGCCGCAAGTCTGGAAGCCATGATTGCCGGCGATATAGAACCATTGGCCGTGCCGCGCAATCCGCTCGATATTCTCGCCCAGCAGACCGTGGCCGCTGCCGCGATGCACGATTTGAACGCTGATGACTGGTATGCCACGGTGCGCCGTGCTGCGCCGTTTGCCGAACTGCCACGTGACATGTTCGATGCGGTAATCGGCATGATGTCCGGCGAATACAACAGCGAGGAATTCTCGGCCTTTCGGCCGCGACTGGTATGGAATCGGGATAATGGCCTGATTTCCGCCCGTCCCGGTTCGCAGAAAGTGGCCGTTATCTCTGGCGGTACGATTCCCGATCGAGGGCTGTACACCGTGGTCCTGCCTGAGGCGGACGCCGGCAAAGGCCAGCGTCGCGTCGGCGAGTTGGATGAGGAAATGGTCTATGAGTCGCGTGTGGGCGATGTCATTACACTGGGTACCTCCACATGGCAGATTCAGGACATCACCCGCGACCGTGTGGTGGTGACGCCGGCTCCCGGGCGCACCGCACGTCTACCGTTCTGGCACGGCGAAGGTTCCGGCCGCGACTACGGTTTCAGCCGTACCATAGCCCGTTTCACCCGAGAAATCGCTGCCGGGCTAGACATGAGGCGGACTGAGGGGAGGTCTGCCGTAGAGGGGTCAGCCGTTCCAACCTTCATCCCAACAATCCTCACCCGTCTCCACCACGACGGCCTAGATGCCAACGCCATCACCAACTTGGCCCGCCTGCTCTCCGAACAACAAGCCGCCACTGGTACGGTTCCCAGCGACCAAACCCTTATCGTGGAGCGCACACGCGATGAAGACGGCGGATGGCGCATCGTGCTGTTAAGCCCCTTCGGCCGCCGCGTTCACGAACCGTGGTCCATGGCCATCAGTCGCAGGCTGCGCCAACGCTACGGTTTCGATGGGCAGGTATATGCCGCCGATGACGGTATCGTCATTCAGCTACCGGACGGTGACGGACATATTCCTGCTCAAGACCTGTTCCTTTTCGACCCAGAAGACCTCAAAGCAGATGTAGAACGTCAAGTGGGCGAGTCCGTGCTATTCGCCGCACGATTCCGCGAATGCGCCGCCCGATCACTGTTCATGCCGCGATCCGACCCGGGCCGTCGCGTGCCCCTATGGCAGCAGCGACTGCGCGCCGCACAGCTCCTGCAAGCCGCACGTATGGTCAAGAACTTCCCGCTGCTGCTGGAAACCGCGCGCGAATGTTTGCAAGACGTATACGACATGCCCGCCCTGAACGAGGTGATGACCGGATTGCAAGCCGGCACCATTACCGTGAAGGACGTGGAGACCGAGCCGCCATCGCCTTTTGCCGAGAACATTCTCTTTGGCTTCGTCGGCGTGGTGATGTACCAGTATGACCAACCTCAGGCCGAGCGCAGCGCGCAACTGTTGTCTCTCGATCCGCACGTGCTCGAACGCTTGCTCGGCACCACCGACATGGCACAAGTGCTCAACCCGGACGTGATTCGCGAAGTCGAACAGGAACTGGGGGAGCGCACTTTCTGGAATGAACTTGCCGACGATGATGTGACTGGTCGCGTGACCCGTTACGCCAAAACCCATGGTCCTTTCACCGCCGATCAGCTCATGGCCGATCTGCACCTCGATGCTACGGATGCCGTGCATACTTTGGATGTACTGGCTGCCAAAGGCGAGTTGCTGCAAGGCCACTTTGTAGATGATGACAAGCAAGGCCAACAGTGGCTCCATAAGGACGTATTCCGCCGCATTCGGTCTCGCTCATTGGCCAAGGCGCGTAAAGCAGTCAAGCCAGTAGAACCAGAGGCGTTCCAGATGTTTCTTATCGACCGACAAGGTATCGGGCCGGTCGGCGGCGAACGATATGAAGGTGCCGACGGGCTCATGCGCGTTATCGAGCAGCTGGAGGGCATAGCACTGCCCACTGCACTCTGGGAGTCGGCGGTATTCCCCGCACGAGTACGAGACTACCAACCTGCATTGCTGGATGAGTTGCTGACCAGCGGCGATGTGGTCTGGGTCGGCTCAAAAACCGGGGGAACCAGTGCGATGGACCCCGGTGAGGTTGCTTTCTATCCGGCGGATTCAATATTGCTCAGCGGTGTGGAACATGGTACGACATCGAACGCTTCAGACGCCACCATGCCGGAAGCGATTCTGACTGCACTGGACTCAGGGGGAGCGTTCCATGCCCGTCAACTGGTGGATGCCGCCAAACGTGTGTGGAATGAGGCCGCGGAGCCGGACATCAATCCAAACACCGGTGAAATCATTCCGCAAGAGTGGAGCGAACAGCAGTTCAAGGATGCCTTGTGGAGCTTGGTCTGGCAAGGTAAGGTCACCAATTCCAGCTTCGCGCCGGTACGTGCATTAACCGCAGGCGCAGCAAGCCCGCGTAAATCCACTACATCACGTCGTCGTGGGCGTGTCGCTCCGATTCACCGAGCCACTACGGATATGACGTTAGGAGGTTTGTGGTCTGCCGTAATCGGGCAAGCTGAAGCCGAAGACACTGATCAGACCGAGCAGGCGCTCGCACTGGTCGAGACGTTGCTGGACAGGTATGGCGTCATCGCGCAGCCGGTGATCGACAAGGAAAATATCCCGGGTGGCTACTCAGCGTTGTATCCGATATTGCAGCGCATGGAGGAGCATGGTCGACTGGTACGAGGCATGTTCGTCCGTGGTTTCGGCGCGGCCCAATTTGCCGAGCGCGACACCGTGGATGCGTTGCGTCATCCGTCAGAGCATCGCGGCCAGTCCGTGGTGGCATTGAGTGTGCTCGACCCCGCAAATCTCAGTGGCTCCGCCATCGCGTGGCCGGACGCGCCTGCCGGTGCGGGTAAACCGGCACGCCGTATCGGAGCCACGGTCGTGCTCAATGCGCAAGGTGCGCTACTATACGCGGCTGCCAAAGCCAAGCACCTGACGGCGTTCGATCAATCGGTCGGCCATGAACCCGCCGCCAATGATTCCGATGAACAAATGCGCAAGGCCGCCACAGAACTGGCCTACGCTCTCAAACGCAATGGCACCGGTTCCGTGACGTTCAGCGACATCAATGGCGAACCCCTCAACGCGCGTCACCCCTTCGCCCGCATCCTCCACCAGTCCGGCTTCACCCCCGTTCCCCGAGGCATGCGGCTGTACTGATTGAGCCCAGCTATCGAATGCGGTAGTTGGAGCCGCGTTGGGTCATGATGAGGCCGGCGTGGGTGAGCTTCTTATCCAGTGTGTAGAGGGCGTTCCTGAGGAGCCCTTGTTGCTCGAATAATGGGCCACCGACGAGCTTGACCAATTCGCTGGTGTTGACAAACTGGCCATCAGCCTTGACCAGTGCTTCAAGCAAACTGTATTCCAGACGGGACAGTGAAATTGCGGTGTGTGTGGATGCGTAGTAGGCTTTGCGATTCGTGGTATCCAACGTGAGATTGCCACGAATGATCATGGTGGGGGAGTCGGTGGCAAGCGAGCCGACGTATGAGAGCAGTTCGCCATCGGAGAATGGTTTGCTCAGCGCGGCATCTGGGCGTCGTACGTTAGCTTGTGCGCTAGCGGCGGCATTGTCCGAGCGTTTGTTCGGCTTCGGCATCTGAGTTGTTTGCGCGTGAATTCGCGCTGAAGGAGCTGTAGGGCGTCTCTTCGATAGGGGCGTACTCGTCAGGCAGCGCTCGCCAGCGGCTGCCTTCACCAATGGTTTTGCTGAGTGGCGTCGAAGTCAGCAGCAGAATCTTGACGGAGACACGGGCATTGCGTAGGGATTCGATGAGCTGCTCGGTGGAAATGCCGAGCAGGGATTCATCAAGAATCACTGCGTCAAATGACTCCTTGGCGACAGCGGCGAGCGCGATACTACCGGTGCTTGCCAAAGACACCTCATGACGACCGGCAAGCAGGGCACCATGAATGGCGTGGGCCAACGGTTCATTGGATACGGCAACCAGTAGTCTCATCGCCACCTCCTTAATGCTTAGTGTAGGCCGGGTTTAGGGTCTCTTCTCTATTGTTTGGCTCACTATCGTTCGCTCCTCGCCTACAAACACCCCACTGGGGTGTTTGCTTTACGGCTCGGCCCATCAGAGGGAGCTTAATTGAGGTTACGCAATGAAGGCGATGGGGGAGGCGAGGTCCACTCCGGAACCGTCTCGGCGCATATCGGGCTTGGGAAGCTCGACCGGAGAGCCTGCGGATGTAGAGGCGTGCAACGGGTAGAGGCCCACCCAGGCAAGAATCAGCGTGTTCTGGCCCTTCAGGAATCGCTGGGAACGCACGCCGCCGGTAGCGCGACCCTTGGTGGGGTACATTTCCAGCGGAGTGACCTTCGCCGCGCCGTTTTCGGTGCCGGGCAGTGCATCGGAATCGCCGGCCACGGTGAGCACCACTGCACCGGATCCGGAAGTCAAGCCGTTCTCGCCCTCTTCATAGGTCCATGCCACCTTGCCGGCGGGAACCACGTTGAAGGCCGCCACACGGGCGCCCTCGGCCAGCTTGATGCCGGCCATACCGCCCGCAGTACGACCCTGCGGGCGCACGTTCTTCGCCTCAAAGGTCAGTAGCGAGGAATCGGAGGAGATGAACACCAGACGGTCGTCATCCTCGGCCACGGCGGCGAATACCACTTCGTCGCCATCTTTCAGATCAATGACGGGCCAAGAATCCATGGTGGTGGGTGCCTCACGATTCCAACGCTTGATGACACCGTTACGGGTACCGATAGCCAGCGACGGCAACGGCTTGGCCTCGGCGGCCCCGCCATCCTCGCTCTCGTCCTTGGCACTGGTCTTGCCGGACGTCGGCTGCTCCATGGCAATCGCCGTAATCACACGCTCACCGCGAATCGGATCGGTGGATTCGGTCATGCCGATCAGTTCGTCGGCCTGAACTCCTCCCTTCAGCGACAATGTGGCGGTAGCGGGCAAGGCAGGCAAATCAACCACATGCGCGAGCACCAGGCGGCCGGCCGACGTGACCAGCCCATACGTAGCGCGCGTGGAAGTCTCGAAGATTGTGGTGATCTGATCGTCTCTCAAACGCTCATCGGAAGTGGATCGTGCATTGAACACGTCCATCGCGCTTGGCGTGGTACGGGCAATCAAACCGGTAGCGCTCATCATCACCACGCACGGCTCGTCTTCGATCTTCAAGGCTCCGGTCAGCGCGGACCGCTCGCCGGTCTTCTTGGCGGCGGCTGCGGCTGCGGCCACATCGGCTTCGGCGGAGGAAATCGTGGTGGCGGCCTTCACTGCTTCGAGTGCGGACTTGGACACACCCGAAGCCCCGGCGCCCTGCGCCACGACCGGCGTCAGCGTGCCATCCGGGTCGGCGTCCAGCAGCACGGTGCGACGCGGCGAGCCCCACTTGGCGACCGCCTCGTCCATCTCGTCGGTGACCACCTGGTCGAGCGCTTCGGCGGAGGCCAGAATGCGGGTGAGCTCCTCGATGCGCTTCTTCAAATCGTCACGCTCGGCCTCAAGCTCGATGCGGTTCATCTTGGTCAATCGGCGCAGACGCAGATCCAGAATGTACTGGGCCTGGACCTCGTCTAGATCGAATACGGCCATCAAACGGGTCTTCGCGGCATCCGCATCATCCGAAGTGCGGATCACCTGGATCACCTCGTCGATGTCCAGCATGGCCAGGAGTAGTCCCTCGACCAGGTGCAGGCGTTCCAGGGCTTTCTTCTTGCGGTATTCGCTACGGCGGCGAATCACCACGCGACGGTGATCAACCCATACCTGCAGCATCTCTTTCAAGCCCATCGTGTGCGGACGGCCGTCCACCAACGCCACGTTATTCATGGCGAAGTTGTCCTGCAACGGCGTGTGCTTGAACAGCTGGACGAGCACCGCATGCGGATCGAAACCGGTCTTGATCTCGATGACGATACGTGTGCCGTTATGACGATCGGTCAGGTCGAACGCGCCGGAGATACCCTCCAGCTTGCGGTTCTTCACACCGTCGGAAATACGCTCGATCACCTTTTCCGGACCTACCATGTACGGCAGCTCGGTGACCACGATGGCCTGCTTGCGGGCTGTGACATGCTCGATATGGGTGGCGGCGCGCGTGGTGAGCGTGCCTCGGCCGGTGGCGTAGGCCTCGCGAATGCCGTCGCGGCCGATGATCGTACCTCCGGTGGGCCAGTCGGGGCCCGGAACATAGCGCATCAGCTGTTCAAGCGTGGCATCCGGGTGAGCCATGAGGAACTTTGCAGCATTCACCACTTCGCCGAGATTATGCGTGGCCAGATTGGTGGCCATGCCTACGGCGATGCCCGAACCGCCGTTGACCAGCAGGTTCGGAATTGCGGCCGGCAATACGGTCGGCTCTTTGAGCTTGTTGTCGTAGTTCGGCGTGAAGTCAACGGTGTCTTCGTCGATATCCGCGTTCATGCCGAGAGCTGCCGGGCCGAGTCGAGCCTCGGTATAACGGGAGGCTGCCGGGCCGTCGTCCAAGGAACCGAAGTTACCGTGGCCGTCCACCAGCGGCAAACGCATCGCGAATGGCTGGGCCAAACGCACCATGGCCTCGTAGATCGCGGAATCACCGTGCGGGTGGAGCTTGCCCATCACCTCGCCCACCACGCGGGCGGACTTCATATATGGGCGGTCGGGAGTCAGGTTCATCTTGCCCATCTGGTAGACGATGCGGCGCTGCACCGGCTTCAAGCCATCGCGCGCATCGGGCAGTGCGCGTGCGTAAATCACCGAATACGCATACTCGAGGAAGGACTTGCTCATCTCCTCGTTCAGCGGTGTCTCGACGATATGCTCCTTGACCGTGCGCGGATCGTAGGTTTGCGCGGACGGTTTGCGGTGTGATGCCATGAAACTCCCTTTCGAACGCCCCCATATTAGCGGGAGGGCGCGAAACAGTGCGCAGAGAACGGTTCTCGATAACAACTGTGCGCTGGTTTCGGTGCGCCAATCGCACATGTTTGCCGATAAAACGGCGTGATTCCAGTGTTTCAGTCGATGTGCGTTTGTTTGATTATGTGCGTTGGAGCGCACAGTTGTTATTGAGAACCGTTCTCTGCGCACTGAGCCAAGGGGAGGGGTGCTACTTGAATGGGCAACTATGAGTGTTGAGACGCCGGATATGGACGAGTTGCTGCGGCTGGTGCCCACAGTGGGCTATGGGGATGACGCCCCGGCCGATCGGCGTGGGGGAGCACTGCACCTGTCCGCCGTGCTGCCCGCCTTGTCCGCCGCCATCGGACATCCGACCCCCACCAAGGTCCACGCCGATCCCAAGGCCTGCCAGCGCGCATTGGGGCTGCCTGATGCCGAATCGGCCATCGTGGTGCTCGTGGACGGCCTGGGCTACTGGAACCTCGCCATGCGCCTCGGCCACGCGCCCTATCTGCGTTCGCTGATGAACGAAAGCGCCAATCAGCGTCCCATCGCTACCTGCGCTCCAAGCACCACTGTGGCGGCCATGGCCGCATTCGGTACCGGAACCTGCCCGGGACTGACCGCAATGGCGGGCTATACGCAGCTCGAACCCGCCAGCCATAAGCTCATCCAACTCATCCAGTTCAAAGACGCGCTGGCACCCAAACCAGCCAATCCGCACATTCCTGTGCCGCCCATGGTCGATCCGCTCGACTTGCAGCGCGAGGAGACGGTGTTCGAGAAACTTGCGGCTCAAGAGGTGCGCGTCACGAGCTCGGGGTTGCCCAAGTTCTCCAAATCGCCATTGACCGAAGCCGCATTGCGAGGCACCGACTATCAAGGCAACGTCACCCCACGCGATCGTGTGCTGGCCGCCGCACGCGCCTCCCGCACCCCCGGCCTGACCTACCTGTACATCCGTGACGCCGACAAAGTCGGCCACAATTACGGGTGGGATTCCGAACACTGGGTGGCCGCATTCGAACATATCGACGCCCAGCTCGCGCTCCTGAAACGCAGCGCACCCAAAGGCACGCTGATCGTCATCGTAGCCGACCACGGCATGGTGCAAACCGACATGGACCAGCGGATTGACATCGCCGTTGAACCGCAGCTCACCCGAGGCGTGTCACTGGTCGGGGGGGAGCCGCGCTCGCTGATGCTGTATGCCGAGCCGGATGAACGACCTGAGGATATAGCTTGCCGGTGGCGCGATTGTCTGCAAGACCGAGCCTTGGTGCGGACCAAGGATGAGGCCATCGCGGACGGATTGTTTGGACCGGTCTGCGAGCGAGTCCGGCCAATGCTCGGCGATGTGGTCGTGCAGGCAGCGGGAGCCGTGACCCTCGTCGATTCGCGTACGCAAGGAGACAAGGCCACCCACCTGCCGAGCGTGCATGGCTCCCAAACAGCATTGGAAATGGATATTCCCTGCCTGATCGATATGGCCTGATTCGGAAATTCAGTCTCCGAACAGAATCTCGTCCCAGCTTGGTACGGCCGAACGTCCTGATTTACGCTTGGCCGGTTTGGCTGGTGCCTCATGTTCGGTGGCGGCGGATTCGGCCGCCCGCTCCTGCTCGGTGGCTACTAGCTGTGCATTGGGGCCACTCCGTATGGTCTTGTCCGAAACATTGTCAGAGCCCTGCTCTGGTGCCGTGGCAGGCGATTGCTGTAATCCTGCGGCAGATGGCGAAACAGATCCGGCGGTCTGCGAAGAGACCGGACTGGGGACCGTAGTGCCATGAGCCTGGGTCGTGGCCGGTGAGATGGACGTGGATAGATCCACTGGGGGCATGGAACCTGTGGAAGTGACAGAGGGCCGGATTGCGGCAGGCCGTGCGGCCGGAATCGAAGGCGTAGGAGCCGCCCAAGCAGACACGGCGCGCTCGATACGCGCGGAGCGTACGGAGTCGCCGGGCAGTTCGGGAATCGTCGGCTTGAGTTTGGAATCCGTGGCTGATTCCGGATTCTGTTCGCCGAGCAGTTTTCGAGCGGCATTGTTCAGGCTCATCACGGAATTGTCGTGCATATTCCACGTCCATTCGGCATGGATCTCACGGCCCGCGGAAGTGAATATCGCCACGATGCGCCAAGGCTCAAGTCCACGTCGGGTGGATTTCCAGGTCACTGATTCCATGCCGATTCCCGCAGAGGCCAGCGTGCGTTCCACCAGTTCGCTGATGGTGCGCACCCTGCTGTCTTTGGGTGCCGCCACGGCAAGGAACTGTTCGATGGCATACTGTTTCTCGGTCTCCACAGCCATGGAGAAACGACGTACCAGCATTTCGCTCAGATGATATTTCTCCGCGACACGGGCCGGATCGGCACCGGCGCGAATCAGCGACTGTATCTGGGAAATCGGCAAAGTGGACTGCTGATGCGGCTGGGGAGCCTGTCGCATCTCGCTTCTGACCTGCTTGGCCTCAAGAATCGCCCGTTCGAGCGTGTCGTCCACGCTCACAGCCATTTCCCTGCCGCCAAGGGAGAATACGAGGTCCCCCGTCTTGCTCACGCGCACGAAACGGGCTTTTTCAAGCCGATCATCTGGCATATTCGCACCACTTTCCGTCGCAAAGACATTACTTCTTTTAAGTATGCCCCACGTGTCGAACTTTACGAGTATTTCAAATCGTGTATCCTATGGGCGAGTACGGCGCTGACCGTGCTATATATATCGACTTACGAACCAAAGACGACGAAAGGACCATGATGGCTCAGGATTATGATTCCCCCCGCAACAAGGATGAGGACGAGGAATCGCTGCAGGCGCTGGGGAAGTCCTCGCAGAACGCCTCGAGCGACATCGACGACGATGAGAACGCCATCGCCGAAGACTACGAACTGCCGGGCGCCGATTTGAGCAACGAGGATTCCTCGGTGACCGTCATCCCCATGCAGGGTGACGAGTTCATCTGCTCGCAGTGCTTCCTGGTCAAGCATCGCAGCCAGCTCGCCTACACGGACGAGGATGGCCAGCCGGTGTGTGAGGAGTGCGCCGCCTGATGGCGTTCGACGAGACCTACAACGAGCCCGAATCCACCGAGGTCCTGGTCAAGAGCCTCGACCCCGAACATCCGGCCCAGCTGCACTATGCCCACGCGGGCGATGCCGGTGCCGACCTCATCACCACCGTCGATGTGACGCTGAAGCCTTTTGAACGGGCACTGGTTCCCACCGGCGTGGCCATCGCCCTACCTGCGGGCTACGTGGCGTTGGTGCATCCGCGTTCCGGGCTGGCCGCCAAGCAGGGCGTCACCGTGCTCAACGCGCCTGGCACCGTTGATGCCGGCTACCGTGGCGAGATCAAGGTGCCTCTGATCAACCTCGATCCGAAGCACACCGCCGTCTTCCATCCGGGCGATCGCATCGCTCAATTGGTGATTCAGCGGTATGTTGAGGCTCGGTTCATCCCGGCCGAGACACTGCCCGGATCCGATCGCGCCGAACGCGGGTTCGGTTCGACGGGAGTGGCGTCCTGACCGGATTAGGCCGGTTGAATGACTAAGGTGATGACGGCAACAACGGTTGTGGAACCAATGATGGCGAACAGGTGAATGCACAAGGCTCCGGTTCGCGGCTACAATGAACTTCATGACGAGGGAGGTGACTGGCATGGCAGAGATTGATGGCGAGCAGTACGCCGCCCGTAAGTTGGGTTGTGAGATCAGTGCCGATCCGCTCAATCCGCTGGATCCAATCAAGAAGGTGTGCAAGTCCCATCACCCCGATGAGGATTTGTCCATTCTTGACCGTGCCTACCGGCGTGCTGTCATCCAGCACTCCGCCCAGCGCCGCAAGTCTGGCGAGCCGTACATCATCCACCCGCTGGCCGTTTCCCAGATTCTCGCGGATCTGGGCATGGGCCCGATCGTGGTGGCAGCCGGCCTGTTGCACGACACGGTGGAAGACACCGACTATACGTTGGATCAATGCCGCGCCGAATTCGGCGACACCGTGGCCGGTCTGGTCGATGGCGTTACCAAGCTGAGTCAGCTTGAAGTGGGTGATTCCGCCCAAGCCGAAACCATTCGCAAACTCGTGGTGGCCATGAGCCGCGACGTGCGTACCTTGGTGGTCAAGCTCGCCGACCGCGTACACAACGCTCGCACCTGGCGCTATGTGAAGACCACGTCCGCCCAGAAGAAGGCGCGTGAAACCCTTGACGTGTACGCACCTTTGGCCAACCGACTCGGTATGAACGCCATCAAGACGGAGCTCGAGGAACTGAGCTTCAAGGTGCTCTACCCGAAGATCTACAACGAGATCGTGGTGCTGGTGGCTCGCCGAGCCGGCCAGCGCGATGTGTACCTGAAGCAGATTCTGGCGGAGATCAACGAGGATCTCGACGAGCAGAACATCAAGGCATACGTCACCGGACGCCCGAAGGATTACTTCTCCATCTACCAGAAGATGATCGTGCGCGGCCATGATTTCGCGAACATCTACGATTTGGTCGGTGTGCGCATCATCGTCGACACCATTCAGGACTGCTATGCGGCGCTTGGTGCCGTGCATGCGCGGTGGAACCCGGTTCCCGGCCGATTCAAGGACTACATCGCCATGCCGAAGCTCAACATGTACCAGTCGCTGCATACCACGGTGGTGGGTCCGGGCGGCAAGCCGGTCGAAATCCAGATTCGCACCTGGGACATGCACCGCCGCGCCGAGTTCGGCATCGCCGCGCACTGGAAATACAAGGAAAACGGCCAGGCCGGCCGCGCCTTGAGCTCGCCGGACAAGTCCGACCGCAGGCGTGACGAGAAGAACCAGGGGCTTTCCGAAGCCGACAATCTCAAATGGATTCAGCAGCTTGCCGATTGGACTTCGGAAACCCCAGATTCCAACGAATTCCTCGGTTCCCTGAAGGAAGACCTCGGCTCGTCCGAAGTCTATGTCTTCACGCCGAAGGGCAAGATCGTCTCTTTGCCGGCCCATGCCACACCGGTCGATTTCGCCTATGCCGTGCACACCGAAGTGGGCCACCGTACGATGGGCGCGCGCGTCAACGGTCGTTTGGTGCCGCTCGACACCACGCTCGACAACGGCGACACCGTGGAGATCCTGACTTCCAAGTCCGATACCGCCGGTCCTTCGCGCGACTGGCTGAGCTTCGTCAAGAGCCCGAAGGCACGAAACA
>OATI01001088.1_pt1 | contig 14127 bp, 9 predicted proteins | sample 1494981 | NCBI WGS metagenome assembly OATI01 (sample SAMEA2579952, study PRJEB22360) | human gut metagenome
CCGCCGACAGGATCCCCCACTGGCCGCTGTGGCCGCATATACGGTCCACCTCCCTGACCAGTTCTTTCCCCAGCTCTCTGGCATCCACCGGGCTTATGTAAATACTGCGGCTTCCCGCCTCCACATCCGCATCCAGCGTGATGACGGAGATTCCCTTTTCCCTGGCCTGGGTCAGAACCGGAGTCAGGGCATATTCATCGTTGGCAGCCACCGCTATGGCCTCCACCTTTTCGTCGGTAAGGTTCTGTATCAGATGTATCTGTTCCTGTGCAGAGGGATGGTCGGGATACAGGACAATACAGTTCTTGCCTGCATCCTCCACCGCCTGTTTAAAGCCCTCGCTGGCCAGTTCATTGTACCAGTTGTTCTTGGATTTCATGATGATAGCGTATTTTCCCCTGTTAAACTGACTGTCCTGGCAGGAAAACAGGAACAACACTCCTGCCATCATGGCCGCCCCTGCTATCCAAGCCCAATTTTTCCCTTTCACCCTGCGGTTCCCGCCTTCCTGCTGTTTTTTCCCAGTATATACCTAATGTCGTATTTTGTCCATTTCCGTTGCAAATTTATGATTTCTTGATACAATAGTTGTATCGGTATTGATTATTGTATACAAATCACTGCCTTTTGAAAAGGATGGATGATAATAGATGAAACTTCTGATTGTTGATGATGAGAAACTGACCCGTGAGGGAATCCGGGACAGCCTGAACCTGGAGAGCCTTGGAATCAGTCAGGTGCTGCTGGAGGACGACGGCATACACGGCCTTAAGACGGCCCTTGAGGAGAAACCTGATATTGTGCTCACGGACGTGCGGATGCCCAGGATGAACGGGGTTCAGATGGCGGAACGGATATTAAAGGAGCTGCCCGCAACCACCATTATCTTTATGAGCGCTTATTCAGACAAGGAATACTTAAAAGCCGCCATCAAGCTGAAGGCCCTGGGGTATGTGGAAAAGCCCCTTGACATGGAGGAACTGGCCACAGCCATACGGGAGGCGGTGGATAGCAGCATAAACGAGAAAATGAGCCAGGCGGCAGCAAGAATCCAGGAGAAGGAACAGCTGGGCCATCTGAGCCTTTTACTGTCCCAGCCAGGTGAGGAGAGTCTTATAAAGGCAGGACAGCTCGCAGCCGGCCTGGGCCTTTCCATCACCCATACCACCTGCTTCTGCTGCATTATCATTGACTGTGTCACCCCCTTATCCATGCTGCCGGAGGAACAGATGGACGGAATCAGGGATTATTTTGCGGACCATCTCACATCTATGGGCATATCCCAGGCATATGTCCTAAGAGGTGACCACCGCATCATTGTTTTCCTTCACTCCCCGGAGCGTCCCTCGGACAAGACCCTGTACGACTGCGCCGGACTCCTGGCCCAAAAGCTTATTAAGATATGCCCTTTTTTCATTTCCATGGGCCCGGTTGTAAGCGGTATGGACCGCGCGCATATCTCTTACCAGGAAGCCAGTGAACATCTGAAGGAGGCATTTTTCCATGATTACGGGTTCATACTGACCCACAACATGGAAACAGCCGTATTCCGGCCGCCGGCAGACCTCCTTCTGGAATTTTCCATGGCCCTGTCCGAAAAGCAGGAGGAGGAAGCCCTGGACATCGTCAGACGGCTGTATGAATCCTTTGTGCCAAACGACATGATTGGCCCCAGCCAGGTGAAGGATATCTATTATAAGTATTTCAGCAAGCTGGACGAACACGGCCTGGGAAGCTATATCTCCCTGTGGCAGAAGGAAGGATTGGAGTCTGAATCCATCTGGGAAGGGGTCATGAACTGCACCATCCTGAGGGAGCTCAATGACCTGCTGGCGGCAAAGGTGCGCCTGTTCTTTGAGCGCCTGCGGGGAAACAGTGTGGGAAACCCGGTGGTATTCCAGATTAAGGAATATATCCATAAGAACTATGCGGTCCCCTCCCTTTCCGTGCCGGATGTCAGTGAGTACGTCCACCTTTCGTCCAGCTACGTATGTACGATTTTTAAAAATGAGACAGGCCAGACCTTAAACCAGTATCTGACGGATTACCGCATCAAGATGTCCAAGCAGTTCTTAAGCGATCCCAGGTACAAGATTGCCGACATTTCATCCAAGGTAGGATACAGCGACGGCAATTACTACAGCAAGACCTTTAAGAAAATCGTGGGCCTGTCCCCTTCTGAATACAGGGAGAAAATGCTTGCATGAAAAATCCGTTTTCTAAGCTGATTCATCATTATACCTATGACATGCGTCTTAAGACAAAGCTTGTCATATCCCACATCATCCTGGTACTGCTGCCCACCGCCGTACTGTCAGGCTTCCTTTACCTGCGCATTTACGGCATTGTCATGGATGACAGCATTCGCTCGGAGCAGGCCCTGTCCGCCCAGACCGTGACCTCCATTGAGAACCTCATTTCCCATGTGGGACACGCCTCTGATACCATCACCAGCGCCATGTTGATACAGGATCTCTTCCAGGTACCCAGAGCAGAAGCCAATACCATGGATATCTCCACCTCCCGGATGAACAGCCTGTTCCACCTGGTGCAGAGCATTACGGATCATTCCATGATTACAGATGTAAAGATTTATTATGATGACAGCGTATACGGAGACCTGATGCAGTACAACAAGATCGGGAATGCCCTGTTTAACCCGGTATCCTCAGTAAGCAGCAGCTACTGGTACGGCATCTACAGCACTTCGAATCAGGTCCGTCTGCTGTGCCCGGAACTGTACCTGACACCGGACGAGACAGAGAAGAACGGAAAGCTGGCCTACATCACCCGAATTCCTTATACTCATGACGGCGGCGCTGTGTCCGGCATTGAAAATACCTCTGCCTATGTGGCCCTGTATCTTTCCAGGCCGGCCTTTGACATGGTGCTGCGCAATGACGCCACGGTCACGGACGAGGCTGCCTTCCTGGTAAATGAGCGGGATGTGATCGTATCCGCCTCGGACATGGGCCTGGCCGGGAAATACTTCATTCCCCGCCCGGACCTGAGGCAGCGGGTGGGAAAGGAAAAGACGTTTTCCCTTGTCTCCTATCTGGACGGCTCTGCCTATGTGGCCTATTTTCCCATCGCGGACACGGACTGGTACATGATGTCCATTATCCCCGCCCTCCATATCGGAGATGCGGGCAGGGCGCTGATGATGCATTTTGCCCTGATTTACCTGCTGTTCACCGCCCTGGCCCTGTACACTGCCTTCCGCCTGTCCGGCTCCATTGCGGACCGCATCATAGGCGTGGCCCTGCAGATGGAGACTGTTCGCACCGGCCCGCCCCAGCCCATGGATGTGGCTGACACTGGCTGCGACGAGATTGGCGTGCTGTCCGATACCTACAACTACATGACAGAAGAAATCATCACCCTGATGGACAGCCAGAAAAAGGCTTCCGATGAACTCCGGATGGCGGAATTCCGCGCTCTGCAGGCCCAGATTAACCCGCATTTTCTCTATAATACCCTGGATATGATTAACTGGCTGTCCCAGACCGGGCAGAGCGAAAAGGTTACGGAAGCGGTCCAGATCCTGTCCCGCTTTTATAAGCTTACCCTGAGCCGCAGGGAGCTGATGAATTCCATTGAGAAGGAACTGGAGCATGTAAGCCTCTATGTCCGTCTCCAGAACATGCGTTATGACAATTGCGTGGCCTTTGTGGTGGATGTGCCGGAAGAAATCTGTGAGTACACGATTCCCAAGCTCACCTTCCAGCCCATTGTGGAAAATGCCTTCCTTCACGGCATCATGATGAAGGAAGAAAAAAAAGGCAGCATCCTGCTCACCGGCTGGCCAGATGGAGATGATATTGTATTCATCATCTCTGACGACGGGGCAGGCATACCGCCTGAAACACTTGATACATTAAAGGATGACGTGAATGCCGGTACCGACTCCTCCGCCAGCCCCAGGCACACTGCCTTTCCCGGCCACATCGGCGTCTATAATACCAACTTAAGGCTGAAGAGCCTGTACGGTGAATCCTACGGCCTCTCCTTCACCAGCACCTTGGGAAAGGGTACTGAGGTTACTGTCCGGATTCCGGCCAGACATATCACGTCTGACTGATTCCTTTCACATCCCAGCAATACGATTCATAGGCCGCCGCCAGGTTCATGGAGGCGGTTTCTTTTGCCGCCTTTTTCTCCAGATAGGCTGCCTGGCCCTCCAGGTATTCCGTGCTTGTCAGCAGTCCGGCCTGCTGCTTTCTCTGGAGTCCTTCGTAGGTCAGCCGGGCGCTCTGGAAGGCAGTGAGGGCCGCCTCATAGGCTGTTTTACTGGCCTGAAGGTTCTGGTAGGAAGCCAAAAACGCTGCCTCCTTTGTCCCCTCCGCCTCATCCGCCAGCCTGAACCTGATATTGATTTCAGTGGTACTGCTGGCCGGGGTGTGGCGGGCATTCTGCACATTCTTGTCATTTCCCATGGCTCTGTTCTTATCGCTTTCATAATCAACGGCTTCAATGGCTGGCATATCCCGCCCCCGGATGGAAATTCCCGGTATGGCTCCTATCACCACCTGGCTGCTGTCCTCAATCCCCAGCATGGTAAGCAGCCGACGGCGCAGCTCCCCGGCCTGGAGCCTGAGGGACTCCAGGGAATTTCCGGCAGTGTCCAGGCTTTTTTTTGCTTCCTTCAGCTGGGCCTGGGTGGCGGTACCGGCTGCCTGCTTTCTCACCATGGCCTCAAAGGCTGCCTGGAAGGCCTCAACCCGCCTTTCCTGGTATTCCACATTCTGTACCATCTGGTTGTAGGAATTCATCAGGGTCTGGGCTGTCATGGTAAAGGTGTCCGCGGACTTTTCCAGGCTGCGGGTGCTCTTTTCGCTGGTCATGGTGTCCAGCTGGCTGTATATGCGGCTGGCCGAGGATTTTAACATGGCTGCATTGGAGGAATAGATCCCGGCTGTCTGGCTGTCCTCACCGCCCATTTCCTCCGCCTTATCCTCCATGTTGTCCTGCTCCCGCTTAAGGGTATCCCATATTTCCTGGTAGGCGTTTATATTGTTCTCGTAGTCCTCTATGCTCTCTTTTAAAGACAGATTTCCCTGTTTCAGCAGTTCCCTCAGATTGCCGTATTCAATGATTGTGGTACCCGTTGTGTTCCCTGTGGTTTCCGGGGATATGTCCTGAGACGCATCCGGGACAGCGGCCTGGGATGCTTCCTGGGATGCATAGGAAGTCCGGACGCCGGTTCCCGACAGGCACAGTACCATTATCAAAAGGACCATGACAGTCCTTTTTCTGTTCTCACGCCTTCTGCTGCTTCCCTTTATATGACTGCGGTTTTTCATTGTCTCACCTCTGTTCCATCCTGCCTTTTTCCTGCACTTTAAATATTTCTCCGCTATTTCTAAATCTCTCCCATCCTATGACACGGATGCCAGTCCGTCCACCGACCATTGGTATTCCAGCTGCGCCCTGAGAAGAGCCAGCCTCTGTGTACGCACATTGACCTGGGCTGTCGCGAAGGAGGACTGCTGTGTTATATAATTGTTTCTTGTCATGATCCCGGCCGTCATCTTCCGCTCTGCCGTCTCCATGGCTGCCGCCTCAATTTCATATGCATTAAGAGCCTGCTCGTAGTCGGATTTAGATATCATCATGCTCTCGTAGGCATTCTTTATGCTGAAGGCAGCTGTCTCCTTCTGGCTCTTTAAGCTCTGCTCCAGACTTGACTTATTGGTGCCGCTTTTTGCATTGGCTATTTTCTTTTCAAGTATTTTAAGGCTGTAATTATTTTCCACTCCCCTGGATACATCCTCATCCAGATTGATGGCTGCCATTCCCTCCAGGTCCGGCTCCGGCACATCTCCTATATCCACCTGCGCCCCATAGGTCCATCCCAGCATAAGGCAGAGATTTTCTTTTGTCTGCCCCAGACTGCTCCGGGCCGACAGCAGGGATGCATCCGCCGATGTGACGGCCTCCCGGGCCGACAGCACCTGGGCCTGGGTGGACATACCGGCGCTCAGACGGGTAAGGGTCTGGTCATAGGACGACTGGGCCTGTATCTTATTCTGCTCCAGGCTTTCCAGGCTGTATGTCTGGCTCCAGTAGCTTATCATCAGCTCCTGGGCCTCCTTTACCAGACCCGCCTCTGTCTTGTCATATTCCAGCTTCTTGACGTCCCCGTCCTCCACATTGTCGTCTCCCTGTTCCCGCAGGTTATCAGCCTGAATCTGGCTGCTTAAATAGGAGGACAGGCGGCTGGCATAATCTGAATCCGACGAATCAGGATATTCCAGGCTTCCGTATATATCATCGGCAGCATCATAGTAATCATCCGCAATATCGTCCGCGTCCTTCCCCCGGAAATCCTCATACTCCAGCTGGTTCTGAATCACCGTGTTATTGTATACATGAATCAGGTCCGCTATCTCCGTAAAATCCAGCTGATTATCCCTGAGGGAAGCCCACTGCTCTGCGGTATAGGCAAACTCCGGTGTACCCGCCCACGCCGGCGCCGGCATGGTGCCAAGGCACAGTGCCGCGGCCAGGCATCCGGCCCCTATTTTTCCGTATCTCATATGATTGTCACCTCCTCTTTAAATATCCAGCACAACCCGTTTCTTATCGCCGTTCATCAGCGCATAGTAGATTGGCAGAATGAACAGGGCCACCGCCACGCCCACGCTGAGTCCTCCGATGTTAACAATAGCCAGCCCCTGGGTGGTGGAACCACTGTCCCCTATGGCCAGGGCCATGGGAATCATGGAAAGGATGGTGGTAAGGCTGGTCATCATAATGGGCCTTAAACGTGTGGCGCCCGCCTCGATCAGGGAGGTCTTTAGATCCATGGTCATGCGGTATTGGTTCACTGTATCCACATAGAGGATACCGTTGTTCACAACCGTTCCGACCAGAATCAGGAATCCCAGTATGGACGTCATGCTGATGCTGACTCCCGTAATCTGCAAAAGGCCGAAGGAGCCTATGAGGCTGAATGGTATGGTGGTCATTACCATAAAGGAAAACTTCGGTGACTCAAACTGCGCTGACAGTACCACGAAAACCAGGAATACAGCGATGGCAATGGCCTGGTACAAGGCTGCAAATTCCTCCTGCATCATACGGTTCATGGAGTTGACACCCTTCTTGATGGTGGCGCTTAAGTTGGGGCTTATGACCTCGCTGTCTATGGCGGACTGGACATTTCCCCCGGTATAATCTGCCGTAATGGTTATCTCATACGCCTTATCCGTCTTGGAAATGGATGCCGGGCTGTCCTTATAATAGATTTCCGCCACATCCGTCAGGGCCACATAGCCTCCGGAGGGCTTGGAGAGTATAATATCCTTCATCTGGCTGACGGTCCGGTACTCATCCTCCGGATATTCGGCCATCACGCTGACCTCTCTTCCATCCACGTCCAGGGTGGTCACCTCTTCGCCGTCCATCATCTGTTTTACCTGGGAACCAATCTGGGATGCCGTAAGCCCCTCTGCGGCCGCCAGTACCGGATCCACCTTCACAGTCACCACGGGAGCCGTATTTTCTATGCTGGAATGGACGTTCATCACATCGTCCCTGGCCGTCATCTCGGCAACAATCCTGTTGCTGACCTCCTGGAGCTCATCGTAATCCGTACCGTTAAGGATGACTTCATATCCCCGGCTCCTGCTCATGAAGCTCATGGACGAGGACGCCTCCACTGTCACCGTACAGTTATCCAGGTCCGCCATCTCCGTTTCCCACTGCTCCACTATCTCATCGGTGCTCATATCCCTGTCATCCCTCAGATAGGCTGTTATGGTACCGCTGTCATTGTTATAGCGCAGCATGTATGATTCCACATCCGGATGACCTTTGACAATCTCCTCTGCCTGGGTCAGCATGGCGTCGGCATTTTCCGACAGCAGTCCCGGCCTTGTTTCGATGGAAACGCTGACTGTTCCCGTATCGTCCGCGGTCATAAGCTCAGTCTCCATCCCGCTGGCCAGAAAATAGGTTGCAATCACGATGATTACTGATGCAATCATGATGATGGCCTTGTGTTTTAAAAGTCCGGGCATGATACGGCGGTATCCGTTCTGTATCCGCTCCATGGGCCGCGACATGGGCGCCTGCATCCTCTCCTGGGGCTTATAGGCCATATAGGTAAGGGGAACAATGGTAATGGCTGACAGGAAGGAGGCGCACATACAGAATACGATAACGTATCCCATGGAGCCGAACATCTGTCCCGACATGCCCTGCAGAAATACCAGCGGCAGGAAAACCACACAGGTGGTCACAGTGGATCCCAGAATGGACTGGAGCACAATGTTGGTTCCGGACAGGGAAGCCTTGGCATACCCCAGCAGGCCCTTGTCCTCCTCTGTCTCTATGGCCCTGAAACAGCTCTCCAGCACCACAATGGAGTTATCCACCATCATGCCTACTCCCAGCACCAGACCGCTCATGGTAATGATATTCAGGGAGAAACCAGCGCTGGTCATCAGAATCAGCGACACCAGTATGGAGGTGGGTATGGAGCTTCCTACAATCAGGGACGCCTTATAATCTCCAAAGAAAATGAATATGATAATCATGGAAATCACGGCTGCCAGCACCAGGGTAAGGGCCACGTCCTTAAGAGAACTGAGAATGCTGTCCGCGCTGTCCCTGACAATCCTGATATTCAGGTTCTCATCATCCGCCTCCAGGCTCTCAATAACCTCCTGAACCTCGGATGACACATCCATGGCAGTGCTGCTCTGCTGCTTGGTGATGGAAATGGAAATAGTATCCTCTCCGTTGTAGCGTGAAATGCCTCCCCGGCTCTCCTCTGCCTCATATACCCTGGCAATGTCCTCCAGATATACAATCTTTCCGCTGGAGGTGGTGATGGGGACTTCCTTCAGGGCTTCTATGGTCTCATGCTCCAGGGACGTTGACACGGAAAGCTCCAGCTTTCCGGATACCGCATCGCCGGATGGGTAGGAAAGATTGGCCGTGCTCATGGCCGTGGACACGTCGCTCATGGTCACCTGATACTGGGCCATCTCATCGGATTGAAGCTCGATTTTATAGTATTCTGACTTTCCGCCCATGGCCTCCACCTCCGCCACGGAAGAAATCTGTTCCAGCAGGGGTACCACGGTCTGGTCCACATAATCGTACAAATCCTCCTGGGAGGGGTTTGATATGGAAAGCATCATGGTGGTTCCCGCATTGTTATTCATCTCCATGACAGAGGTTTCCGCATCGTCAGGGAGCTGGCGGCTCAGCGCATCCAGACTCTGGGATAAATCATTATAAGCGTCGTCCATATCGGTGCCGTAATCATATTCCAGCATAATCATGGCCCTGTTCTCACTGGAAGTGGAGCTCATGCTTTTCACTCCCTCTATGGTTCCCACCTGGTCTTCTATGGGCTGGGTCACCAGTTCATCTATGTCCTCGGGACCAGCACCGGAATAAGATGCCATGATAATCAGCATTGGCTGGTCCGTGTCCGGCATCTGTTCCAGCGTGGCATTGAATACGGAAGAAATACCGAATACCAAAAGGCAAAGCAACGCCATAACCGTCGCCACCGGACGTTTTAATACAAACCTTGTCAATCCCATGGGTTATGCCTCCTGTTCTGCCTGTGATTTTGCATTTTTGCTGTGTTCCCCGCCGGATGCCGCTGTTTCTTCGGACTGTGCCTCATCCCTTAACCGTATTTTCGCCCCCTCATACAGGTTGGAGCTCCATGTGCTCACCACCATGTCATCGGCTGACAGGCCGGAAAGAATCTGGGCATGCTCCTCATCCTCCAGTCCTACTTCCACCTGGGCCGTGGATGCGGTGCCGTCCTGATACAGATAAACATAGGCATTGCCGCCGCTATAATAGATTGCATCAATGGGAACCACCATTGTCTCCAATGCCCGTTCCGTCACAAGGTTTAATTTTACCGTGCTTCCGGGGGCAATCTCCTGTGTGTCTTCAATCCGGGCCTTTACCTTGAACAGCCCTGTATCCGTGTCAACCATGGAGTTGATTTCGCTGATATATGCTTTATATGTAGCTCCGTTCTTCTGGATTTCCAGCTCGTCGCCCACATTGGCATTCTGCATCATACGCTGGGTCACATAAAAGGAGACTACGTTCTCACCCTCACCGGCAATCACACACAAATCCTGGGACTGGCTCACCCTGTCATACACCTCCACGTCAAAGCTTTCAATCTTTCCATTAATAGGGGCGGTGATGGAGCTGTACTGCGCCTGCCTTTCATAAGCCAGTTTAGCGGACTCATACTGGAGCTGCGCGGATTTCACCACATTGACATACTGCTCGTATTCCTGCTCGGACAAATCGCCGCCGCTGTAAAGAATCTGCATTCTTTTCAGGTTGCTCTGGGCCTCTGAAAGGGATACGGATGCAGAATCCATGGAGTTCTTTGCCGTCTCCACCTGCTCTGTATCAATCTCAAACAGGACCTGCCCCTGTGTCACCATATCCCCTGCCTTCACATATACCGCCGTGACGTCCCCTGCCGCCTTTGCATAGATATGAACCACATCGGAAGGCTCCACTGTGCCTGTAAGCCCTGTGGTAAGGATGATATCGCCGGTTGACGGTCGTTCTGCCTTCACCACCGTGACAGAAGCCTCCTGTCCCACAGGCATACCGCCCTTTGATTTTTTTCCGCCCTTCGTCATAATCATTGCCACGGCCAGTGTGACGATTATTCCGGCGGCAATGCCAATCTTTATTTTCCTGCTCTTGCTCATATCCAATCTCCTTTGCTGGTTTACTCAACTGATTCCTAATATTAAAGGTTGAAGATTAATTCAACATTAACAAAACCAGCCTGAAAGTCATTAATTTCGCGTTATTCTGTGAATTTTTTGTGACTTTACTGTGCGCCGGATACAATGACATAAAATGACCGAAAACAGCACGGAGTCAGGCGGGCCCGATCACATCCGGTACCCGCCTGTCTTTTAGTTCTGATTAAATTGATTCACTGATTTAATGATTGCTGCTCCACTCGGTTACCGTACCACCGATGTTTACTGAGAGACTAGTTCTTCCCCCATACACATACCCGCGTTCTAACCGGTATACATTGTTTCCGCTATGATAGCCTATACCCAGTAAAAAGGCATTGACTGCTGCGCCTGGAACAGCATTGTCATAAGAATAAAAAAATGTCACCCGGCCTGCAAATGTACGGTGATAGACCATAAACCCGTTATGTCTATAGCTGGTGGTTGTACCGCTGCCGGCCTGAATATTGTTGATAACAGCAGCCGCATTCACACCTCCCGGATATTGATAGCCATTAAGTATAGCTAAATCTGCCGCAGATAAAGCTGGCATGTCATTCACCTCCTCTCATTTTTGATACTAAAACTATACTATAAACAGGCATTTACGGTATAAATATGGCATAAACCATAAGAATCCTGTCATGGTTGGCTGTGCCTTCTTTTATATTGATGGTGTATAATATTTGTATCCAATAACAAAGCCCTTAATTGAAAAATAAATATTCTGTGGTTTCCTGATGATTCGTTTATGTTTACTTTATAAAAAGGTGTTATATATTATAATGAAATGTAGTAAAGGGAGGTAAAGGAACATGTTTCAGATACTGGTTGCGGAAGATGACAAGAATACCCGAAGGCTGATGGAAGCTGTACTGAAGGAACACGGCTACCATCCCATCCTGGCATGCGACGGACTGGAGGCCTTGAAATTATTAGATACCCACCATGTGGACCTGGTTATCCTGGACATCATGATGCCGGGCATGGATGGCTACGAGCTCACCAGACAGCTGAGGGCAACAGATTACACCCTGCCCATTCTCATGGTCACTGCCAAGCAGCTGCCGGAGGACAAACGGAAGGGGTTCATTGTTGGAACAGACGATTATATGACAAAGCCTGTGGATGAGGAGGAAATGATTCTGCGCATCCGGGCATTGCTGCGCAGGGCTCAAATTGTGAACGAACGGCGCATCACCATCGGTGATGTGTGCCTGGACTACGACTCCCTGACCGTAAGCCGCGGGAATGAAAGCCAGACTCTCCCCCGCAAGGAATTCTATCTTCTGTATAAGCTCCTGTCCTATCCCGGCAAGATCTTCACCCGCATCCAGCTCATGGATGAGATATGGGGCATGGAATCCCAGTCGGACGACAATACCATCAATGTACACATTAACCGGCTCCGGAAGCGTTTTGAGGATTACCCTGAGTTTACCATCGAAACCATACGCGGTCTGGGCTACAAGGCGGTGAAAAATCTATGAGACGCAGGACAAACCATAAACCGCTGGGAACCATGACCCTCATACTGACCGCAGGCATCTTCTTAATCATGCTCACGGTTATGACCCTGCAGGGATTTTTGATGTACCTTTACTGGAGGATTTTCTACCAGGCCAATATCCCCATTCCCCAGTTCTGGCGCCCCATTCCCCTGCTGGCCGTGCTCAGCGCCGTGGTTGGGGCCGGCCTTACACTGCTCCTGAGCCGCATTCCTCTCAAACCCATACGGGATCTGATTGAAGCCATCAACCAGCTGGCGGACGGCAACTTCAAGGTGCGCATCCACCTGAATCTGAACCGTGAATTTGAACGTCTCTCCGAAAGCTTTAACCGCATGGCCCAGGAACTGGAGAACACGGAGCTGCTGCGCTCTGACTTCATCAATAATTTTTCCCATGAATTCAAGACTCCCATCGTATCCCTGAGAGGCTTTGCCAAGATATTAAAAAACGACGGCCTCACAAAGGAGGAACGGGACGAATATCTGGACATTATCATAAGTGAATCCAACCACCTGTCCCAGCTCTCCACCAATGTGCTGAACCTGTCCAAGATAGAAAAAATGAGCATACTGTCCGATATGGAGTCCTTTGACCTGTCGGAAGAAGTACGCCAGTCCGTCCTGCTGCTGGAATCAAAATGGCAGAAAAAGCAACTGGAACTGTTTATTGATTTGGACGAACTGGAATACCGCGGAAATAAGGCCCTCCTAAACCAGGTATGGATCAATCTGATTGACAACGCCATCAAATTCTCTCCTCAGAACGGAAAGATAAAGCTGAAGCTTCATAAGAAGAAGGACCAGGTGGTATTCCAGATTCTGGACAATGGATGCGGCATGGATGAGGATACGAAAAACCACATATTTGACCGTTTCTACCAGGGAGACAGTTCCCATACCGCAGAGGGAAACGGCATCGGCCTCACGGTGGTGGAAAAAATCGTGCACCTGCACAAAGGGCAAATCCGGGTCATCAGCGAGGCAGGTATCGGCACCACCTTTACAGTAAACCTCCCCATTATCCCGCCTCCTTCTGCCCCGTAAACATTTTGAGGATTTCCCCGGTAAATTTACTTTGACATACCGTGTTTTTTCTGATATGATGACTGAACTTTACAAAAAGGAGGGCGTTTGATGTATTTTTCCATTCGTTTAAGATAAGCAGCAAGTAAATAAAACCTGATATGGTTTTTTTGTTATGCCTGTTTTACGGATGAGATGCAGATACGCCTGATATAGCTTCAAGCAATATATGAATTGCCCGCCGCTGACCCCGGGGACAGTTTGTTTTCTACATACAGGCAAGGCAGATAGAACCGTAATGGCTTTATCTGCCTTTTTGTGCTGTGTTTATGTTGTATGCTGCCAAACAGGGTTTGGGAGAAACCAGGCAGAACAGGACAGCCCTGTCAGGTCTGACACAGAATATGGAAAGGATCGTATAATATGAATGATTATTCAAAATGGAAACAGAAATTTCTGACCATTGCAGCTGGCCAGACTGTGTCCCTAATCGGAAGCTCCGCTGTCCAGTTTTCCCTGATTTGGTGGCTGGCCAGCGAGACCGGTTCTCCTATGATGATGGCATTATCCGGCCTGGTGGCATTTCTGCCCCAAATCCTCTTAGGCCCCTTTGCCGGGGTATGGATTGACCGCCTGAAACGGAAACATGTGGCCATTGCGGCGGATATGTTAATCGGCCTGGCGGCCGTGGCCTTTGCCGGCCTCCTTTGGATGGGCCATCCTCCCTACTGGTCTGCCTGCGCTGTTCTGGGCATACGGGCCGTGGGCGGTGTATTTCATACACCTGCCATTCAGTCCATCGTACCACAGCTGGTACCGCCGGACAAGCTGGTCCGG
>OATI01001101.1_pt1 | contig 13860 bp, 14 predicted proteins | sample 1494981 | NCBI WGS metagenome assembly OATI01 (sample SAMEA2579952, study PRJEB22360) | human gut metagenome
CAAGTAGTGTTTAGCGAAGCAGACACTAGTCCAATTGAGCACTTTGAAAAACTGTGATTAACGGCATACTAATATTCACCGGCCCCTACTCATGAGTGTGACTCTTTCCATAGAAACGTTGTATGGCAAAAATCAGTGCCAGAAAAACTAGGTTTGCTACAGCAAACCATTCATTTTTAGAGAATAGTAAACCAAGCAGTAAAATGGAGCCAGCAATAAGCAAGACGTTCAGAAATGTCTTCATTTGAAATCGATCTCCCTTCTGAGAAAAAATATTTGCGAGAATGAATAGTAGGACTTACCTAGATTGCATAATTAAAGTTACCACCCAGAAAATGTGAAAAAAGACCTGTCCGTTCTTGCTAAAATGGTGTTTGCATAACATACCATCTAGAGAGAAGGACAGGTCCCATGGCCATTATAACCTTAATTGAACGATCTCAGATAGAACTGATGCAACACCACACGATTCAATACATCGCCGCGACCTTAGGCCGCTCTCGTATTTCTATTAGGCATGAGCTTCACCGTTGCCCTGAAGGCGATTACTGCGCCATTATAGCTCAGGATCATGCCGATACTTGTCGGCATCGTTGTGGTCGGCACTCGATTTTAACGCCTAAGTTGAAGCGGATGGTAACTGAGAAGCTAAACCTAGGTTGGTCCCCTGAAATGGTCGGTTATGCCGTTCACTGTGCGCCACACACGATTTACCACTGGATTTATCAAAGACAAGTCGATTTTCAGCCAAGCCAACTCTTTGATCACGGTAAACGTCATAAAAGAAGACAAGACCTTCGGTCGCGCTATAACCAAGCAGTAGGCACCTCAATTGAGATTCGCAGTGAGTCAGCTAATCGGCGAACCGAAAAAGGACATTTAGAGATGGATACAGTTCGCGGTGGTCGCGGGTCAAAGGCTGCTGTTTTGACCATTGTCGATCGGGTGACACGTTTAATGGCGACAACTAAGCTTGAAAACTTATCACAAAATGCTGTTCTCAAGGGATTTGCAAGACTGATGGTGGACTTTCCGGGTCCGGTTCGATCAGTGACGGTTGATCACGGTAAAGAGTTTTCCTGCGATCAGGCGCTTACAAAACGCTATCGGATACCAGTTTACTTTTGCCACGCCTATCACCCCAATGAACGGGGTACAAATGAACGGTTCAATCGAGAACTTCGCTATTATTTCCCGAAGGGAACAAAATTTTATCAGGTTTCGGAAGCAGATATCCAGCGCGCAACTGAACTCATTAATAACAAACCCAGAAAATGTCTTCATTGGCAAACACCCTGGCAAGCAGTGAGCAAGCCTCTTTCTAGCGGGTAACTTTTTTATTGCAGTCTAGGGTTCCCCATGTATTATATGAAATTCAAGGAGAATATTACATTTTTGAATGTTTGCTTTTTGGATGTAACATAGCGAATCTTCTTTTCAACGTAGCCACACTGATACCCGATCTCTTTGAAACTTCACGGAATGTGTTACCATAAATTCTCCATTTGTAAGCAGTTTCTATTTGTTCATCACTATATACAGGTTTGCGCCCTTCTCTGTAATTAGGGTTGTTTGCTCGCGCATATTTTTTACCGTCTTGTGTCCGAGTAAAAATCATATCCCGTTCAAATTGTGCAAAAGCAGAAAAAACAGTGAAGATTAGTTTACCTGTAGGGGTTTCATCTATTAACCCAATATTAAGTATGTATATGGCAATTTGGCGATCAAAGAGTACTTGCATAACTTCAAGTGCTTCGTGTGTATTTCTGGCAAATCTATCAAGTTTTGTTACAACTAGTACATCATGAGGCCTTAATTTTTGTAATAGCTTTTCAAATACAGGTCTGTATATTGTTGATCCGGTGTACTTTTCTTTATATATTTTATCGACTCCGGCTCCAAGCAACTCATGTACTTGGCTTTCCAGCATTTGTCCTTCTGTACTGACTCGTGCATATCCATATTTCATTAACAATTGCTCCTAACAATACTTGATACTTTTTCTTTTCTCAATTATTAACTCAAGTACCACACGCAGTAATCGATTATCATTAGTGATCTAGCTTAGGTCGATTGTTCGTGATAGGACTCTGATGCAAAGGTCTAGATTCACCCCAAATTTGGTATCATTGAGAAAATGATGGAGGGCATCGTATGAATCAGTTCAAAGGTCGTCAGTTTAATCAGGCTATTATCATGGTAGCCGTTGGCTACTACTGCAGATTCAATTTGAGTTATCGTGATCTTGTTGAAATTCTTTGCGATCGTGGTGTTTCAGTCCATCATACAACGATCATGCGGTGGGTTCACCATTACGGCCCAATCTTTCGAGTCTTGTGGCATCGGCATAAACAGTCGGCTTCGCAGAGCTGGCAGATGAATGAGACCTACATCAGAGTTAAGGGAAGTTGGTGCTATCAGTATCGTGCTGTTGACAATCAAGGATTAACGTTAGATTTTTCGTTGCGGAAATACCGCGACTATCAGTCGGCTTATCACTTTTTAAAACGATTACTAAAGACCTACGGTCGCCCGAACTGTTTGGTGACAGATTAATGTAGCGCAACACTTAAGGCCATCAATGTTCCAAGTATCGCAACAACTTAATAGGACAAGATCATCGATTTGTTAAACGGCGTCGCGTGCGGTCAGCGAGTTTCCAGACGATCCGAACGGTAGCTAAAACATTAGCCGGTGTTGAGATTGTCCATGCCATCCGAAAAGAAACCCGAAGAAGTGGCAATCTCTTCGGATTTTCAGTAATCACTGAATTGCAACAACTAATAGCTGCCTGAAGTCAACAGTGTCAGTTAAACGGATAGAACTCAGTCATTTATTGAATCTTGCACCAGAATTCGTGGTAGTAGTCGTCAGGGCAAAGAGCCAAGTGATTTACCCTGACGATGGTTGAGCACATGCTGGACCTGTTGGACATCAACAACAGTGACATTAACCAAGGACCTACCGTAGGTAAAGAATGTGTCAAGTAGGCCATTGGAATGTTCGTTGCCACCACGCTCTCAAGATGAATATGAATGAGCAAAGTAAATCTCAGTCTCAGTTACTTAAGCGAGTTGAGCGAACTCACTGCCATTATCAAATGGTAATCGTCTTAAAGTGCTTGGTACCACAGCCTACCAAGATATCCTGTAAGGTTTGGTGAGTAGCGGAAAAATCTTGACAATCATTTCGACACGACTGTGATGCTCTGTCAGGGTCCTCAACGCCGGATTGTTCACCTCACCCTCGCCCTTAGTCAGATCACCTCCTAACGACTGGTACCACACTGATTGACAACAATCGGTAGTTGCTCTTTGATCGAATGATCCAGTTTTTTCTTATTCAAAGCCGTGTGGGAGTAGCGCGAGTACTTGCAGTAGAAATTATAAATGAAGGTATCCACGCTATCAAGACGATTAGAAACAGTAAGTCCGGTGACCAATGGTAATCGTTTGGCTCTGTTTCATGAAGACACGTTTTCTCATTTTCTTGAGTCGCTAATAAGACTAGATCTTTATGGCCTTATGGTCTGCTTTACAAGTTATTGTACTTCTATTTCAAATTAAATTTTTTCTTTTAATATTAATATAGCTACAGTTCTGTAGTAGAGCATGAAGATTTAAACACATCAACAACCAGGCAATAGTATGCGTTTTCTTTTAATGCAGACCATCATATTATCCAAGAACAAGATCTATAACGTCGTGATTAGAACGTGCTACATAGTCTTCGCTTAAATAAAGCAACGATTATTCAGCGATGATATCACTACTATTTATATTCCAAGAGACTTTTCAAAGTGATAATTAAATTGCTTGTTAGCGTCGAAACAAAAAGCAGGCTAAATTTCCCGATATGATCCTACACTGTCTGTCCTTGGTATACCAGACAATATTATCAAAGTCGCCTTTGTTCGTCATGAATATCGCGGCAACGGGGTACGTCCTCAAGCAAACCTTCGAGACCTACTTAGCGTTTCATGATGCCTTGATGGTGAAGAAACATCTCGCGGAACTGGTAAACCTGTTAACTACTTACGAGCCAAACGGTACGGCAATCGACATGACGATCGCGACGCTTAAGCGACACAAAGTCGCTGTTCTTGCCGCCGTTACTAGTCCTTATTCCAACGGCCCGATCGAAGGCATTACCCGCCTCATCAAGTCACTCAAATGATTCTGTTTTGGATTTAAGAATCAGCTAAACTTCTTCAAACGAATCTACCAAATCACGGTATAACATGACAAAGACGGCTCCCCAAATGGAGAACCACCTCAAATGATAATTTATTCTTCAACGCCAGTTGACGTAGAGCCACTAAAAAAGGATCGGACTATCTAAGAGAACTCACCAAATAGTGGGTTCTCATGGATGGTCTGATCCTTTTTTGAAAAGCTAGTTAGGAACTAAAAATCAGACAGTGTTGATTGAATTAGTTAATTGCAGCGTAAAATATGAATTTTTAAGAATTATTGAGTAAAAAGTGGATTAACAAGTGATCGTAACTCGAAAGTTTTGAGCTCTTTTACTTTTTTTTTTTTAAGTGATGTGGATAACAAAGGCAAGAACTAAAAATGGAAGAAAATTTGTTATATTGACTATCAATTATAATTGATGTATATTTGATTTGTGCAGTCTATAGCTCAAAACTTTCGAGTTGTAAGCGCATGAATGATTGCACTGTCAGTGTTTAAAATTTCACTTGAGAGGAGGGTAAAAATGTGACGAAGATGACAGCTAAAGTGGCGAGAACTGGGCATTTGTTCGCGGTCTTATTGATTTTGATGAGTATGTTAACAGGCTTAGTGACAAGTGGCAGTTCAGTTGTGACAGCCACTGCTAACATTCGCCCAACCTATAAAACCAATGCTAATGGTACCTATCCAGAAAATTCGTGGCAGGTCACGGGACAACAAAATGTGATCAATCAACGCGGCGGGGATCAAGTTTCAGGGTGGGATAACAATACAACATGGGATGGTGATGCGACTAATACCACGAATTCTTACCTGAAATTTGGTGACCCCAATAATCCGGATTATCAGATTCGAAAATATGCTAAAGAGACGAATACCCCCGGATTGTACGACGTTTATTTGAACGTCAAAGGCAATACACAGCAAAATGTGAAGCCTGTAGATATTGTCTTAGTTGTTGATATGTCTGGGTCAATGGAGTCAAACAGATGGGGCACAGATCGAGCTGGTGCCGTTCGTACTGGCGTTAAGAATTTCTTGACTTCTATTCAAAACGCCGGTCTGGGTAATTACGTCAATGTTGGTTTAATTGGGTTTTCTAGTCCTGGTTATATCGGTGGCAAATCGGGTTATATTAGTGTCAAATTAGGCAAAGCAGGTAATGCCAGCCAGCAACAAGCGATTAATGGTGCATTGAATCCAAGGTTTCAAGGGGGTACGTATACGCAGATTGGTTTGCGGCAAGGATCAGCCATGCTGAATGCGGACACCAGTGGCAATAAAAAAATGATGATTTTGTTAACTGATGGCGTGCCGACTTTTTCTAACGAGGTGATAAATTCAGAGTGGATAAATGGCACATTGTATGGCACTAATTTTGGATTCAGCAGAGATGAACCAGGGAACACCGCAAAATTTGACGATCCGTACATCGATAGTTCAGGTGATTATATATATGATACTTGGCCAGCAACATTGGGTGAGGCCAAGATAGCAAAGGATAGTGGTAATGAGGTGCACGCGTTAGGCATCCAACTGGCTGACGACGACCACTACATGACAAAAGAAGAAATACGCCAAAACATGCAACTTATTACCAGTTCACCGGATTTATACGAAGATGCTGATAGTGCCGATGCTGTTGAGGCTTATTTGAACAATCAGGCAAAGGACATTATCAAAAACTTTAATACTGTCACCGACGGCACGATCACAGACCCGATTGGTACGCAATTTCAATATGCGAACAACCAGGCGACCGTTACGAGTGTCGGCAAGCAAACTGTGCCAGCAAGTGAGTTGCCAAGTGCGGCGATCCAAGATGGTCAATTGACGGTGAATCACATGAACTTGGGTCAGGATCAGGAAGTTCAAATCCATTATCAAGTCCGGATCAAAACAGAGGATGGTGGCTTCAAGCCTGATTTTTGGTACCAAATGAATGGTGAAACATTGTTGACACCAAAAGCGGGCGCTGCCGCTGTTGACTTTGGGATTCCTTCAGGCAGGGCACCAGCAACTACAGTTTATGTGCAGAAGCAATGGCGCCAGTTAAGCAATCAATCGTTACCGGATACGCTCAACGTCACGGTGCAGCGAAAAGTGGCTGACGGTTCGCTTGATCCAAATTGGCAACAGACCTTAGTCCTTAAAAAAGCTGATAACTGGAAAGCTAGCTTTACGGCACCTGCGTATAACAATCAGGGTCAAAGTTTTTCATATGTCGTTAAGAGTGAAGATGCCTCGGGAATTGATTTGAGTTCGTTTATCAGTTCTCAAAATATGGATCAGCAAACAGCAACGTTGACTTTGACAAATCAGCAGTATGGTTTTCAGTTTCAGAAAAAAACAACCGATGGTACTGATTTATCAGCAGATCAGTTGAAGGCCATGCAGTTTAACTTAACCCAGTACAGCGATAACAGTTTTCAGCAGGCATTTAAAACTAACGCCATCACGTCAACGGATCTGCAGGCACTAGCGCCTGGGTATTACGGTATTCAGGAAGCTGCAGCACCTACAGGTTATCAACTTGATGGGACAACGTATCTTTTTCAGCTAACGTCTGATGGGCAATGGCAATACCATGGCACAAAGGACAATGTGACATCAGGGAGTGTTATTAATGGCCAGCAGACTTTGAATCCTGTTGGTGATAAGTCAGATGATTTTACGCTGACCGGGGATCACCAGCAAATTCTGACGCTAACGAAATATGATGAACCAAAGCCATCCATGACTTTGCGGGTCATCAAACAGGATAATCAAAGCCAATATCTTGCAGGTGCAGCGTTCACCCTGCAACCAAGTGCTGGCGAAGCTGAGACGATAACATCATCGGCGACATCTGAGGGACAAGCGTTTGCGACAAAATTAATTGCAGATGGTACCTATACGATGTCAGAAACAAAAGCACCAGATGGCTATCAAAGCAATCCTGCAAAGATTGCCATTCAGGTAGCTACGACTGGTAAAGAGGCAACCGTCACGATTGACGGTGAGGCATTGAAGCCGGGCGAAAGTAAGAACGGATACACATTAGCGATTGATGGCAGCACGATCACTTTGCAGGCGATTAATCAGCCACTTGCAATTTTGCCGCATACAGGTGGTCAGGGCTATCAGCGATTGCTTGGTATCGCACTGGGATTGATCAGCGCAGCGTTCCTTTTATTACTGGTTGTTTTGATAAAGCGACGGGTGGTGAAGTAGCATGACTAAATCCTTCCGTCCGTTAGTGATTTTGACCTTTTGCTTGGCACTACTAGTTAGTTTGGCAACGACAACGTTGCAGCAGACACAGGCGGCAACTGTGCCGACCACTGTTGATGTTGTGTTGCATAAGCTGTTGTTTAAAGATACCTTGCCAACTCAACAAGCAAATAACGGGACAACAAAACCCGACTTTTCGCAGGCAGATGTGCCGTTAAACGGTGTGACGTTCACAGTTTATGACGTGACCGCTGACTTTTGGCAGCTTGTCTCCAAAAATGGCGGTGCGATTGAAGCAGCACAAACGACGTTGAGTCAAGATAGCTATCAGCCTGCTAGCTCCAGCCTTATCGCACAGGTTGTGACGGCTGGTCAGGGAGAAGCGTACTTTGGCGATTTACCACTCCGACAGGGGCAGCATGCTGCGGTTTATCTTTTTAAAGAAACGGCGGCACCTAAGAATATTGAAGCCAGTCAGAATCTTGTGGTTGTCATGTCAAGCAACCTTCAACATGGGAATCAATCACGCATTGATTTATTTCCTAAGAACAAAATGGTAAGTCGTCACACCGATGCCCCCAAAAAAGTTCCAAAGAAAATACGTCAATTGTTGCCACAAACGGGTGATACAGTTGCAGCTTGGCTTTCAATGCTCGGGTTGATAATCTTCGCGACAGTACTTGCTTTTAATATAAAAAACCAAAAAATTAATAAGTGGGAGAGATAAGAATGAAAAAGACAATTACCAAGAAAGTGCTGACATTAACCAGCACGATCCTAATGACATTACTGATGGTTCTCGGGTTTAATGGCACTCGGGTTCAAGCAGATACGAATGATACGACAACACAAAACGTTGTCCTTACTAAATACGGGTTTGACAAAGATGTTACTGCCATTGATCGTGCGACTGATCAAATTTGGACCGGCGATGGTGCTAAGCCTTTACAAGGCGTTGATTTCACCATTTACAACGTGACAGCCAATTATTGGGCATCGCCTAAGGATTATAAAGGCAGTTTTGATAGTGCTCCGGTTGCCGCAACCGGTACGACTAATGACAAGGGGCAACTAACCCAAGCATTACCTACCCAATCAAAAGATGCCAGTGGTAAGACTCGTGCTGCTGTCTATCTTTTCCATGAAACCAATCCGCGAGCTGGTTATAACACGTCTGCCGATTTCTGGTTAACCTTACCAGCCAAGGCAGCAGCCGACGGGAATGTCTATGTCTACCCAAAGAATGTTCAAAAGACCACCTATGAGCGCACTTTTGTTAAGAAAGATGCTGAGACTAAAGAAGTGCTTGAAGGATCCGGCTTTAAGATTAGCAATAGTGATGGCAAGTTTTTGAAGTTGACAGATAAAGATGGTCAAAGCGTCAGCATCGGCGAAGGATTTATCGATGTATTGGCCAATAACTATCGATTGACGTGGGTTGCTGAAAGAGATGCTACTGTTTTCACGTCTGATAAGAGCGGCAAGTTTGGCTTAAATGGATTTGCTGATAACACCACAACTTACACGGCAGTTGAAACAAAAGTGCCGGATGGTTATGATGCTGCTGCCAATACAGACTTTAAAGCTGATAATTCGTCTAGCGACATTCTAGATGCACCAAGCGGTATTCTGCCACACACTGGTGGTACTGGCACAGTCATTTTTGCGATTTTGGGCGTTGCCTTAATTGCATTTGGAGCAGTTGCCTATCGCAAGCGCCGCAATGGTTTCTAAAAAGTTAATAAGATAAATGAGTCAAGCAAGAGCGTCGATGGCGCTCTTGTTTTGATATGGCGAGGTAATCAGAGTGACAAAACGAACACGTCGACCTTTAGGCTTGATTGATATTGTGATTGGATGCCTTCTTTTAGCGGGTTTTGGTGTTTTATGCTATCCATTTGCAAGTGATGCTTACGTTTCTTACCAAAATCAGCAAGTCATCGATAGGTATCGACAACAAGAAGCGCGGAAGAATCAGATGGTGTTGCGGCGGGAATATAACGACTATCAGCAAAAAAATAAACAGTTGGCAGCAAGTCAACAAGTGCCCGGCGTTGCCAGTTTTAATCATGCTGTTAATGATCAAGGAACCGCAAAAACAGCAGCCAAACGCAATCAACAAATCTTGACTCGGCAGACAGTTGCACAGTTGACGATTCCCAAAATTGGCCTTAGTCTGCCGGTTTTTGATCATACAAGCGATTGGCTTCTACAATTTGGCGCCTGTTTATTGGATGGTACAAGTTATCCAACTGGTGGTAAAAATACCCATGCTGTCATTTCAGCGCATCGTGGTGTGCCAAACGCTGAACTTTTTACCCGAGTACCAGCGTTAAAAAAAGGCGACAAGTTTTTTATTAGCATAGGCAATCATAAATTGGCTTACCAAGTCTTTAAGCGCCAGGTTATTGAGCCAAGTGATACCCGGCAGCTAATAATTGTGCCGGGACAGGATCTTGTGACCTTAATGACCTGCACGCCTTATATGATCAATTCTCATCGATTGTTGATAACGGGTCGCCGAATTCCTTACGTTAAGGCAGATGACGAGGCTTCAAGTTGGGCGGTTTGGTGGAACAAATTAAAGCTAATAGTCGCACTTTTAGGCGCGGTGATCATTTTAGGCGTGATCGGTTTCGTAATGCGCAGTTTGATGCTTGGCCGAAAGCATTATTTGCTGGAAGTACCGGCTGAAGCCACACAAGTCGTGGTGAAACGAGGTCGACATATACATTCTTTTAAATCAGATCAAACTGGGGTGACTGACATCAGCCTGCCTGGTAATCATTATCGAGTCGCAATTGTCACACCGCTTGGCCGGACTAAGTACAAGGCTTATGTCAAAAAAATTCGGGATAAAAGCTTTCAATTAAAAGAATATCATTAAGATCTTAAAGTTTGTTTAATATCCTTTTGGGTTAATTTAAATGAGGAAAGGATCAATATTTTAAGACTGATATTGAGTTTAATAAACTAAAAACGACCAACTTATTAAAACACTATGTCTGTATATTTCAAGCTTTTGAAGTAGGAAGATGCAACATGAATGAGTATTAGAAAACCGGTTCATCAAAGATGACTTTCCATAGTGGAAGCCGTCTTTTTTGATATTTAATTTTTATTGGATGATTTGTACCCAATGGCACAAAAAAAGCGTGTCAAAAATCGACACGCTCTAAGTAATGGCATTAACAGTAGGCTATGGTTTCTTAAGAATTCGGCGTACTTCCATCACTTCTAAACAAAGTATAACAAAACTGCTTGCTAATGAATACTTAATGACATGAAATAAGCACTGTATGAGTTTGGACACTAAAAAGTTCTTCGACTTACTCGGTTGAATTTGTTTTAAGAACCCTAGGCGATTTGAATGCCAGCCTCTAAGGTGTTATCCAATTTATAGATTCGTTCAACATCAATAACCACTACGCCAGCGCGTGGAAAACGGTCAAAAATGTTAGTTTTATCTAAAATATGATTAGCAAAATCATCTGTTTCATGAATATGAGCCGTTCCCTCAAAGCGAAATCCCTGTTGAGCGCCTCTATCAGCAACCGCAACCGCTGCCAAATGGTTGCTCGAGAGATTATCATAGGCTTGCCTGAAGGTATGCTCAAAGTAGATTAAATGTGAGTCATCTAAGACATGTAGTGAGCCCTTGGGACCAACTTGAGGTTTGCCATCTATTCCTGTTGTTGCTAGGAAGGGGAGCTGACTCTTTAACATATTCTTTATTTCTTCTGTAAGATTTACCATTTAATTTTCTTCGATCAACACGACATTACGCTTTCCAATTACTTTTAGTAAGTATATTGCCGATATTCTGTTTTGTCAATATCCTATTTTGTCAATCCTATGTCCCCAGATGAACACCGCAGACTAGGATCGCTGAAAGGTTAACAAGATCCTTTTGCTTGTTAGATTAGTTAGGCAAACGTGTTTATATCCTTGGTCATACTCAGGATAGATGGGCATTGTGAGTGCAACAGGACTTAGTTGCTTGTATGCTAGGCAATGTTGGCCTTGATACAGAGGATCACACTGTTTCTGATCTGGATGATAACCTCGTTTTTCCATTTCACGACGCTGTCCCAATAATTGTTGTCCTGGGAGTTTGTCGAATTAAGTCTTGATGCCACAAACACACGCTACGGCTTCTTTTCTTGCAAACTGATCTTAGTATTTAGGGCAGTTGCATGATTACGGAATTGAACCATTTTATAATGAATCGGCTTTTCTATAAATCTATAGAAAGTGCAGGTAATGGCATTTTCTCCAGATCGGATTGTCTAATCAATTTAATTGATTTTTTTGGTGTGTTTGATTATATTGCTTTTGCAAAGGTACAATACACCTTTTCTCTGCTGCCTTGCGAGCAACGATGGCATCCTCCATATGAACATATACATGATTTAGGACAATATGGCCTTGAAAGTACAGCCTTGCGACCCACTTTTGAGCAGTTTTATCCCAACTAACTCCGATAACGCCAGACTTGTTATTGGACCGTTTAAGTGTAGAAGCAACTAAATTTGTTCGATTGATTAGTTGAAAATTCTTGGGATTGCCCATGTATTTTTTAGTCTGGTTATTAGCTTTTATGTTTAATCTGCTTATTTCTGATCGCAAACACCCACAACTGCGAGTGAATCCTTTTTGAAGTCGTTGACTGTCAATAATACATTTATTTCCACATTGACATTGACAGAGCCAAAGCGCGTTTCCATTAGAACTGCTTCCAAAAAAACTAATGACTGTGAGTCATCCAAACGTTTGATTGGCCAAATCTATACGCTTTTGCATACTAATCCCCCCGTTTGATAAGAAGGTACTTAAAGAGTTGCTTTCAATTGATCTAATCGCCATTGGCATCATGAAATAAAGGCTAATTCGTCAATCTTTGGAATGCCATAGGTTCTAGCATACGTTAACTTTTGAGTGGTAAGTAGTTGATCATAGGGTTTGCTAATAATACCAACCACAAGGATATCGACATTTTTGTCAATCCCGTTGACAGGTTTTGCTCCTAGAATAGTTGCTAACTGTTGTGCCTGGAAACGACGAAAAGATCGCAAACGGCCGGTAAAGAGAATTCGTTTGCCCCTTAAATCTATCGTGATGTTTACCTCTCACTAGGGGGAACGTTTGCTAGATCTTCTGCCTGATACTTTTCGATGCGATATAAGGTTACTGGTGCAATACCTAACATGCGAGCAATTTGTCGCTTGGTCAGAGTTTCATCTCCGTCTTTCTTCCTATTTAAAAGGCGACAGGCTTCTTTATAAATATAGCGTTTTTGACGATTAGGTGAATGAGGACCATATTCGCGAATTTTGCCCTTATATTTGCCCTGGCGTTTGGCAATTTCGATGCCTTGTTGTTGCCGTATCTTAATAGTTTCGCGCTCTTCTTGAGCAATATACTTATATAGTTCGACAATAATTGTCGTAATCAAGTTACGAAGGTTAGGATCTTCAATACTTGCAAAGCTTGGCAGATTTAGAACATTTAATTGAGCTCCACGATGGCGAATGGTTTCAATGATGTCAGTCAAATCATGAGAATTGCGACCAAGTCGATCAAGGCTCAATACCACTACTTCATCATCATCACGAATATAGTCTAACATTGCTTTTAGTTGAGGACGATCGGCATTTTTACCTGAAAGCTTCTCTTGAAAGATTTTATTAACACCGGCATCATGTAGCTGCTCAATTTGACGTGCAAGATTTTGATCACGCGTACTAACACGCGCATAACCGATTTTAGCCAATTCTAGGTCGCCTCCGGGTCACTTATATGTAACTAATAATACTCCCTTCTCACTTTAGTTACAATAGGGTACACCCTATTGTTTTAATTGCTGCACTTAAAAACCTCGCCTAAACATAAGGAGAGGTAAAGTGTAAACCTATATGACCTAGTTCATCGACTCAATTGGAATTGGATTATCAACAATTGCCATTTGAGTTTCTTTATCAAAGAAATGAGCCTTGTTAATATCAAATCCAACTCTAATTCGATCACCTGGGCTGTGGAAGTCACGGGCGTTGACATTGGCAATGTACTCTTCATTATCAGTTTTCAGATACAATTGCTCAGTTGCACCTAACAACTCAGAAACAGATACTTCCGCTTCTACAATAGCATCCGGCCAAGTATCGATAAAGGCCTGATCAGAATGAATATCTTCTGGACGAACACCAAAAACGATTTCCTTACCGTTATACCCTTTCTCATTTAAGAACCTGTCTAGTATCTGCTGAATCTGGTAGAATTGTGAAAAACCGACTGAGGAGTTTGTCATGCCAGATTATTTAAGCAATATTTCTCGAGCGCAATTTGCGTTAATACAACCTGTTTTAGAAAACTTCCGTAAGCATACAGGACCGCGGTGTTATGATCTTTATGACGTATTCAATGCCATCCTTTACTCGCTTACTACAGGGTG
>OATI01001105.1_pt1 | contig 13772 bp, 10 predicted proteins | sample 1494981 | NCBI WGS metagenome assembly OATI01 (sample SAMEA2579952, study PRJEB22360) | human gut metagenome
AGGTGGAAGGAACAGGAACCTTTGGAGATGCAATCCCAGCCGATTTAACAAAGTTCGCCCCGGCGGGTTACGCAGTACCCGGAGCCAGGAGCGGAGCGGAGAAGATCAGCGCGGATGGCGGAGACGTCGTAAACGTGGTATACAGCAAGGATACTTTCAAGTACAGTGTGCATTACTTCTATGATGAAGTAGAGGATGAACAGGCATTGGAGCAAGGTATCGGAGAATTCGAGAGCCAAGTAACGACTTATAAAGTAAAGCCAAGAACAAAGTATGCACTTGATTATGTGGAGAACTTACCACTGACTATTGGAACTGATGTGTCGAAGAACGTCATTAATGTTTATTATGCATTAGATGACAATGAGGACGAAATCCCGGATAAATACCAGATTCTGTTCACCTATGTGAGTGCAGGAAATGGTAGCGTAGACGGAGAGATAAAAGAGGTTCATACATTTAGAGATGATAATGACAATTATATTAAGCCTACACCTACAAGTCCAAAAGCTAATATAACTGTAAATGCAGATGATAAGTATGCATTTGATTATTGGACGGTAGATGGAAGCAGCAAAGATTATCATATCAATATGGACACCTTTAAAACAAATACCTATTTAGAGAATACCACCTTTACAGTATACTTTGATAAGGATGAAATAGGAACTAATCTAGAAAATCCGGATAATCCAGATGGAATCCCAGATAAGTATCAGGTAGTATTTGAATATAGGTCTGAGGACACAAACCGTGGTACTGTTTATGGAACTGTCAAGGAAGTAGTAACCAGGCCACAGAATGAAGATGGAAGCTACAATATGGAAGCACCTGTATATCCATCAGCTAACGTAACAGTATCCGGCATTGGAAGTTATTCTTTCAATAACTGGACAGATGGAAGCAGGAGCTATGCTAACGCAGATGAAATCAAAGCTGCGGGGTTCACACAGAGCACAACCTTTACCGCACAGTTTAATTATAACGGCGGTGGAGGCGGAACCGGCGGCGGTGGAGGCGGAACCAGTGGTGGCACCACAGGCAATAGACGCTACACAAGTACACCTGGTGGCCCAGGCTTTACAACCATCACCCCGGAAGATGTGCCGTTAGCACCTCTTCCAGAATCACCAGTAGATGTAACTTTAATCGATGACGGTGAAGTACCGTTGGCACCACTGCCAAAGACAGGTCAGACATCTATGAGAACCACATTGACCATGATGTTATCAGGAATCTTCGTTGCGGTAACAGCGTTAAGCAGGAAACGTAAAGAAGAGGATTCATAACGGTCCATTACAGTCAATGTAAAAACAAAATAGCAGTATAACAGGAACCCCTGGCCAATATGGTCAGGGGTTCTTTTACAATCAAATTTGCAGTCAAATTAAATAACTCAAACTTCCCATAGCTAAAATGGGATTGCTCCTTGAAAACTCAATACTTTAGAACACAAAATAGCTTTCAGGCAGCCGACTGAGCATCAGAAAGCGCATCCTGCATGTATTTTGGAAGATGCCCGATAAAGCTGGATGTGATTCTTCCAGCTGTGCCGGCTTAAATCTACAGACTTTCCCCGTTCGTCTCAATCACTTTCTTATACCAGTCAAAGGAATCTTTCTTACTGCGCTTCAGCGTACCCTTTCCTTCGTTGTCCTTGTCCGCATAGATGAATCCGTAGCGCTTCTTCATCTCGCCGGTGCTGGCGCTTACCAGATCAATACAACCCCAAACCGTATAGCCCAAAAGCTCCACTCCATCCTCATTGACCGCATCCTTCATGGCCTGAATATGCGCCCTTAAATAGTCAATGCGGTAATCGTCATGGATCGCTCCGTTCTCGTCCGGCGTGTCCACCGCGCCCAGGCCGTTCTCTACGATGAACAGCGGCTTCTGGTAGCGGTCGTACAGACTGTTCATGGTGATGCGAAGGCCCAGCGGATCAATCTGCCATCCCCACTCGCTCATTTTCAGGTACGGATTGCGCATGGAGGCCATCACGTTGCCCGCGGTCTGCTTACTCAGCTCCGGATTGGCGCTGGTCAGACGGGATGCGTAGTAGGAAAATGAGATAAAGTCCACTGTGTTTTCCTTGAGAACAGAAAGGTCTTCCGGCCCCATAACAAGCTCCACTCCCGCTTTTTCCATGCGTTTTCTCGCAAAGGGCGGGTATTCGCCGCGGGACTGTACATCGATAAAGAAGTAGTTGTCCCGATCCCGTCCCATGGCCGCCCACACATCCTCCGGGGCGCAGCTGTAGGGATAAAAGCTTCCTGCCGCCAGCATACAGCCTACCATGCAGCCCGGCATCATCTCGTGAGCCATCCTGGTTGCCAGGGCGCTTGCCAGCAGTTCATGATGAGCCGCCTGGTACTTCACCTGGGTCTCGTTCTCTCCCGGCTCAAACACAAGACCTGCGCCCATAAAGGGTAGGTGAAGCAGCATGTTGATCTCATTGAAGGTCAGCCAGTATTTTACCTTCCCTTTCAATCTGGTAAACAGGGCGCGGCAGAAATTCAGGTAGAAATCCACCAGCCTCCGGTTTCTCCAGGAACCGTACTCCGTTACCAGGTGCATGGGCACATCAAAGTGACAGATAGTGACCAGCGGTTCAATGTTGTACTTAAGGCAGGTGTCAATCAGCTTCTCATAGAAATCCAGTCCCTTTTCATTAGGCTGTTCCTCGTCCCCCATGGGGAATATCCTGGACCAGGCAATGGAAAAACGATAGCATTTGAATCCCATCTCCGCAAACAGACGGATATCTTCTTCATAGTGATGGTACATATCAATGGCTTCATGGGAGGGATAGTAATGGTCGCTGTCACAGGCCAGCATCTTCATCCTGCCGCTCATGACCGCACGCCTGTCTGCCCCTGCCGGAAGCACATCCACGTTAGCAATTCCTCTTCCGTCCAGGTCGAATCCGCCTTCACATTGGTTTGCCGCCGTAGCGCCTCCCCACAAAAATCCTTCTGGCATTTTGCTCATGATGATTTCCTCCTTCCATATCTCTTTTACATAACTACAAGCAGTTCATCCGCCACATCCACCGTTCCAGAAGCGCTGGTTACAATGTCCGCAAACTGATTGGTGTTGGTGATGATGACAGGAGTAACCAGGGAATATCCTGCTTTCTGGACAGCGTCCATATCAAATTCCACCAGGATCTGTCCTCTCGTTACCTTGTCTCCTTCTTTCACCTTCTTATCAAAGCCCCGGCCTTCCATCTTCACCGTATCCATGCCGATATGAATCAGAACCTCCACACCGTCATTGCTGGTGACTCCTACCGCATGTCCGGTGGGGAAGATTGCGGAAACCACTCCATCGCATGGGCTGCATACCTTGCCCTCTGTGGGAATGATTGCCATGCCTTTTCCCATCACTCCGCTGGCGAATGCCTGGTCGTCTACCTGATCTAGCGGGATTACTTCGCCTTTTACCGGAGCAAACACGGATTTGGGAGCGTCCTCATCCACCGAAGCCTTTTTTGCCAGAGTGGTTTTTTTTGCCTTCGGCTCATCATCTGTATAGGTAGCTATTGTCATTACAAAGGCTAAAACCATCGCCTCCGCCACTGCGATCACAGCCCAGATTACATTGGACATAGGCTCGCCGTCTTTGACAAATGACATGAATCCGAAGAAGCCCAACGCGCCGGACTGATATCGTAAAACCTTGGCTCCGCCCAGGATACCGCCGCCCACTGCTGCCGCGATACAGGAGATAATGAACGGTTTTTTCTTAGGAAGTGTAATACCGTAAATACAGGGTTCCGTAACACCGAACAGACCGGAAACCAGGGCTGGGAGCGCCATTGTCTTCATATTCTTATCTTTAGTCTTAATATAAATAGCCGCAACTACCATAGACTGCGCGAACGAAGCCGCAAAGTAAGGAGTCATGAATAAATCGCTTCCATATGTACTGATATTGGCAATTCCGATCGGGATAACCGCCCAGTGCAGACCGAAGATAACCAAGATCTGCCACAGCGCGCCAATCAGGATACCGGTTACCACGCCGCCCAGCACCGGAATCGCAAAGATCGCCTGGAAAAACGCGTTCAGCAGGTTGGTAAGGATGCCGGCCACCGGACCAATCACAATAAAAGTCAGCGGAACAATGATAATCACCGTCAAAAACGGTACGAAGAACAGTTTTAAGGTATCCGGAACAATCTTCTTAAAGTATTTTTCAAGCTTCGCTCCCACTCCGGTGGCCACCAGGATTGGAACTACGGATGAGGCGTATCCTGACTTGGGATATACCACCGGGATTCCCAGAAAGGTGGTCTTATAATCCAGAGCCATCAGGGTGCCCTCAAACAGGGTGCCGGTGGTCTCCAGGCCAACCATGGCCGGATACAAAAGGGCAGCCGCGATGCTCATGCCCAGATATGGGTTACATTTAAACTTCTTTGCGCAGGATGCCGCAATGATCATGGGAAGGAAGTAGTAAAATCCATCTCCAATGGCATACATCATCTGGTAAAATCCGCTGTCCTTCACCGATGCTCCGGCAACGAACACCAGCACGGCCAAAAGACCTTTTACAATACCGGCCGCTGCCAAAAATCCCAAGATCGGCTGGAAGGTTCCGGACAGCAGATCCAGCATCCAGGCCCCCCAGGCCATATTTTTGTCGCCTTCTGCTTCTTCGGATTGCGCGCCGGATATATGTGCTTTTTCGCAAACCACCTCATATACCTGCGGCACATGATTGCCGATCACCACCTGATACTGTCCTCCTGACCGCATGACCGTAACGATCCCGTCGGTTGATTTTAACACCTCCGTGTTGGCCTTTGACTCGTCCCTCAGCTGGAAACGCAGCCTGGTAATACAGTGCGTCAGACTTACAATATTTTCCTTTCCACCCACGTTCTGAATGATTATGCGGGCCAGTGCGTCATACTTACTTGCCATGTTCTCTCCTCCTATAGCTTAAGTTCATTTGTCTCGCATGGCTCTGTTGATATTCAAAGTCATGTAAGCAATTTCCTCCATGTTGGGCTGTACCTTCATCTGCTGTAAGATGAATTTTGCAATTTTAGCGCTGCAATCATATGCCGCCGGAAATTTTGTACAAATCAGCGCGCAGATCTCCTCATCCTCACCATGGTGCATCTGATTGGTGATGATTCTTCGCAGCATATGTTTGATATAGACCATCAGTTCCTCAAACGCAAATGACCTGTGGTCCAGATCTTTTTGGAAATGATACTGGATGATATTGATGATATCTTTTGTCATGACAACGATGTCGTAGCCCCTTGAATTGAAATTCCCCATCTCCGCATTGACGATGTGGATGGCGATAAATCCTGCTTCGTCTTCCGAGAGGACTATGTTCAGCTTTTCCACAATAATACTGAGGGCTTCGATTCCCACAGCGTATTCTTCCGGATAGTAATTCTTGATTTCCCACAGAAGCGCATTGGGCAATTCAATGCCCTGATTTTTCCGCTCCACAGCACAGCAAAGGTGCTCTGTCAGTCCGATGTGAATGCTGCGATCCAGCCTGTGACGCAGCTTTTTGTGGGCAATGCTGATAATCTCCTCTGCCGTCTGAATGTACCCATAGGGAATCCCAGCCGCAATTCCGGCAAATTTGGATACTGCTTCTGAGTCCTCCAGGTGAAACTTCTTCTGGATTATGCTTTCATCAAACACGCCTTCGGTTTTGTAGTGAAAACCGATTCCGGTTCCGATCCAGATGGTTTCCCGCCCGCTCTCATCCAATCCACTGACCACATTGTTATTAATGATCTTTGTTATCTCCATAACCAGTCCCTTTTCCCAAAACAAAAGACCGGCATTATCCCAGACTGCTGCATTGTATATACAACAGAATAGGATAACCCAGTCTTGCCTGCTTTACCAGTGACACCTTACGGCTATACCTGACCTTTTGTTTAAATTATATAGTAATATTACCATGCGCGGAGGGGTTGGTCAACTTGTTTTTTGGCAATTTTACTTTTTCGTGGTAGACTTCCCCCGTTTTTTTGACTTATGTTACATGTCTTCAAATTTTGTAAACCCGACTCTACTTCCACTGTTTTTTCAGTAGCCCTTATGAACGGCATGTAGACGATGAGCTGAAGCACAACATAGCAGTTGTCTTTGATTAGAAAGGCGGAACACTGAATGATTCTACGGACCCGCTGCTGACCTACAGCCTGCAGAAATATGGGGTGATTACAGACAACCTGATTCCTTCACTGGAGGGAAGCGGATTCAGCGGCTGGAAGGTCGTGGAATCCTCGGATGCAGGTTTTAAACCAGATCAGTTATATCAGGCATCAGAAATCAACAACCATGAGTTTACCGGCAATGTTGCCTTTGAAGCGGTTTGGGATATCAATATGTATACTGTAAATGTGGAGATGGTAGACAAGGAAGTTCCGGCGAATGTGCTTGACAGTAAGCTCTGGAGCAGGTGCCCTTTGGGACGGGATCCGGAAGCGGACGGCAGGCTGAACGGACTGATTCCTGAATCAATCGACGGGACAGACGGAAACCATTATATCTATACCGGAATGATGTACAAGTCCTATGAGCCTGTACAGGGTGTTAGGAAAAATGGAACCGCGGTAACACTCCGGATATCAGAGGAAACAGCGGTGAGGTTCTGGCGGAAGCGGCGGCTCAGGAGGCGGATCCGGCAGAAGGTATGTATCCGCAGATGCAGGTCCAGGAGTAGTTGCCTTGGAGGAAACCCTGTTCCGCTGGCCGAGGCCCCGGAGAACAGGTATGGCAGTTATTGATGACGGATTAAATAAGCCTCATTAAATAAAGCATAATAAATAAGGCATAATATAAACCATAAAGTGAGGGGACACAGCAGTATGGAGGAATTCTGTACTGCTGTGTTTTTTATGAAATTTTAATAATTTTTTCACAATCAGACGTGGTGGAAATACCTTTGTATTTGGGATATAATAACCCCACCAAATAACAGGAGGCAATTCATACATGAAACAATTTTATCCCAACCGTTTTAAAGATAAGGTAATCATTCTGACTGGCGCGGCCAGGGGTATCGGTGAGGCCACAGCCATCCGGGCGGCGAAGGAAGGAGCGAAGCTGGTGCTGGCTGACCGGCTGAAGGAGGAGGGAGAGCGTGTACTCAATGCTGTCAGGGCAGAAGGAGGCACAGCCATTTTCCTGAATCTGGATCTGTCCGCGGAGGAGCATGCAGAACAGATGGTGGATGCGGCAGTGAAGACTTATGGACATCTGGACATTGCCATTAACAACGCGGGCGTCATGGGAAATCCCAGTCCGCTCCATGAGTTAGAGCAGGAGCAGATGGACTACACCATGGCGAACAACTTTTATTCCGTATTTTTCTGCTGCAAGCACGAAATCAGGGAATTCATGAAGGAAGGGAATGGGGGCGTCATTGTCAACAATGCATCCATTGCCGGGCTCACAGGCCTTCCGGGCAATCCTGCCTATGTGGCGTCCAAACATGCGGTCAACGGACTGACTAAGAACCTGGCCCTTGATTACGCCAGATACGGAATCCGCATAAACTCAGTCAATCCCGCAGGCACCACCACGCCCATGGTAGCCGAGGCATATGAATATGTGAAGAACCATAGAGAGGCAGCCATCAAAGCCGGTATGGACCCTGCAAAGGCCCAGTCCATGGCCGGACAGAAGCTCACCTCCATGCTGGAACGGGAGGCCACGGCAGAGGAGCAGGCGGCATCCATCCTGTTTTTGGTATCAGATGACGCCACCCACATGACAGGGGCCACGGTACAGACAGACGGAGGATGGACGTCCTTTTAGGAATGCCTGATATATGCTATAATATCCTTATATTTATATATATATGATAAGATGATATTGGAGAAAACAGCAGCAAATCGGAGGTATAGTAAAGATGCAAAGCGATATGCAAACTCAGGTGTCCCAATCCCAGGCGGCCCAGTCTCAGGCGACCCAATCCCCGGTTCCTCAGTCCCCGGCTCCCCAGTCCCTCCTCCCCGCCGTCTATCAAGAAAAGGGTATCATAACCCTGGAAGACCGGCCTGTCCCCAGGCTGAAAGATCCGCAGGATGCCATTATAAAGGTGACCCTTACCACCATCTGTTCCAGCGATATCCATATTAAACACGGCGCTGTCCCAAGGGCTGTGCCGGGAACCATACTGGGACACGAGTTTGTGGGCATAGTGGAGCAGACCGGGGAGGCGGTAAGAAGGTTTAAGCCCGGAGACAGGGTGGCTGTGAATGTGGAGACATTTTGCGGGGAGTGCTATTTCTGCAAGCGGGGCTATGTCAACAACTGTACCCATGAGCACGGAGGGTGGGCGCTGGGGTGCAGGATTGACGGCGGTCAGGCCGGGTATGTCAGGGTTCCATTTGCTGACAACGGACTAACAAGGATACCCGGTGAGGTGACGGACGAGGCGGCGCTGTTTACAGGGGATATCCTTTCCACCGGTTACTGGGGAGCGTCCCTGGCGGAAATCAAACCGGCGGATACGGTAGCTGTGATTGGCGCAGGTCCTACCGGGCTGTGTACCCTGATGTGCGCAAGGCTCTACGGTCCCGGCACGGTCATTGCCATTGATACATCCAATGAGCGGCTGGAGCTGGCTAAGGAACAGGGGCTGGCGGATGTCATCCTCAACCCGTTTGAGCAGGATGTGGAACAGGAGATAAGGAATCTGACCCTTGGACGCGGCGCGGATGCCGTACTGGAGGTGGCGGGAGGCAGAGATACCTTCCAGATGGCATGGAAGATTGCCAGGCCCAATGCAGTGGTCTGCGTAGTGGCCCTGTATGAAGAACCGCAGATGCTTCCGCTTCCGGATATGTACGGGAAGAACCTGGTTTTCAAGACCGGCGGAGTGGACGCTTCCTGCTGTGAGGAAATCATGAAACTGATAAAGGCCGGAAAACTGGATACCAGCTGTCTGATTACCCACAGGGCAAAGCTTGAAAACATTATGGAAGCCTATGATGTGTTTGAGAATAAGAGAAACCATGTGATAAAGTACGCAATTGAGGTATCGTAAGGCAGATGGATGTCCTGCGTAATTTGAGGACATTTGCAGACATATAAGAAAGACATATAGGAAAGATATATAAGAAAGAAGGAATGAGTATGGGCAGGAACTGTTGTATTACCATTGAGCGCCAGTACGGAAGCGGGGGAAGGGAGGTGGCCCGCATCCTGTCGGAGCGCCTGGGGATTCCCTGTTATGGGCGGGAGCTTCTGGCAGTGACGGCGAAGGACAATGGAATCAGCATTGAGGAACTGAAAAAGCTGGATGAAAAGCGGACGGGAAGCCTGCTTCATGATTTGGTGCTGTATGCCTTCCGGTTTCAGAATTACAACAGGATGCAGGAGCCCTTTGATATCAATAAGGAGGTATCTGACACTATCCGCAGGCTGGCCCGGAAGGGACCATGTATCTTTATCGGAAGATGCGCTGATTTTGCCCTGGACGGAGAATGCGACGTACTTAAACTGTTTATCTACGCTTCATCCATGGAGAAGCGCAAACGCCGTATATGCGAGGTGGATGACATAGCCTTTGAGAAGGCGGAGGAAGAATTACAGAAGAGGGACAGCCAGAGAAGTGACTATTATCACTATTTTACCGGAAAAAACTGGGGGGATATGGAAAATTATGATGCCTGTCTGAATACCTCTGTATTGGGATATGAGGGCTGCGCGGACCTGATTATGAAAATGATGGAATGAGATTGTTGAATGTCATCAAAGGAAGTATAAAAACATTATATGAAAACGCTGCGAAAACGCCGTGATAATGCCGTGAATCAGCCGGATTCCAAAACAGGAAACCAGCTTCTTCACGGCATTTTTCTTCCTCCGCGCCCTGTCAGAAGAACCATCCCGTCAAATAAACGGAGAAATAATAAAAGTTGAGCCGTAATTTTGTGAAAAAAAAACGGGTTGATTTTCATTTGCAAAATGCATATAATATTTGTCAAACACAACAGTTGTTAATTACATATAACAGCCGCACAAAGCATTCCTTACCAGTGTCCGCGGCAGTACCCGCAAGGAGGTGAGTACCATACAGGAAATAGCCACCATGATAGAAAAGAGCAAACGAAGGTTTCTGTGCATTAAATTCAGGGCCTGCGGCCTTTCCTTTTCCGAGGGAATCGTGCTTCTGGTTATAGGCTACAGCAAATACAGCAATCAGGATACCATTTCCAGCCTGTCCGGAATCGATAAATACCAGACAGCCAAGGTATTGGCGGCCATGGAGGAGCGGGGATATATCAGGAGGGAGATTAACCCTGAGAACAAGCGTGAAAAGCTGGTCTGCCTGTCGGAAAAGGGAAAAGAGGCAGCTAATTCACTGAAGGACATCATGGACCAGTGGGAGAAAATCATCTTTGCCGGAATCACGGCCCAGGAGGAACGGGCCCTGGAACGGATTATGTGCAAAATCGTTGGAAATGTAAGGGAGTATGAAAGAAATATTGGAAGGGAGAAACTGTAATAACAATGAAACTGGCAAAATCCAAGAAAAAAATCATAGTGGCAGCAGCGGCTGTTATTTTATGCGCCATTGTCCTGGTGCTCATCTTCGGCCATGTGACAGGGGATGACCTGTTATTTAAGAATAAGAAAAATCTGGTGGTGCAGTCCTATGTGACCATGGACGAGAGCAACATCAACGCTCTGACAGGAGGACAGATTAAGGATGTCCTGGTGGAGGAAGGGGATCTGGTGATAAAAGGCCAGGAACTGGTCCGTCTGGACAGTGATACCCTGATGGCCCAGAGGGAACAGGCCCAGGCAGCTCTGGCCCAGGCCCAGGCATCCTGCCAAAGCCTGTTAAACGGCGCCACAGAGGAACAGATGAAGCAGCTGCAGCTGGCTGTCCAGATTGCCCAGGCGAACCTGGAAGATGCCCAGGCATCCTATACCAGGATGGAGGCGGATTATGAGAGGACCTTGGCGCTGGTTCCGGCAGGGGCCGTATCCCAGTCCTCTGTGGATGGGCAGAAGGCTGCCCTGGCTTCTGCCAAGGCTGCCCTGGACAGCTCACGCTCCAATCTGGAGATTTCCCGGAGCAAGCTTTCCGAAGCCCAAAACGGAGCCACGCCGGAACAGATTGCCCAGGCCCAGGCCGGGGTGGACCAGGCCAAGGCTGCCCTGAAACAGATTGACACCACCCTGGATAAATGTGTCCTCACCTCCCCTGTGGACGGCCTGGTGACAACGGTAAATGTCAAGGCCGGTGATGTGGTCTCCTCCGGACTTCCCTCCGTGGTGGTTGCGGATATATATACCCCTTATATCACATGTGATGTGGATGAAATGAAGCTTCCCCGGGTAAAGCTGGACCAGGAGGTGGATATCTCGCTGGCTGCGCTGGGAAAGGATACGTATAAGGGAAAGGTGGTGCGAATCAATAAGGAAGCGGATTTTGCCACCAAGAAAGCGTCCAATGAAGCTGACTGGGATATCCTGACCTACGGAATCAAAGTGACCTTCGATGACCTGGCGGGACTGCAGGATGAGCTGCGTTCCGGTATGACAGCCTATGTTGACTTTGGAAAGTGATGTGATGGTATATGAGAGAATGGATGAAACGGGCAGGGAGCCTGGCATCTTCTGTGAAAAAACGGTACATAACGATTCCCATGCTGATTCTTCTTCTGGCACCCACTATCCTGAGTCTGCTCATGGGCGCGGAGTTCGTCCACCTGCCTTTTCAGAAGGTACCCACGATCATTGTGAACCATGACCACTCAGAAACAGTCCAGAGCCTGATTCAGATGATTTCAGACAACAGGACATTTGACGTCATTGCGTGTACGGATGAGGAGGATGACCTGAAGGAAGCATTTTACTACAATAAGGCCCTGGCTGGTATCGTGATTCCGGAGCATTTTTCAGAGGACTTGTTAAATGGCAGGGAAGCCAAAATCATGATTTTTAACGACGGCGCCATTTCCACGGTTGCCAGCGGCATGAGGGGAACCATAGCCGAAGCCCTGGGAACCATTAAGAGCGGCTATATGCTGAAGCTGGCAGAGGGAAAGGGCATACCGCCCCAGGCAGCCATGAACCTGATTGCGCCCATGGGATATGTGACAAAGGCCATCAGCAATCCCTCCAAGAACGTGGCATACATGATGATGGAGGGCATCCTTCTTACCATTGTGCAGATTGGAGCCGGATGCGTGGGGGCCTGCGTGTGCGAGAGGGCGAGCTTTGGAAGTCTGATGAAGAAGGCCGGATTCATCACCGGCATTGCCTGCGTCTCTGCCCTGGGCTGTATGGTGACCCAGACCCTGTGTTTCGGGTTTCCGTATAAGAGTTCGCCCTGGGCCGGCATTCTGATGACAGTTTTCACCTGCTTCGGCATTACCCTTTTTGGAATACTCCAGAACCTGGGTACCGGGGGAAACTGTGAGGAGGCAGTGCAGAAATGCAGCATCATAAGTTTTACCATGCTGTTAGCCGGTTACACATTTCCGGTCATCTCCATGCCCTGGCCCTGTAAGTTTCTTACCTGGTTCATGCCCAATACCCACTATATCGTGCCTCTGAGGGACATGGCCCTGGTGGAGCGCAGCTTTTTGAGTGAGGCCCATCATGTTCTGTGGCTTATGGGATTCTGCGTGGTGATGGCGCTTTTGGTGGCCAAGAAATTCAGGGATGTCAGGACAGAGGCGGGAAGCCCGCTGACGGATAGTCCCCTGACGGAAAGCGGGGTGGTCGGCATATGATGAGCAGGATATGGAAGGAAGAAAAAAACACGGTTATCGGTCTTTTTATTTCCGTGCTGGCCGGCATGCTCCTGATTACTACTATCTGGAAAAATGATTACACAGAAAATATTCCCTTCGGAATTCTGGATGAGGACCGGTCCTCTTTGTCCCAGTCCATTGTGAAGCAGCTTGGCATCAATCCCTCTCTGGACATTGTATATTACGCGGATTCGGAGCAGGATTTGAAACAGGCCATCCTGGATAAGAAGATAGAGGCCGGCGTCATGATACCCGGAAATTTCAGCCGGGATATGTCCCTGAAGAAATCGCCTCAGGCAGTGATTTTTGCGGACTGTTCCAATATCATCACCGGAGGAGGGGCAGTGGGGGCCGCGTCGTCCGTGCTGGGTACCATGAGTGCGGGAATGCAGCTTAAGATGCTGGAGGGAAATAATTTTTATCCATCGGCGGCCCAGAACAGCCTGGGTACATTTTCTTACGTGGACAGGACCTTGTATGAACCACAGGGCGATTACATCAGGAAAATGAGCTATCTGCTGGTTCCCTCCATCACCATGCAGACCTTTCTGATCTCATTTTTTATTCCTCTCATGATACGGAAGAGGAAAGCCCTGGCCGCGGCTCCGCCAAAACAGCGGAGGGAGGAACTAAAAGACGGAATCCTCAGAACAGCCGTGGTGGCAGGCGGCGCCGTGGCGGCCCAGTTTGCAGTCCTGTGCGTGGTGGGTTTGTATAAGAATATTCCCCTGAGAGGAGAAATAGGGCTCTATCTGTTCAGCACAGTCCTTTTCATGCTGGCCGCCGTGGCCTTTGGCGTGATGCTGGGGGCATTTACCAGAAGGCTGGCCTGCTTCGCACAGCTGTATATGATGTGCAGCAACCTGATTATATTTACCTCGGGGCTTGTTTTTCCCTATTATCTGATGCCCAAATGGCTCAGTATTGCTTCCAGGATATTTTCACCTGTCGCCAATATTGCCGTGGAGTTAAAGGCCGTGAACCTGAAGGGAATCGGCTGGGG
>OATI01001114.1_pt1 | contig 13592 bp, 10 predicted proteins | sample 1494981 | NCBI WGS metagenome assembly OATI01 (sample SAMEA2579952, study PRJEB22360) | human gut metagenome
CATATTCTCCACCTTACTCAACCCCGTGTGCAGGTGGGGTAACGGTATGCTGGTAGGGCAGAAAAACGTCGCACGCGGGAAGGTGCCCATTGGATTTCGAAGTATGGCCTGAAGCCATCGAACTTGGTCGACTGTTCGCCGAACAGGGTTACGAGCTGGCATTGGTCGGCGGCCCGGTCAGGGATTTGCTGCTCCATAGAAAGAGCCACGATTTGGACTTCTGCTCATCCGCACGGCCTGAGCAGTTCGAGCCGATACTGCGCCGGTGGGGGCATGACGGCTTCTGGGACATGGGGCGCAAGTTCGGCACGCTGGGTGCCATGCGCCGCCGCCCGGACGGCACCGAGGTCAAGGTGGAGGTCACCACCTATCGCTCTGACACGTACGATCCGGACTCGCGTAAGCCCGAGGTCAATTATGGCGACACGCTTGAGGGCGACCTGTCCCGCCGCGACTTCACCGTCAACGCGATGGCTCTGCGCGTGCCCGACCTGCAATTCGTGGACCCGTTCGGTGGTGCCAGTGATCTGTCCAAGGGCGTGTTGCGCACGCCGGTGGATCCGCGACAGTCCTTTGACGACGATCCGTTGCGTATGATGCGCGCCGTGCGATTCGTGGCCCAGCTGGGCTTCCGTATCGCGCCGGACGCGGCCGAGGCGATTACCTCGATGCGCGACCGCATCGACATCGTATCCGCCGAGCGTGTGCGCGACGAACTGACCAAACTGCTGCTCTCCGACCGTCCGCGCGCCGGCCTTGAGGCGTTGGTCGAATCCGGTCTTGCGGACATCGTCTTCCCGGAAATTCCGGCCCTGCAATTGCAGATCGACGAACACCACCGCCACAAGGACGTCTTCGAGCACACGATGATTGTGCTCGAACGTGCTATCGCCCTGGAAACCGGCCCGGACGGCCCGGTGCCCGCCCCCGACCTGACGCTGCGCTTGGCCGCCGTGATGCACGATATCGGCAAGCCGAAGACCCGCCGGTTCGAGTCGGGCGGCAAGGTGAGCTTCCACCACCATGACGCGGTGGGTGCCAAAATGACCCGCAAGCGTTTGAAGGCGCTGCGTTTTGACCACCATCTGGTCGAGGACGTCTCGGAACTGGTGAATATGCACCTGCGCTTCCACGGCTATGTGGACGAGCCGTGGACCGATTCGGCCGTACGCCGGTATGTCAAGGATGCCGGGCACCTCTATGAGCGGCTGAACAGGCTCACGCGTGCGGATGCCACCACACAAAACAAACGCAAGGCGATGATCTTCTCCCAGGCCATGGATGAGATGGAGGAGCGCGTCCGCGAACTCAAGAAGAAAGAGGACTTCGACGCGATCCGCCCGGATCTGGACGGCAACGAAATTATGGAGTTGCTGGGCCTGGAGCCCGGCCCGATGATCGGCCGCGCCTACAAGCACATGCTGGAATACCGCTTGGATAACGGTCCGGTGGACCACGATGTGGCCGTCGAAGAACTCAAGCGCTGGTACGCCGAGATTCAGTAGTCCGATACTAGTCCGATACCAAAAAACCGTACGCTGAATACGTGTCAGCGTACGGTTTTTCGCGAAGATGAAGCTGTATGCGCCTTACTGCGCCGTGTATGCGTCGTGTTTGGTGTCGGCGGGCAGCTTGGTCATGCTATCGGCGGCCTTGCAACCCTCGATATTGGTGATGGTCTTACCGGATTGCGGGGAGGAGTTGGTGTCCTGCAGATCGTTGAACGTGGCGCCGATGACCACATCGATGAGCTGATCCTCGCGAGCCGTCATGATCATGGTGGCGTCGGTGAAATTGCCGATCAGCGTATACGCCTGATTAATGGCGTTCTTGCCGAAGTAGATGGTGGTGCGTTCAACGTCGGTGCTGGAATAGTTATCGATTTTCTGCACGCTGAATCCACGATTGGCCAAAGCTTCACCCACGGCCTTGGCGAATTGGCCGTGAGAGGTGCCGTTCATCACGCGAATGCCGACCGAAGCGTTGGACACGTATTGCGCTTTGCCGCTGCTGTCCTTGACCGCGCACGGCGCCGCGTTGCCGTAATTCGGCTGGCTGGCCGGAGTCTCCACTTCGCCGAGGCCGAAAACGTGGAAATTGAACAGTAGGGCTATGACCAGCACTACTGCCAATACCGCGCCGCTGATGGAAAAGACGATGGTCTGGCGGCGGCGCACGTACGCCTTGCGGGCTTCACGTTCATCAACCTGATACGTCATCGGTGGACTTCTTTCATGGGTCGGGTGGCTGGTTGCTACCTTAGCGTCACTGTCTGACGCTGATATTGGGGTGTTCGGGAGATTTGGCTCGAATAATACGATCGACCACAGCTGTATCGCGCCACACCTCGATAATGCGTTGTGCCGCTGCCTCGTCGGCGGCGAAAGCGACCACTGAGGGGCCGGATCCGGAGACGAATGCATGGCTGGCACCCGCCTGCGTGGCGGCGTCGATGGCCTGCCCGCTGCGGGGATGCAGGCTGATTGCCGCAGCCTGCAGATGATTGCGGTCGCCTTCTGCGGCTCCCACGATGTCAAAGGTGTGGTAGACCTCAGGAGTGCTGAGTTGCGACTGGTATGCGCCGACCAATACTTCGCCGCTGAATCCCTGTTCTATCAGCGCCAGCTCATCGCGGCTGCCGGGGGCGATATCCGTGATGCGTTCGCCGAAACCGGTGCCGTATGCAAGGCCACCGGTCAGGCAGAACGGCATGTCCGCGCCCAACGTGGCAGCAATGGTGCGCAGGCGCTCTATGGGCCAGTTCAGCTCCCAGAGACGATTGACCGCCAGCATGGTCGCCGCGGCGTCGGCTGAACCGCCGCCTAGTCCGGCACCCACGGGAATGCGCTTGGTGATGGTCAACGCCACATCCGGCTCGCGCTCGGCCGCCTGGGCCATGGCGAAGAGGGCCAGTACCGCATGGTTGCGGCGCATGTCGCTGCGTGAGGAGGCCAAGTCGCCCAAATAAGCGCCTTCGAGCTCCAGAGAGAATCCTGCTCCGGGTTGCTTGGCGGTTGCGGTGACGGTGTCGTATACGCCGATTGCGCAGTAGATGGTGTCCAGTTCGTGGCGTCCGCCCCATTCGTCGTGAGCAGGTCCCACTTCCAAGGTGAGATTGGTTTTCGCCGGGCAATCCACCGTAATGGTGATGGGGGAGAGCTCATCGGACTGATGTCGGGCAGCGGCTGAGCGTGGATGTGAGATTACCGGACTCATTGTGCCTCATCTCCATCTCCACACGATTCGATGGCCTTGGCCAGAGCGGTGAATTCGGCGATGGTGAGCGTCTCTCCTCGACGGGTCGGATCGATGCCGGCGATGGAGAATGCCTCGGAGGGCGCAATGGTCTTCAATGCCGCGTGCAGGGTCTTGCGACGCTGACCGAATGCCGCATCGATCAGACGAAATACGAGTTCCCGTTGTGTGCCGTCGTCTGTGCTGTTCGCAGTTCCCGGGGTAGCCGGGTCATCGGCCTGATACCGGGTGAATTTGACGAGCGCGGAATCCACATTGGGAGCCGGCCAGAACACATTGCGGCCGATGGTGCCCACCCGTTCGGCGGTGCCATACCAGGCGAGCTTCACGCTCGGCGTGCCGTAGATCTTGGAACCGGGCTTGGCGGCGAGTCTGTCGGCCACCTCTTTTTGCACCATCACCAAGAACGAGCCGAGGTTGTCGAAACGCTCCAACAGCGTGAGCAGAATCGGCGTGGCCACGTTGTACGGCAGATTGGCGACCAGCGTAAACGATGCGTCATCGCTGAAATCAGGCACGTTCTCCGGGGTGACGGTTAAGGCATCCCGATTGACGACGGTGAGTCGTGACGTGGCTTCGGGCATGAATTCGGCGACTGTGCCCGGCAGTCGTTCGGCCAGCGGCGGATCGATTTCGACTGCGGTCATGGTGGCGCCGGTTTCCAAAATCGCCAGCGTCAACGATCCCAGGCCGGGGCCGACTTCCATGACATGATCGGCAGCGGTCACTCCCGCCTCGCGTACGATACGACGGACCGTGCCGGGGTCGATGACGAAGTTCTGCCCGAATTTCTTGGTGGGGCTGATGCCGGCATCGGCCGCGATACGACGGATATCGGCGGCACCTAACAGGTGACCAGTGGCGGGAATGGTGTCGTTCATAAGCGTGTGTTCCTTGTGGGCTTCGTAACCGATCAGTACCAACCGACTTGTTCGGAATGTTGCCATGCCTTGGACGGGCTGCCGTAGGCTTGTGCGATGTACCACAGACCCCAATCGATCTGTACGGCGGCATCGTCACGGTAATTGGCACCGAACGCAGCCATTTTGTCTGCTGGTAGCGACTGAGGAATGCCGTAGGCACCGGAGCTCGCGTTTTCGGCATACCACAGCCAACTGGACTCGCGGGTCCATAGTTTGACCAGACAATCCCAGTCGTTGCCTGTCCACCCGCGCTGCGCGGCGGCACCGGCGGCATAGGCCTGAGCCTGGGCTACGGTGGCGTGCCACAGGCGGCCGGAGGGCGTGGTGGTTGTGCCTGAATCGGAGCCAGAAGAGCCGGAATTGTTGTTCGTACCGCCGCCGGTGTTACCAGTGTTGCCGGAGTTGCCGGTGTTACCGGTGTTGCCAGTGTTACCGGAATTGCCGGTGTTGCCGGAGTTGTTGCCGCCGGTGTTGCCGGCATTGTTGTTGGACGACTCGTGCTGATTGTTGGAACCGGAATCGGCCTTGCCGTTATCGGCGGAGTCGGATTTCTTATCGGAACCTTTATCGGTATCAGACTTGGCGGCGCCTACGGCGATGATCTGGTCGATGGCCATCGAGGTGACGGTCTCCGATTTCAGCGTCTCCGATTCGGCCACGCCATCCACATAGGTGACGTCGTACACCTGCGTCTTCTCGCCGTTGACGCCCTGCTGGCGCACATCGGCCTGCCCTTCAGCCAGATTCGGGTCGATGATGGTCTGGGTGGAGAACGGAATCACGGACGTGCGCGTCTCCTCGCCGTGGGTCACGCGGCGTACGCGCAGAATGGTCTCGTCGCTGTCTTTCTCAACGCTGACGCGATCCTCCTTGTTGAGCACGATGCCCTTGGAATCGAGGATGGAGGCGGCCGGCAGCTTGCCATTGGGGGCCACCGAGCTTTTGCCGTCGGCGATGACGGTGACCGGCCCGGACTGGTTGATCACCAGGCCGCCGGTGAGCTGGTTGTACACGTTGTCGATGTCGACGGTGATTTTTGTGGCGTTGTTCTGGTTTTCCTCGAAAAATCCCAGCAACTGGTCGGCACTGGTGGCCACGGTCCAGAAGGGAACGGACGTGCCGTCGATGTTGATAGTGGTCTGGTAGGCGGACTGTACGGTGACCACGGCATGATTGGCGAGTTGGTCGCCGGACGAGGTAGTGACGATATCGTGGGTCTTGATATCCACCCCTTGTTCCTCCAGAAGACGGGTGGCCGTCATCGCATATGTGGTGACTTGGGTGGTTTGCCCGTTGATGTTCAGGGCTACGGATTTACGCGCGGTGAACGCGAATGATCCAGCCAGCGCGATACTGGTCGCCGCGATACAGGCGATTACGCGGATGCGACGCAGTGTAACAAACCGCTGCGGGGTCCAACGCCGTGCCATTGCCATACTCTTCCTGCTGGATGAACGATTACGCCACCCATCGTAACGGTTGTTCCGGCCCATACTGCGGTTTCACCGGCCACCGTCACCATTCCTGCTCGTCAGATTGTTCTGAGCTCAAAAAAAGAAAAGAAAAAGGGGGCGGGAGAGAAGGGGATGTTCCCGCCCCCCTGAAGGCGCGGAGCTGGTTGGGGGACGCTCCGCCCTCATTCCAGGAAGCCCATAGTTGGGGGAAGGCTCCTGGAGTACTTACCCAAGGTAAGAATTATATGCGTAGAAAAACCTACGTATCATATAATACGCCATTTTTTCTGCGCGACGAGCCTCTTGTCGGGATCGAACCGACGACCTGCCGCTTACAAGGCGGCCGCTCTGGCCATCTGAGCTAAAGAGGCGATTGTTCTTAACGCGTAAATCGTTGCGAACAAATGACTAGTATACCGGTACTTCCCGAGTGGTCAATTTAAGCCGAGCCGCAGGCGGTATTGCATATGTCGCGGCGTCAACTTATTCGGCCACGCAGCATCAGGAGGCGACCGAAATCGGCTTTCCGCTGGCACCGATGGATGGCATTTTGCCTTCCACGCCTACCTGGTCAGCATCCAGCCCAATGGACTTGAGGAAGCCGTCCACCATATTCGTGTCCGCCAGCGTGAGCTGCTTCAGATCCCAGTATTCGCCGTTGATGGTGAGTGTGGGGGAGGAGAAGGCGCCGGAGCTGTTGAACAGTTCGGGGCGCAGGATCGTGTAGTTGTTGGAGGCGGTGAGCCAGTCGAGGTATTCGTTCTTGCCGCTGAACGCCGCGGCGGCCACATCCTCGCTCACGCCGGCCTTGACGGCCTGCTTCTCCAGCTTGGCGTTGCTTACCGGCTCGTAATTGGACAATTCGCCCGGCTGGAAATCCTCAGCGTAGATGTTGGAGAGGTAGCTCATGAGGTGGTGGGGATCGTCATCATGCTCGGCAATGTAGATGGCACCGTTGAACGCGCGGTTGGAGTAGTTGTCGGAGCTCTTGTTGTCCTGGAAATTGAGGAAGTGCAAATCGATGTTGAGCTGGCCGGCGTTCATCAGCTTGACGAGCGTTTGATCGAGCTGGCGGTTCACCGAGGCACAGCCGGGGCACAGCGGTTCCATATAGATGGATATGGTGGGAGCCCCCTCGGCCTTCTGGCCATACCCTTTGTTGGAGATTACGAAGCCGGCCTTGTCGTCGGCGTTAGCCGGCTGGGTGCTGACTTTCTTGAGCTTGCTGTAGGCCTCGTCCACGGTCATGTTGCTTTGTTGGCTACTGCTGCTGGTGTTGGACGGCTGCATGGCCTTGTATACGGCGAATCCAGCGATGGCCACCAGCACCACGATAATGGCCACCACAATGCAGCCGATGATGGTCTGCTGCTTACGCTCCTTGGCTGCCTGCTCGGCCCGTGCCTGTTGTGCGGCCTCCTCGGCCGCTCGGCGCTCAGCGCGTGTGGCACGCTTGGCCTGACGCTTCGGATCTGACATAGCTATCCCCTTGCAATCGCTTCAATGTTTGGGCCCCATCATAATGACCGGGCCTGAGGAGGACTGCGCCCAGAGCTGATCTGAGGTGAATTCCCTGTAAAAGTGTGACGGAACGAACGTATCGGATACACAACGGCCATGTGTGCGGATGGCTGATGTGTGAGATTCCGCCCCGCTCTAGGCGAACGGCATCCAGTTGATCGGCATGCCCAGAATCGGCATCGCGCACAAGGCCACGGTGATGATGGCCCATATGGTGAACAGCACGGTGCCGCGCCCGCCGCCCTTGGGCGCCGGCGCCACTGGAGCAGGTGGAGCCCCACCCACTTCGGTGGATGGCGCGCCCGCCGGGCGACTGTGTTTGAGCCCGCGCAGTACGCCGCCCCCCAGCCGAATCATCATCGACTGTGGGGCGAACACAGTGACCAGCCAGCCGATGGCCATGAAACCACCCAGCGCCAGCCCGGAAGCGGAGAACGGCACATCATTGAGCAACGGCACCGGAATACCCCAATCCGCGGTGAAATACCAGGAGATGGTGTGAACGGGCAGTGCCACGGTGGCCACGGCGGTTCCCGCCATATAGATGATGACTAGCAGCAGTATGCGGGGAATGGCCAGCAGCAGGGCTTTGACCAGATGCCAGGGAAAAGTCGCCACACGAATCCACGAATCGGAGTTTTTGCGCTCGCCGCCGCGTTTGCCCTCGCGCTCAAGCTGGGGTTCGGTGTTATAGGCCAGGGTGAGCAGTAGCCACAACAACGCAGTGGCCGCGATGATGGCCACGAGCGGAGCATTTGCCGCCAGTGCCGCCAGCGGCGCCGCCAGCAGGATCAATGGCAGGGTGCCGCGCTGCAGATATTCCCCTCGCTTCACGTCCACCGGATTGGGCATGGGAGGATTTTGGACCATGGTTTCGGTGGGGGCCGCTTGGGCGGTTTGGTCGATGATGCGCTGCAATGCCGGGCGAATGGCGGGGTCCACCGCTGTGGGCTGGTTGCTTGCGGGATCCCAGCTGCTCTGGGCGGTGCCGGACGGGGGGAATGATGACGGCTGCGGCGTGGGGAGTACGGTGGTGCGCTCGGCCAGCGGCGTGGTCGGGGCCGGAGTCGAATCGGTGTTGGTCATTGGTGTGGTGGCGCCGGCCATTGGTGTGGTTTGGTCCGGCATCGGTGTGGTCGCGCCGGTGAGTACCTGTGTGCCGGCGTCGTCGGTGAAATCGGCAGCAGCGTCGGGCAACAGTTGCGTGGCCTGCTCCGCACCGGCCGGCCGGCGAGAATACGGCGGTTTCGCCATCGCCGTTATCGCCCTTATTGCCGGAGAACACGGCCATGGTGGGAGCCTCAGCGGCTTCCTCGGCCGCGCGCCAGATGGTTCGGGGATTATTGCGGTCAACGCCGCCGGCCGCGCCAAAAGGGGGCATCGCCTCCGCGGCTTCGGCAACGATCGCAGCCGGTTGTCCAGCCACGGCTCCCGCGGCGAACGGTCCCGCCTGCTCGCCCTGCCAAGCGTTGGGATTCAACGCATCCAAGGCGATGGCATTCAGCAATTGATCCGGCGTGCAACGATCCCTGCGATCCGGGTCCAGTGCAGAACGGAAGGCAGCCAATGTGCCGGCCGGTAGTCCGGAAAGATTCGCGTTGCCCGAGGCCTCGCGCTCAAGTACCGCCATCATCGGCTTGGTGCCGAACACAGGCGCGCCGGTTGCGGCAAAAGCGAGCACGGACGCCACCGACCACCAATCGGTGGCGTCGTCGGATTCGGCACCGTCAATAATCTCGGGTGCGATGAATCCGGGTGTACCCATCACTAGGCCGGTGCGGGTCACGTGACTTTCGCCCTCGCCCATCGCGATACCGAAATCGACCAATACCGGTCCGGCGGCCGACACCATCACATTGGTGGGTTTGATGTCGCGATGGACGATGCCGGCCGCATGTACGGCTTTGGTGGCTTCGATGAGCTTGCGGGCCAAGCGTTCCAGATCGTCGCCCACATACCGGCCATTGGCGGCCACATCATCCTTAAGATTCTTGCCCTCGATGAGTTCAGTGACGATGAACGCCAACGTATCGTCGAGTTCCATATCCACGATGCCGCACACACCCGGATGATTGACCTTCTTCAAGGCCATGGCCTCGCGCCGCAGGCGCTCGCGCGGCGTGACATCGGGCTTGAGGTTGGGGTCGTGCAGGGCCGTGGACGCAGAGCCGGAGCCTGCCACTGACTCGTCGGTCAGGGAGTCGCGCAGAATCTTCATGGCATAGGTGGTGCCGCCGTCGTCGCGCACCCGCCACACCGACCCCATAGCTCCTGAGCCGAGCCGGGAGATCAGCGTATACCCACCAACCACTTCGCCGGGCTCAAGATTCAACGCGTTCAAATCGCTCATGCCCTCCATCCTAATGCCTTGCTGGTGCATTATTCTGGCTCTCTCCTGGGAGGCCGAGCTTGATATTTCTTGGCTCCCCTCTCTGAGAGGGGAGCCAAGAATAAGTGCCGTTTACGTATTGAGAAGTGCCGTTTACGCCATTAAGGTCGATTGCCCTGACCGGATGTGGTAGCAAATTATGCGCTCGAAATGACAGGATAGGTGCGTGGGCAGGTGCGCCAGTCGTGAATTTGCGACTCTATAACCATCGGCATCAAGGATGTGTCGGCGGTGACCCAAAGGTGAGCCAGCCGGGCACATTCAACAGTGGCACAGCGATGCAAGGGCAGTATCGTGAGCCGCTGATCGAATCGATAACGATATCAGATTCGAATGCCGCGACTTCGCCGGTCGTACCTTCGAATACTTCTCCGAAGACGGCTACCTGTTCGGCGTGATGGCCTCCCAGCAGGTCGCTGACGCTCCGGTCAAGGCCTGAGGTGTGTCTCCGATAACTGAATAGCTAAATAGAATGGACGGCCTGCTGAGCGCTACTCAACAGGCCGTCCATTGTGTATCTGAATGCGAAAAGTCATTATATGGAACGGAATATATCGATACTGTGCATTGTGCCGATTACTGATTCCGACGCAAGTATTCGCGCAGGAAGGGCACGGCAAAATCGACTTCGCCTCGTTCTGTTTCGCGGATAACGAAGGCGTCAAGGAGGCGTTTGCGGTAGGTGGCGGCATAGTTAGGCGTTTTGCCCATGCGCTGTGCAACACTCACGGTGGGAGAGGGGCCATCTGACGCTGCCATGGCTTCGAGATACTTACGGTCGTTTTTGGATAAGCCTTGCAACTCCGGGATGCACACGGCGTTATCAAGGTCAATACGTGCTTCCTCGATACCTGCCGTAACATCAGCGTCGATGATGGTATCCGAGTCCCGCATGTCTGCGGCATCCCAGATATGGTAGCCAACCAGTTGAATCATATAGGGGTATCCGGCTGTCACATTGGCTGCAGTGCTTAATTGAGCGTCGGTGATGGACATGCCGGAGGCGCGGAATGTTGTGGCGAAAGCATCGCGCACTTCATCAAGAGGAATATCTGTGAGTATGTTCGTTTTCGCGCGACGTAGGAACGTGATGACTTCGTCATTGAACAAATCAGAAATCATCTGTGGGAGACCGGCGAACACGATGGCGATATTGCGTCGTTCCCTGATTTGATGCTGTATGGCAGTGGCGATGGCAATCATGTCGGATCGCTCAGCCGCTTGAGTCTCATCAATGGTGATAAGCAACCCAGCATGGCGCTTCTCAAGCGCATCCAACCGTCCGGCAATGGCACTTCTCAACGTTTCGGGCATACGCTTCGGGGATAGTTCGGCTTCTCCGAGGCCGATGCCCGCTCCAGCAAAAGTCAACGATGGTCGGATAGTGAGGTGGTCAAGGGCCCCTCGCCCGGTTCGTAAGGCATCAACAAGGCGTTCGCATAGTCCGGCAGAGGCCGTTTCTTCGATGACATCCCATCTGCGCGCTTTGGCCCGGTCTCCGAACACAGTGAGCATCACGGTTTTTCCGGTTCCACGAGCGCCGGTGACGAGCATAATGCGCCCTGGGGCACCGACTCCGTTATCGAGACCTTTCTCGAAATCGCGGATAACTTTGCCTCGGCCGATGAGCAGGGGCGGTTCCCCTCCTGCCGTTGGCTTGAATGGGTTTTCCTTTGCCTTCATGTGGACCGCCTCCTCGCTGAATCAACCTAAAATAAAAATTATCAAAAATATCAAAAAAATAAAAATTATCAAAAGTTGGGTTGAGCCGACTGAAGAAAACAGCCGTGGCGACAATGATTCTGCCGCGATCCGCGGTGACAACAACTGACGCGGACCTTCTTGGCAGAATCGTTGTTTGTCCCGCTTCGCCAATCAACGTCGCTCAAGTTCGGTGCGCAGACCGGCTACCGTAGCGGTCAGCTCACGCACTTCCTCGCGCAATAGGTCGATTTCGGGATTGGCTGATGTTGCAATAGCCTCTTGCGCGGCTTCCTTGGCCACTTCCTTCTCCCGAGCGTCCTCGCGCCGATCCGTCTCCAGATTGACCTGATCCACGATCCACGAGGCCAGCGTGGCCGTCACAATACCGATCAACGCGATGCCGGTGAACATCAGCACCACCGCAATGATCTTGCCTTGGAAGGTGACCGGCGAGAAGTCGCCATATCCCACGGTGGTCACGGTCACGAACGCCCACCACAACGCCGTGCCGAAGTCGGTGATCGTGGATCCGGACGCCCCGCGCTCCACGGAATACACGGCCAGCGCGCCCACGTACATGAGCATTCCCACCGCGCCGACCGCGTATACGGTGATGCGCCCGCGCACCGCCATGCCGGAGGTGCGGTTCAGCACGTGCAGCACGGTCAGCAAACGCAACAGTCGCAAGGGCCGGAGCATCGGCAGCGCGATGGTCAGCAGCGTGAACAGGTTGTGCTTGAACCACCGCCAGCGATCGTCGGCCAACCACAGCGAGACCACATAATCGACGACGAACACCACCCAGATCACGTTGATGACGGTTTCACACAGCGCGATATGCGTGCGGGAGAGAATTTCCCACGAATACACCACCAGAAACACCACGGACAGCACCATCAGCGGCCAGTCCGTCCACTTCTTCCACGTCTTCAGTCCCATATTCCGATTGTAGTGGCGCGTCCGCTGCGCCACTGCGGAGCATGACTCCGGACATCAGTGTTGTATACGTTCGTATACATTTCACGTTGTGTACGAACGTATACAGCGGTATTTTTCATCTCGTATTTCCCTTATGACTATCACCACAGTGATATAATCAAGAATATGTAAGGAGAGAGAAGGAGCCGGCCAATGGAGACCGCATCGATCGAACTGTGGCATGGCTCTTCGCATGTCATCAAGCATCCTGAATACGGGCTGGTCAAGCCGAACAACGATTATGGCCGCGGATTCTATTGCACGCGCAGCGTCGAGCTGGCCAAGGAATGGGCGTGCGCGGGAATGGATGACGGTTTCGCGAATCGGTACACGTTGACCACGGACGGGCTCCTCTTCCTGGACCTGTCCCAGCCGCCCTACACCATCCTGAACTGGCTGGCCATGCTGGTCGAAAACCGTCGTTTCCAGCCGACCACCGCCGTCGCCGCGCAAGGCATCGAATATCTGAAACAAGTGTTTCTGCCGGATGCCAGTCAGGCTGACGTCATCGTCGGATATCGTGCCGACGATTCGTATTTCTCGTTCGCCCGCGCTTTTGTCAATAACGCGATTTCCATCGACCAACTCGCTGAGGCGATGCGGTTGGGCGAGCTCGGCAAGCAGATCGTACTCGCCAGTCCTCAGGCATTCGCGGCACTGCGGTTCCAAGGCTGCGAAATCGCCCGCGCTTCGACCTACCACGGATTGCGTAACGAGCGCGACCGCACAGCTCGCGAAGCCTACCGCCGCAAAAGTGCAGAAGCCGATCTCGACGGCCTGTTCATGCGCGACATCATCCGCGAGAAAGTGACCAACGATGATCCCCGCCTATGATGAGACATACTTGCCGGACGCCATGGCCAACTTGGCCGGCGCCTTCGATTATGCGCTGAACGATTGCGGGTTGCCGGTCGGCCTATTCATGGACTTCTTCGCCACCTCCGAGGCGGCCGCGCTTTTCGGGCGAGGCACGCCCAAATACGTGTGTGGCATGTCCGGCGAGGAGCTGGTGGCCGAAATCATGCGGCAAACCGGTTGGGCGCGCATTCTCGATATGCCGCCAGCCGCACTGCGCGCCGGCTCAACACCCGAATACTGGGCCGGATGGGTACTCGCATACTGCCAATGGGCCAGGGGAGTGCGGTTCTCGGACATTCTCGATGTGCTGTCGCTCGACGATATCGTGCGACTGCACCCGACTCTGCACGAAGCCGACGAAAGCCGATTCGTCGACGTGTACGACGAGCGGGCCGCCCATAATCGCACCGAGGGCGACTCCCGGCTGCACACGATCCGCGTGCGCGCCGGACTCAGCCAATCCGGGCTGGCCCGCCGCTCCCGCGTTACCCTGCGCTCCATCCAAATGTA
>OATI01001123.1_pt1 | contig 13506 bp, 12 predicted proteins | sample 1494981 | NCBI WGS metagenome assembly OATI01 (sample SAMEA2579952, study PRJEB22360) | human gut metagenome
GAACTCGCCCTTCGTGGTCGAACGGCGGGCGGCGGGCCATGACGGTGTCGGGGCTCGCGGCCGCGGACAGTCCGTCGGGTGTGGGCGTGGGGATGACGAGCGCGGTGACGAGCACGCCCGCGGACAGCATCCCCAGACCGGTCAGGATCAGCGGGGTCAGGATTCGTGTTTTCATGTGGTCGTTTCCTTTCGTCGGATGCTTGTTCGTCAGCCGATGTTGACGGCGAGGCCAGCTCCGGTGAAGCATGACTGGGCGGCGTCCGACGAGGCGTCGAACGGCAGTCCCTTGGACGAGCCGTCCCCGTTCAACACGTTTTCGAGTTTGCGTCCGGTGTAGGCGTCATCGACGAGGCTGCTTTTCTTCAGGCATTCCACGGCGGTCTCGTACGGGTCGGCCAGAAGACCCGGGTTGCCCTGCTGAAGCTGGTAGAGGGATTCGATGATCTTGCTGGCGCCCTCGGAGCAGGTGTTGGATGCCTCCATGTACTTGTTCACTTCGGCGTCGGTCGATGGCACCGGCGTCACGCCGGTGGTCTGGTAGAGTCCGTTGGACAGTTTGCGGGCCTGTTCCTGCCACCCGTTCTCGGCCATGCACGCGGTCTGTTTGTCGTGCGCGGCCTCGTAGTCCTCGGCGCTGATCTTGCCGGTCTTCTTGGCCCGTTGGAGCACGTCGCGCTCGAACTGGCTGAGCGTGTCCTTGGCGAGGTATTGGTCGAACAGGGCGCTCATGCTCGGCGCGATCTTCGCCCCCGACGACTGGCTGTCGCCGGCGTCGTTCCCGTTCCGGGGCATGGAGCATGCCGTCAGCGAAACGAGCAGTCCCATGCAGGACAGCAGGGCTGCCGTCTTGCGCAATAGGCCGTGTCGTGCGTTCGGCGATGATGCGATGGTCATGATGGTTTCCTCTTCTTCGTTGGGCTGGTGTGGCCGGCGTGATGTGTTTACTTGGTGTTGAAGTCGGGATCGTGGTAGTCGGGCACCTTGGCCTGACATTCCTTGATGGCCTTGTCCCGGTCACCGTCCGTGGACCCTGAGGACACCGAACCGGAACCGTCGCCGGTCCATTGGAGCACGACCCAGTTGCCGTCCATGATCTGCGCGGGCACTCCCGCCGCCGTGAGACAGTCGCGGTATTGTTCGGCGGCTTGTTTCGAGGCCGGGTTCGAGCCCTGCGGCGCGTCGCCGCCCTGGCTGTCGGTCTTCGGCGCCGCGTCCTGCGACGTCGCGGACGGTGCGCCGGATGACTGCGACGACTGCTGTTGGCCGCATGCCGACAATGGCGCGGCCAGCGTGGCGGCCGCCGCCAGTCTGAATACGGATGTGGTTCGCATGTGTTCCTCCCTTGCATGGGTTCGCCGCTGCCGGGGCGATGCTTTGGCCCGGCGGTTGCCGGACGATGCCCATTACAGCCGGCTCTCCGTGTGCGATGGGTGCGTGTCGCGCTCACCTAACGCACACCCACACCGGGCACAATGGAGAGCCGAAGGCAATCGCATGGAGACCATGAATCGGAATCGGAGGCAATGGAATATGGCGAGGATCCTGATCGTCGAGGACGACGCCGATCTGGCGGCCGTGCTGGACGACTGTCTCAGGCACGAGGGGTATGCGACCGGTCTGGCCGGCACCGGCGTCGAGGCGTTGGACCTGCTCTCGCGGGGACAGTACGACGTGATGCTCCTCGACCGTGACCTGCCGGTGCTTTCCGGCGACGAGGTCATGCGCACCGTGGACCGGCTGCGTCTGCCCGTGCGCACGCTCATGCTCACCGCGGCCGGCGGTGTCGAGGACCGCGTGCAGGGCCTCGACCTGGGGGCCGACGACTACCTGCCCAAGCCATTCGCCTACCCAGAGCTCCTCGCCCGCATCCGCGCGCTCCTGCGCCGCGGCGACACGGACGACGCGCCCACCATGCTCTCCCGCGGCCGCCTGTCGGTCGATACCGTCCGACGGCTCGCCTACGCGGACGGCCGACCCCTCGACCTCGCGCCCCGCGAATACGCGCTTCTGGAGGAACTGCTGCGCGCCGACGGCGGATGGATCGACACCCGTTCGCTCCTCGAATCCCTGTGGCCGTCCGAGACGCACGGCCAGCCCGACCTCGTCAAGACCGCCGTGTACTCGCTGCGCCGCAGACTGCCCGACCCCACACTCATCGCCTCGTCACGCGGGGAGGGATACCGCATACCATGACCGGCATCGACAAGACAACACAACCGGCCACGCATGCCGCGCGTCCATGCAGACCAGTCAGTTTCCGTACGCGTCTCGCCGTCACCGTGGGACTGCTCCTGCTCGTCATGCTCCTCGCCGTGATCCTCGTGCAGAACATCTCGCTCGACTGGGCGTTCCAGCATCAGGTCGATACCATCGCCACCGGCAGCAGCCGGAACACCATCACGACGGAACCTTCCACGCCACCGAACGGGGTTCCCGGCACGGCCGACTCATGCAACGCGGATTCCTGCGACGTGACCGGTACCGTCCCGACCACGCCTTCCGGGCAGACCGGCGCGGAGGGCGTGGTGCTCACCGTCAGGGACGGCGTCGTGCAATGGATGCGCTACGGGTCCCTCGCCGTGTTTGCCGCCGCGGCGTTGCTGGCCGTGCTGCTCGTCTGGCGACTGTCGGGCAAGCTCACCGCGCACCTTGATTCCATCAGCCGCCAGACCGCCCGGCTCGACCCGGACCATCCCGTCGGACGCATCAGCCTCGACCATCCCGACGCCGAGACCGCAAGCCTCGCCGCCGCGCTCAACGCGATGCTCGACCGCATCGAACAATCCAATGACCTGCAACGCTCGTTCATCCGCAACGCCAGCCACGAACTGAGAACCCCGATCACCACCATCGGCACCGGCCTCGAAGCGCTCATGGCCCAGGACCGGTTCCCCGACGACGTCAAACCCGCCATCCGCCACGCCATCGAAGCGAACCGCAAAAGCAGCGAACTCATCAACAGCCTGCTCGAACTCTCCCGGATCCAGACCGCGCACGACACCGGAACCGAGTCCACGGACCCCGCCCGCATCGTGCGCGACGCGCTTGAGACCCACGCCGAGCAGGCCCGGGCACGCCACCTGCGCATCGACGCTGACAAACTCGCCGCATACGACGGCACCGTCGAAACGAACCCACGCTATCTCTCGCTCGCAGTGGACAACCTCATCCGCAACGCCATCGTCCACAACACCGACCACGGCGCCATCACCTGCACCATCCACGACGACGGGCAACACGTCACCATCGGCATCGGCAACACCACGATACCGCCTACAAACCCCGAAGCAACGGCCGACCTCATCCAACCGTTCCACCGCGGCGACGCCACCCGCATGGCCAACCAACCCGGCCACGGCCTCGGCCTGTCCATCACCAAAGCCTGCGCGGACGCCATCGGTGCCACACTCGACATCAGCCGACCCACACCAGACACGTTCCAAGCCCGAATCGCACTAATCCGACATATCGGCATGCCTATTGGATGATCCCCGATGTCTATTTAGAAGTGCAACGCCCTTGTTTGTCGGTTAATTCTAGCAGTTCGTCGGCGAACGCCTCGGCCGGCGTGCGGTAGCCGAGCACCCACATGGGACGGTTATTGGTCTCGTCCACGATGGCCTGCACGTCGGCGGCCATGGACGGTTCGATGCGGGAGCGTTTGGGCAGGTAGCGGTGGATCACGCCGTTGCGGTTCCCGTCGTGCGGGTGTCCATCATGTCGTTCATGTCCATCGGACCTTTCCATGTGGTTTCCATTTCGGACACCACCCGCCTGCCATGCGTGCAGCGCATGGCCCGGGGCCGTGTTCCCGCTCCGATAATAATGAATGCAAAAGCACCCTACCCCGGAAGGAGATTGGGGTAGGGTGCCTATCTTTGTCGACGGAAGATACCGACGTTATTCACCGTTTGGATTATTGGTCACTGAACGGTGAAGCCTTGATCCTTGGCGTAATCCTTTAGAGCCTTCTGCCAGTTGTCTGCGGCTGTTCTGAAGGAGGTTTTGCCCGCGAAGAACGATCCCATGTTGTCGTTGTAGACGGATCGTGCGTACGGTTCAAAGGGCAGGAACTCCCATTTGCCGGTGACATCCTTGGCGGCTTGGGAGAAGATCTCGTTGTATTTCTGTCCTCCGAAGAACTCGTTGTCGCTGCCGTCGGTGTTCCTGAGCGTGGTCTTGGCGAGGAAGTCCTTCTGGTTGAGGGTCTTGGTGGTGGCGGGGAAGCTGCCGTTGGATACGCGGGCGTCGATGCCTTCGTCGTTGGTGGTGACGTATTCGACGAACTTTTTGGCGGCGTCGAGTTTGCCGTCGGGAATCTTCTTGGTGATGGCTAGTCCGCTGCCGCCGTATTCGCCGTTGATGGGCGTTCCGTCGATGGTGGGCAGGAGGGCTACGCGGAATTTGCCGGTGGCTTGGGGCACGCCCTGCAGGAGGTTGTTGGCCATCCATGCGCCGCTGATGAGACTGGCGATGGAGCCGTCACCCAGTGACTTCATCCAGTCGTCGGTCCAGGTCTTCGTGTGGACGTCGATGAGGTCTTCGTCGCGCATCTTCTGCCAGAGGTCCATGAACCGCTGGGCGCCTTTGTCCTTGGCGATATTGATGGTCAGTTTGTCGTCGTTGAGTTTGTAGGCGTGGCCGCCCATGGCCCACATCATTGCGTTGAACAGGCCAGCGTCGCCGGAGTCGGAGGTGATGTAGGAGCCGGTGGCGCGGATCTTCTTCGCGTCTTCGTAGAACTCGTCCCAGGTGGTCGGTGGTTCGCTGATGCCGGCCTTGTCGAACACGTCCTTGTCGTAGAAGTAGGCCATGGGGCCCGAGTCGGCGGGCATCGCGTACAGACCGCCGTTGATGTTCACGGAGTTCCATGTGCCGGGGGTGAATGTGTCCTTGAGCTTGGCGGTGTTGTAGACCTTGCTCAGGTCCATGAGCGTGTCCGAATGCACGAACTGCGGGATGGCGAGGTATTCGATCAGGGTGACGTCAGGCAGACCGCTGCCGGCTTGGGCCGCGTTGTTGAGTGCGGTGTAGGTCTCCTCGGTGCTGCCGACGTTGCTCACCTTCACCGTGATGTCGGGATTGGCCTTCATGAAGGATTTGGCGGCGCGATCGATGCTGGCGTCCCACGACCATACCGTCAGTTCGGTCTTGCCCGAGCTTGTGGTCGTGTTGCCGCATCCCGCGAGAGGGATGAGCAGGGCTCCGATGGCAGCCGTGGCTATGACTGCGCGCGTGGTGTTGTTCATGTTGGTCTTCTTTCCGTGCTTGACCGTCTCTGGCCGTAGCAACTATTTTGTTTGGACGTCGAACATGATTATGCACAGGGATGGGAAACTTGTCAAAACACCGGCGTTTTCATATTGTCAGTCCCCTGATGGGTGTTATCCTGAAAGCCGTTCGAGGATGACGCCGGGATGTCTGTCCCGATAATGTGATTCCGCATTTCCGCAATCGTCTCACCCGAGGAGGGCTCCCATGTACGCTAAATCCAATCCCAGCGACGCAAGGGCCAACAACCGCAGACTGTTGTTCCGGCTGCTGTTCCCCGACCGGCAACTGTCGCACGCCGACCTATGCAAGGAAACGGGGCTCTCGCGCGCCACTGCTACGGACGTGACCGGCGAGATGATCGACGACGGCCTGCTACGTGAACTGGGGTCGAGGAAACGGGATGGCCGTGGTAAGCCGGGCACCTTGCTGGCCATCGATACGGACGTGCTTCGTCTGATATGCATCGATCTGTCGCGCCCGTATGTGATGACCGGTGCCGTGATGGATCTGCGGGCCAGAATCGTGGAGCGTCGCGAACGTGTGCTTGATGATGGCGACCGGGTCGATCTCGACGATGTGCTCTCGCTTGTGGGCCAGATGATCCGGCTTGCCGGTTCGGGGCTTGTCGGCATCGGCGTCGCAGTCCCCGGCGTGGTCTCCGGCGCGGGGAGGGTGATCTCCAGTTCCAATCTCGGCTGGGACGACGTGGAACTTCGCGACATGCTCGAAGGCGAGTTCTCGCTGCCGGCCCGAGTGGACAACGACGCGAACGCCGCGCTGCTCGCCGACCACTTCCTCGGGCACGGCAATCCCAACTGCCTGCTTGTGCAGATCACCCGGGGCATCGGCGCGTCGGTGCTGCTGAACGACGAGTTCGTGGATGGCGACGACCATGCGGCCGGCGAGATCGGCCATGTTGTGATCGACCCGAACGGTCCGGCATGCACCTGCGGCAAGCGCGGCTGCCTGGAGACCTACGTCTCCGCCATCGCGTTGCGCGACCGCATTCGCCGGGACCCGAATCGGCGCGCGGACATCTTGGCCGAAGCTGGTGCGAGGCTCGGCGAAGCTCTGGCTATGCCGGTGAGCCTGCTGAATCTTCATGACATCGCCGTCTACGGACCTCCCGACATCGTCGGCGAGACGCTGCTCAATGCATGCGACGAGACCGTCAACTCCTTGTCACGGAACGACTACCAGAGCGGTATGCGGGTGCGTCGGTGTGAGCTCGGTGACGACGCCACTCTGCGAGGGCAGGCGGTCTCCGTGCTGCGCGAGATCGTGGGCGGGCGCGGGCTGTACGCGGCGACCACGCAGGTGGACAAGTCCTGCCTTGAGGCGGCCCAGCTGGACGGCTGCTCAAAGCTGCGCTGCTACTAGCAGATCACCGTGCCGCCGATCAAGCCGAGCCTGATAGTCATCACGATGCCGTCGGTGATCTGGGACTTCAACGTGTTCAACCAGATCTGGCTCGTCTCCCAGGGAGGCCCTGCGACCACGAATAGGGCAACCGCAAACCACGGCGTCGGGACCATCTCCGTACAATGGCCCCGACGCCGCACATGCCATCTCAGGACCGAACGAAACCCAAAACAATCCTTAGCGTCATCCCAAGAAAGGAACCTCCATGAACGGTCAAACATCTCTGCAAGGATGGACCATCATCCCCATACCGCAAACCATGCAGCATAAAGCGGACATCGCATTGCTGCCAATGTGCGGACGAATCAACGAAGCGCGCGCAGTCGGTGACGATCGGCACATACTTGCCGTGCAGCTCATCGACGACATCCGCGCAGCCACCGGATTGGAATGGGATATCGCCACCGGCGACCGCTGGCCGGGATTCATCACCTTGACGACCTTTGACGAGCCCCATGCACACCCGTCCGGTGCATATACGCTCGATGTCACCCCGGACGGCGTGACCGTAGCGGGAGCGGACTTCGAGGGTGTGCGCAACGGCGTGCAGACTTTGCGTCAACTCATCCGCCAATGCGGCGCCGCCCTGCCCTGCCTGCACATCGAGGACCGACCCACCTTCGAAACGCGCGGCTACTACCTCGACGCCACCCGCGGGCGCGTCCCCACCCTCGACTGGCTCAAACACTGGGCCGACAAGCTCTGCCTGTACAAATACAACCAGCTCCAGCTCTACATCGAACACACCTTCGCGTTCGACTCGATGAGCGAGACCTGGCGCGGTTCCAGCCCGCTCACCCCGCGCGACATCCTCGAATTCGACGACTACTGCGCCGAACGCGGCATCGAGCTGGTCCCGTCGGTCTCCACGTTCGGACACCTCTACATGGCCCTGCGCACGCAATCCCTGCGCGACCTCGGCGAGTTCCCCGAAACCGCCGACGAGCCGTTCGGATTCATCGACCGCATGCACCACCACACATTGAACATCGGCGACGACCGCGCCTTCGACCTGTCGTGCCGGCTCATCGACGACTACCTGCAACTGTTCCGCTCCAACAAATTCAACATCTGCGCCGACGAGACCTTCGACCTCGGCAAGGGCCGGTCCAAGCCCCTCGCCGACCGCATCGGCGTCGCGGCCATGTACGCCGACTACGTCACCCGCCTGTGCCGCCACCTCGAAGCCCAGGGCAGACGGCCGATGATGTGGGGCGACATCGCCCTCGAACACCCCGAGATCCTCGACCGGCTCCCCGAAACCGTCACCCTGCTCAACTGGCAGTACGACCCTCAGGTCACGGACGAGAAGATCCGCACCGTCGCCGAATCCGGTGCCAAGCAGATCGTATGCCCGGCCGTATGGTGCTGGAACGCGCTCCTGCCGCGCATCGACGACGCCTGGAGCAACATCACCCGCATGGCCCGCTACGGCAGGCAATACGGCGCCCAGGGCATGCTTGTCACCGACTGGGGCGACTTCGGCCATGTCAACGACCCACGCATGGCCATCCCCGGCATGATCATCGGTGCACAGGAATCATGGAACCCGGGACGAATCCCGGATGAGGCCGACATGCTCCGCCGTATCTCCCAACTCGAATACCACGACGCCAGCGGTGAACTGCTTGATATTCTTACGCATGCAAGTCATGCGGCCAGTTTCGAATGGAACCACCTGATCACTTGGCTGGAACTTGATGACGGACAAGGCGGAGTCAACACCGGGGTCCTGCAAACCATCCCGGGACTGCTGCCGGAAAACGAACGACCGGACGATGTGATCCGTTCCCTCCAGAACGAAAGCAAGACACCGTCACTTGCGGAATCCCGACGAATGCTGCTCCGCTATCTGAAACACCGCATCACGCTCGGCGAAACCGCAGATCACCTTCTGCAGGCCAGTGCCCGTCGAATCTCCGCGATCACCGCGACCGCAGGACCGCGGAACGCAGGAAACGCCGCTGCATTCCGCATAGCCGTCGAGGGGCAGCGACTGCTGAACCGGGTTGGCCTCCGGCTTGCGTCCGAGACCGGGATCACTGACGCTTTGCAGCCGAACACCACGTCTCAACATGACGATGAGGCGAACCTTGCTGAAGCATTGGAGATCTGGATGGAGGCGTATGCGACGCAATGGAGCACGGTCAGCCGAGACTCCGAACTCCGTCGGCTGCAAGATACGGTGTGGAAGTTAACGGACCATCTGCGCTTCCAATCCGTCTGAGGCTGCGATTGTGAGACTTCGACCAATCAGATACTGAAATGCCGTGAGGGACCAGATTCAGATCCCTCACGGCATTTCCCATACGAAGGTGTGTCACGTATCGCGAGGGGGCGGTGACGTTTTGTTGGACTTCGTTGTCTGAATGGTCGTTCGCAACGATAGCACGCACGTCCAGGCGACGGGCATGCCGTCGTAGCGGGCGATGACCGGCGGCAGGTACACCTTGCCCGCCGGGATCCCGGACTCGGTGATGCCCGTGACCCACAGCTCGTTCGGGTTCGCGGCGCGGGTTCGGGCGAATCCGGCGTCTGGCACAAGACCGTCATCTGCTGGCTCGTCCTGGTCGCATACCTGTACATCCAATGCGAGAACCATGCGTTCGCCGCTCTGCCGCTCCTCGTGTTCGCTGCCTCGAAGGTGAGGCGCGAGCGCTGATTCCTCGCGGGCCGACGCATCGACGCGGCCCGCGATGGACCAAAATCCAGAATAACCGACATTCGCCGCTGTTCCGTCTTTCGCCCAAGGCGTATTCTCCCCGTATCTTGAGGCGCATCATGTATTGTCGCGGCTAACTAACCGGCGAAACGCGGCATGTTTCGCATTTTGGGCGAAAAGCCCAAGGCCCACAGGAGGTATTGATGACGTTCGTTGCACGGTCGGTGCGCTATGTGCTCAGAAAACGAGTGCGAACCATAGTGCTCCTCATAGTACTGACCATCATAACGGCGAGTATGCTATCCACGATCGCGGTTTCTCGGGCAGCTCAACAGGCCGCCGGACGAATCGAGAAGGAAGCGGTCGGTGGATTCGTGCTGGCCAGCAACCTGCAGGGCAGCATGCTCACGCCTCGCGGAGGCGGCATGGTGCGTCCCGCCGACGTGCGCCGGATCGCCCAACTGCCCGGGGTCGATTCGTATATGGTCCGTCAGAACGCCACCGCTGATCTCGTGGGGGCGAATGTGGCGAAGGTCCCCGGCGGCGATGATTACGATGCGACCAAGGAGCAGCAGTTCGGCAACGCCGCCAACGTCATAGGCACGAATGATTCGTCGAAACTCAACGTGTTCACGTCGCGCACGCTCGGCATGGCCGAAGGACGACATCTGAAGGCCTCCGACAAGTACACGTCGATGATCCATGAGGATCTCGCCAAAGCCAACGGGCTCAAAGTCGGAGACACGCTCACGCTCAAGGCCAACGCCTATGACGCCGACAACGAATCACATTCGACGGCGACCGTCAAGACCACCATCGTGGGCATATTCAAGGGCGACAGCGCCAGAAAGGTATCCAGCCGAGCGGAACTCACCGCCAACACCATCTACACCGATCTGGATACCACACGCGATCTGTACCAGTACAAGGACGGCAAGGAAATATACCAGGACGCCACCTTCGTGCTGTCCAAGGGCGTTGACGTGGAGAAGACCATGGATGCCGCGAAGAAACTCCCGGTGGATTGGAACAACTATCAGATCACGCGCAACGACCAGTATTCGTCGAGCATGCTGCATGCCGCCCGCGGCGTGCGCTCGATGATGCGCGGCGCCCTGATCGGCGTGACCGTCTCGGCCGTGCTCGTGCTCAGTCTCATGCTGCTGCTGTGGATGAACGACCGCCGTCAGGAGATGGGCATACTGGTGTCCCTTGGCGTCGGCAAGCCCTCCCTGGTCGCCCAATATCTCGCTGAGATGGTGCTGATCGGTCTGCCGTCCCTTGCCCTCGGCTGGCTGTGCGCGCAGGGAATGGCCCAGTGGCTCGGCACCACGGCGCTCCATTCCGTGAACGCCTCCGCGGCGAAGGAGCTGAGCAGCATGGGGCAGGTCGGCGGCGATCTTGAATCCAGCATGTCGGTGCGCACCCTGGATTCGCTCACGGTGTCGGTCGACGGGACCGCCATGCTGTACGTGGCGCTCGGATTGTTGGCGGTGATGCTGGTGTGCGTCGCGGTGGCGTGCATGCCGATGCTGCGCAAATCGCCGCGAGACCTGTCGGAGATTCGATGATGAGCATGAATGTGTGGAAGCGTGCCACGTTGGCGATCGTACGCAAGCCGGTACGTAGCGGCATCATCGGTCTGCTGATGCTGATGGTCTTCACGAGCCTGGTGGCGCAGGTCGGAGTCTCGACGGCCCTGCGTACCATGTCCGACAGCATCGGCGCGGGCATGGGCATAGGGTTTACCGTCAGCGCCGGTGAGAATCCCATCAGCGCCGAGGAGGCGAGCCGGTTCTCGCGTATCCCCGGTGTGACGAAGACTGCCTATGCGACGAAGACCTTGGCGCAGGTGGATGGCGCGCGTCCGGTCATGCCCCGGCAGGGCCCCCGACTGGACTCCGATCTGGCCATGCAGGTCAGCGTGCTGGGCACCACCGATTCCTCATTGTCCGAGGAATTCCAGAGCGGCCTGTACCGCCTGGAGCAGGGCCGCCATATCTCGGGCGACGGCGACAATGTGCTGGTCCACCGCGACTTCGCGCTGCAGAACGGCCTATCGGTCGGCTCGACATTCCGTCTCCGGCAGGAGGGGCGTAACGCCACGGTGCGTGTGGCCGGGATCTTCTCCGGCAACGTGCAGGCCCAAAGCCCCCTGCCCTCGGACACTTCCGAGAACCTCATCTATTCGGGTATGCGAGTGGCTTCCGCTCTGACCGGAAACGACCGGATCGGCATGATCCGATGTCTGTCGGATAATCCACAGGACCTGTCCGCGGCTGTTGGACGGGCCAAGACCATGGCCGGCGGCAAGTACGACGTCACCGACGATTCGGCCCGGCTCTCCGGCGTCCTGCAATCCGTGCAGACGGTGCGTGATCTGGTGCGCATGGTGCTGCTGTCCGTCTGCCTCGCGGACGTACTGGTGCTGGCGATGGCGCTGGTCTTCTGGATTCGTTCACGCATCCATGAGATAGGCACGCTTCTTGCCCTCGGCATCGGCAAGATGCGGATTGTCGCACAACTCGCCATCGAAACCGGACTCATGGCGGCGGTCGCCGCCCTGTGTTCGCTGGGCACCGGTGCTATGCTGTCGGGATACGTGTCTTCCCGACTGTTGCGCGATTCGGGCGTCGCGCCGCTGGAATCGTTGCATGTGGAGGCCTTGCCGCCTGAGCAGACGATGCTCATCCTGCTGCTCGGATGCGCGGTCATCGCCGTGGCCCTTGCCGTGTCATGCGCCGTCGTGCTGTCCAAATCCCCGAAATCCATTCTTTCCTCTATGCGTTAGGAGTCACCAATCATGTCTAACTGTCTGCAACTGGACCATGTCGATTACGCTTACGGCGCGGCGAAGATCCTTGTTCTTTCGGACGTCAGCGCGGATTTCGAATCCGGGAAGATGTATGCGATCACCGGCCCGTCCGGTGCCGGCAAGAGCACGCTGCTGGCGCTGCTGGCCGGCCTGGACGCCCCCTCCCGGGGAGTGGTCCGCTTCGAAGGGGAGGACATCGCCGCATCGGGCTATGCGAAGCACCGTCGGGAGCACGTGTCCCTGGTGTTCCAGGACCATAACCTGATCGACTATCTCACCCCCGAAGAGAACCTGCGGCTGGTCAGCGCCAAGGCCGATATGAAGATCCTCGAGGAACTGGGTTTGAGCCGTGAGGAATCCAAGCGCAACATCATGCACCTGTCGGGCGGCCAGCGTCAACGGGTGGCGGTCGGCCGCGCGCTGGTCGCGCCGGGCCGCGCGATTCTCGCGGACGAGCCGACGGGCAGCCTCGACCCGGAGATGACCGACGAGGTGATTCATCTGCTGCAGCACGCCGCCCATCAGCTCGGCAAATGCGTGATCGTGGTGACGCATTCCAAGCGCGTCGCCAACTCCGCCGATGTCGTGCTGCGTCTCAGGAGCAAGAAACTGACCCGGGCATGACCCACCTGGGCCGGGCGGCACCCCGGCGACGACCCGCATGGAATCATCGTCATAATGACGCCTGCGATCCCTGGACATGAGAAACCGCACCTCCGATCATCGAATCTGGATTACTCCAGTCCAACAATCGGGGTGCGGTTCAAAAGGCCCTTTTTTTGTGTCGGATTACGAACCGCGCGTCTCACCGCTTGCCGTTGTAGATCTCGTTGTCGATCACATCGGCGAACACGCGATTGACGGCCGGGCGCACCACTTTCAGCGACGGTGTCAGGCACTTGTTCTCCTGCGTGAACTGCGTGTCCAGCACGGCGAACTTGCGTACGGATTCGGCGCGCGAGACCGTCGCATTCGCCTTGTCCACGTACTGCTGAATCTCCTCGCGCACCGCGGCGTTCGTGGCGAGCCGGTCGACCGGCGTCTCCGTGGACAGGCCGTGCGCGGGCAGCCACAATGCCAGCGACTCCGGATCGAGCGTCACCAACGCGCCGATGAACGGGCGCTGGTCGCCCACCACCACGCAGTGCTCCACGATCGGGCACTTGGCGATCTCTTCCTCCAGCGGAATGGGGGAGACGTTCTTGCCGCCGGCAGTAATAATAATGTCCTTGATGCGGCCGGTGATGACGATGTGGCCCTCATCATCGATCTCGGCCAAGTCGCCGGTCCTGAGCCAGCCGTCGGCGGTGAACGCCTCGGCCGTCTTCTCCGG